>Ga0129307_1000339_pt1 | contig 75999 bp, 55 predicted proteins | sample P1105metagenome_FD_94437 | JGI IMG/M metagenome (GOLD analysis project Ga0129307, IMG submission 94437) | Capybara group fecal microbial communities from Wisconsin, USA - P1105 metagenome | ecosystem: Host-associated > Mammals > Digestive system > Large intestine > Fecal | place: USA: Wisconsin...
GAGAAGCTGGAGAAAGAGCGAGAACGGCGGTTCACCGCTTCCGTTCAGCAACTACCAGCCCAAGAGCTTCTATCAGAACATCATCAACCTCACAAAGACTATCGATCCTCCGCAGCCCGATACAACAACTACTACAACCACAACTACAACAACTACGACCACAACGGCTGCTCCTACAACTACAACCACAACTGTAAAGCTTGAGGACAAGGTTTCAAAGTGGGGCGATGCTAACGTTGATACTGCTGTTGACATGGGCGACGCTGTAATAATCATGCAGTCTATTGCTAATCCCAACAAGTATAAGCTCACAGAGCAGGGCAGATACAACGCAGACGTTAACCAGGCTGGCAACGGCGTTACAAGTGCTGATGCTACATCTATCCAGAAGTATCTCTTAGGCGCAATAAACAAACTGCCTGAGAGCTATGCCAGTACTACAGTAGTTACACCTCCTGCAAGTACGACAACTACTAAGGTAGTAACAACCACACAGCAGATCGTTACTACAACAGTACAGAAGAATCTGCTTAATAATTCATTCGATTCAAGCTCAGAGAGCTGGGCAGGCAGAGGCAATGCTTCAGTTGAAGTGAGCGGCGACAGCTACTACTCCGGCAAGTCCCTGTACGTTTCAGGCAGAGGTGCAGAGTGGCACGGTGCTGCTATAAATCTCGGTTCAGACTTTAAGGTAGGCGAGACATACAGCTTCAGCGCTGCAGTTCTCCAGCAGTCAGGCAAGGCTGCAACATTCCAGCTGTCACTCCAGCAGGGTGACGGAAATGACGCTACTTATACTTCTATCGCTAAGGCAGAGTGTAAGGACGGCGAATGGACAAAGCTTGAAAACACTTCGTTCACTATCCCCAGCAATTCAGGAGATATGATTCTCTATGTAGAGACAATCCAGGATTCAGGCGATACAATGAACTTCTACCTCGACAACGTTCTCGTTGCTACAGAGGGCACAAAGTCTTCAGTAGTTACAGGACAGGGTCACGTAGGCGAGGCTCCTCAGCCTTCAACTCCCGGCATACAGGCTGGCAAGAAGCTCTGTGCTATCTCATTCGATGACGGCGCATCAGCTCAGAGCACATCTGATCCTGGTTACAGAATCATCAATGCTCTTGCTCAGAATAACATGACAGCTACATTCTTCAACGTAGGAAGCTGGATCAAGACAAATCAGCAGATCCAGTATGAGTTTGAAAAAGGCATGGAAGTTGCAAACCATACACAGTCACATCCTCACCTCACTTCACTTGGTTCTTCTCAGATCAGAAGCGAGTGGGAGCAGTGCAACAGCAAGCTCAAGAGCATTATCAACACTGAGCCTTCACACCTCATGAGATTACCTTATCTCGAGAGCAACGGAACAGTTCAGTCTGCGCTTTACGATATTCCGCTCATAAGCTGTGCGATCGACACAGAGGACTGGAACGGTGCTTCTAAGGATGCTATCGTAAATAAGATCAAGCAGGCTGCACAGAACGGTTCACTTGAGGGTGCAATCGTACTCTGCCACGAGAACTATGCTACAACCGCAGGAGCTATGGAAGAAGTTCTCCCTTGGCTCGCACAGAACGGTTATCAGAACGTAAACATCTCTGATTTGGCTAAGGCAAAGGGCAAGACACTGGCAGGCGGTCAGGTTCACACACGTGTTTGATCTAAACGCTTAAAAATAATGTGCCGATCGCAGAATCGGTGGTCGGCACACCTAATTAAGATTTCTCCAAATTTTAATATCCCCTGAAAGGCAGTCGGTGAAAATCGGCTGTCTTTTCATATTGTGGGAATTATGATACAATAAATGTGACCAATATATACTCCATGACGTGTTTATAGTGAAAGGAGCTGATGAAACGATGCTGAAAGACGGCTGCGCTCGCGAGGCGGTCGAAAAATACGGAGATATGCTGTACAGGATGTGCATGATCATGCTTGGCAATACTGCCGACGCAGAGGACGCTGTGCAGGAGACATTCATAAAATACGTTCAGAAGTCCCCTGATTTCGACGGCAGGGAGCACGAAAAAGCATGGCTCATCACTGTAGCCGCGAATAAATGCAAGGATATGCTCCGTTATCGGGCACGGCATATGACCGGGAGTGAGGAGCTCCTCAACAGCTATGCGGTGGAAAAGGAGGACAGCGGTATCCTCGAGGCTCTTATGGAGCTCAAGGACAAATACAGGATAATACTTACTCTTCACTACGTTGAGGGCTATAAGACGGAAGAAATAGCGGAGCTTACGGGAATAAGCCCTTCGGCGGTTAAAATGCGTCTGTCAAGAGGCAGGAAGCTGCTAAGGGAAAAATACAGAAAGGAGTATATGTAATATGGATAAGAAGCTTAAAAAAGCTGCCGACAGGATAAAGATGCCTGATGATGTGAAAGAGCGTATCATAAAGGCCTGCGAGGCTGCAGAGGAAAAGAAGTATGCAGGAGCGGCCGACGACAGCTATACAGATGTAGTCAGCGGTACCGAGCGTGTTGACCCGAGAAAAAATATGATCCGCATTATAAGCGCTGTTGCCGCCTGTGCAGTGCTTGTGGGCGGAATCGGAACTACAGGTTTCCTGCTTCACAGACAGAATAGCACTCAGATGTCAGGCAGCGAAGTCTCAGGAACAGAGTGCAGAAGCTGTCCCTTCGGAGATTTCAGCGAATTTGATTACAGATTCGACGCAGGCGACGGAAAAAATGGCAGATACTCAGCCGAGACCTACGCAAAGCTCTCTGATTTTCTCAATAAGTTCAACTGGGGTGAGGAGCTGACAGAATACGAGACAAGAACGGAAGAGCAGGACGCAAAGGTATACCATATCAAGTGGACAAGAGGCGATACACCGCCGATAGATTGCGATCTTCACATTGCAAATGACGGTTTCGTAACATATTCGGAAAGCATGATGGACTTTGAGACAGGCGCTATGGAGAATATAGGCAGCAAGTGCTACAAGATAGACTTAGATGCCTTTGACAGGGGAGTACATGAAATTCTGGCTCAGGCAGACGCTCCAACACCATTCGGCGATTTCAGCAAGCTCGATTATATTCTTAATGCAAATGACGCCAAATACGGTGAGCTTTCAGATGATGTCCGTGCAAATCTTTCCGATTTCCTTAATAACTTCAACTGGGGCGAAGAGATATCTGATGACCAGCTTTCAGAAGAAGAGAAGAATCGATCACAAATGAATCTTCATAGTCTTGAATGGAGAAGCGAGGATAAAAATTACGGTCTTGCCGTTATGGAGATAGGATATGCATTTTATAACGTACAAAAGGTTACCAATGTGAAAGGATACGGAGAGGTCCTTGAACCCGAATCCGTACAGCTTTACCGTGTTGATTATGAAGCCTTTGACAGAGGCATACAGGCGGTATTGAATAACGAGCCGCTCGAAAAGGAGCTTAGCAAATGCGAAGATTCGCCATTTGCGGATATTCTTTCACAGTCTTTCCTTGCAGCTCCTTTCGCTATCGAAAATGTTGAAATGACAGCCGAGCAGCGAAACAATATATGCAGTATATTCGATTCTCAGACATGGTATGAATTTGACGGCAGAGGCGAGTATTTCGGCTGGATAATCACTCCTAACAGAAACAACTTTACCATTACCTGCAATAACGGTTCAAGTGTTGACGTTATTTCCGTGAAATACCCTGATATTGCCTGCATTTACGGCAGAACCTACGACGAAAACGGCTATATCACCGAAGATGACTGGAGGTTCTACAAGTGCGGTAATAAGGATATTTGCGCCGAGCTTGCAGAGGTATTCGGTTCTGACCTCGGATTCAGAGATGTGGATAATGAGGAAGAGCAGTTCGTTGATCCTGCTTTAGACACAGAAAAGAATATCCTCGATGTTGTTCATGATAAGAGCTATAGCTTCACCCGCAATTACTGGAAGGGCGATGAGTGGATGGCTGACGATCTGACAGCAGAGCAGAAACAGCAGCTTATAAGCTTCTTTGAGACATATGAGCTGAAGGACGAAGACCTTGTTCCCGATATGTGGAAGGGCTACGGATCGGAAGAGTTTGAAGAATTGTTCGGCAGCTCAATAATTATGATCTCGAGTGAAGAGTGTGTTGAAAAGGATATATCTGTATCTGAGGACATGCAGTATATCGCGCTTTATTCACCGTCGCACTACAACGGGCACGGCTATGACACAAGATTCTACAGACTCCATGACGCAGAAAATATAAAAGACATATATAATATTATCAACGGGATAGAATAAAGGAAATAAAAATAAAGACCGCACATCGTAAGATGTGCGGTCTGCTTTTATCTCAGTGCATATAATTTCTTGAAATCCGTAGGTGTGCAGTGCTTTATCTCCTTGAATATACGGTTGAACGTAGTAAGGCTCTTGAAGCCCGAGCGCATGGCTACGTCGGTTATCGGTATATTGGGATCAAGGAGCAGAAGCTCCGCTGCCTTTGTGCGCCTTGCGTTTATGTACTGAAGATAGGACATGGAGTTGTACTGCTTGAAGATACGTGAGAAGTGATACTTGCTGTATCCTGCCACGTCAGCAAGCTGCTCAAGGGAAATATCGTACATATAGTTAGTGTCAATATACTTGAGCACTGTGCCGAACTTTTCGCTGTACTCGTCGATCTTCTCGTCGTCGCAGTCCATGACGATCTTCTGCTGCTCCAGCTGATACTCTCTGAGAGCCATAAAAAGCTCTATGACCTTCATATAGATCTTCACGTCCGCAAGCTCCGAATTGGAGTTGTATAGCGCATGAATATCAAGCATGGTCTTTTTGGCGAGCACATGGAGCTCCTTATCCAGATCGGCATTGATGAGTACGGGAGCGTGCATTGAGCGCATAACGGGCTCAAGTGCAGGAACCTCTCCGAGTATACAGTTATCACACTGGAAGATAAGTCTTCTTCCGGGCATAGCGGGCATACTGTGAAGCTCTCCGGGAGGAACGATAAGAACATCGTTCTCGGGAACAGTATACTCTATGTCGCTTATAGTGACAGAGTACTCATTTTTGAGAGGCATGATCAGCTCGACTGCATTATGCCAGTGTACAGGATAAGGCTCGGTTTCAACATTGTCATAGAGCATGGCATACTTCTTGGTATCATACTCTACGGTCTCGAAGTCACCCGATAGATGTTTTATCATTTTAATACCCCCCCTCTGAACCTGATGTAACAGAGGCTGTGACCAAATATTGCTATTGGTACTTTTACTTGCAACTTAATTACTACTATCATTATAATCTATATGACGTATTTTGTAAATGGTTTTTGGACAACTTTGTGAAAACTATACAAAGCAACCAACCAAAATTTGCGCAATATGGAAGTGAGAGCAAAGGCAGTGATTACGTACCAATTACATGGATGTTACATTTGTGCTACAAAGGGACCGCCCTGTTTTAACGGAGGCAGGACGCTCCGGAATGTTCAAAAACTGTAATCAAACTGTAATAATTAGCCGAAGAGGATAAAAAGGGCACTTTCACATATAGTCAAGTTCTTCAAACTATATAAAGAGTTCAAATGAACCTATAATTTCAAAATAATCTTCTGTGCATTATGCATAAAAGCCTAATATGACCTATACCAAGTGTAAATAACTGTGGCATATTGACAAAAATAAAAATATGATATATAATAACATCATGCAGTCGAAATACGTCGGCTGCATTAAATAATAGTGCTCCGCATAAGCACATTTTCTATTAAATGGAGGTTTATATGTTCAACAAAATCAATCTGATGGCTCTTGCGATAGAGGGCATCAACTGGGGCGTTATTGTTCCGATAGCGATCGGAATCGCATTATTCCTGCTTATAGTATTCACGGGTTACATAAAGGCTCCCCCGGATACTGCATATATCATCTCGGGTCTGAGAAAGAAGATCATCATCGGTAAGGCGAGTATCCGCATACCCTTCTTTGAGCGTGTGGATAAGCTGAAATTACAGCTCATCGCCGTAGATGTAAAGACTTCCAGCGCAGTTCCCACAGCGGACTACATCAACATAAACGTTGACGCCAATGTAAACGTTAAGGTCAGCAGCGATCCTCAGCTTATCAAGCTGGGCGCTGAGAACTTCCTCAACAAGGACACCGCTTACGTTGCAAAGGTGGCAAGAGAGGTGCTTGAGGGTAATATGCGTGAGATCGTTGGTCAGATGTCTCTTGAGGCAATGGTCAACGACCGTAAGGCTTTCGCTGAGAAGGTACAGGAGAATGCAGCTCCCGACCTTAACAGAATGGGTCTTGAGATCGTATCCTTCAATGTTCAGAACTTCACCGACGATCAGAACCTTATCGAGAATCTCGGTATAGACAATACCACCAAGATCCAGAAAAAGGCTGCTATCGCACGGGCTGAGTCCGAGAAGGAGATCGAGATCGCAAAGGCTCAGGCAAAGAAGGAGGCTAACGACGCCAAGATCCTTGCCGAGACAGAGATCGCACAGAAAAACAATGAGCTGGCTATCCGTCAGGCTGAACTGAAGAAGGAGGCCGACACACAGCTGGCTATCGCAGACGCAGCATACGAGATACAGCGCGAGGAACAGCGTAAGTCCATCGAGGTATCGAAGGCTAACGCCAATATCGCCGCTTCCGAAAAGGACGTAGAGCTGAAGGCACGCGAAGCAGAGGTAACTGAAAAGGCTCTCGAGGCTCAGATCAAGAAAAAGGCAGAGGCTGACCGCTACAAGGCTCAGCAGGAAGCAGACGCCAAGCTCTATCAGCTCAAGAAAGAGGCTGAGGCGGATCGTTTCCAGCGCGAGCAGGAGGCCGAGGCTCAGAAGGCTGAGGCACAGGCTCAGAAGTTTGCTAAAATGCAGGAGGCTGAGGGTATCGCTGCCGTAGGTAAGGCAGAGGCCGACGCTATCCGCGCAAAGGGTCTTGCAGAGGCTGAGGGTATCAACGCCAAGGCAGAGGCTATGAAGAAGTACGGCGAGGCTGCTGTGCTTGAAATGTACTTCAAGGCTCTCCCCGAGGTAGTAAAGAATGCCGCTACACCTCTTGCACAGGTAGATAAGATCACAATGTACGGCGAAGGAAATTCCAGCAAGCTCGTCGGCGACATAATCGGTTCGACGACTAAGATAACCGACGGACTCACAGAGGCAACAGGCGTTGACATAAGAGCTCTGCTTGCAGGCTTCCTCGGCGGCAAAATTGCGGCTCCCAGAGCTGCCGCAAATGTTCAGGCATCGCAGGAATACGAGGGCTATGATGAAAGTGATGATAATGAGTATTACACTGACATCGAGCCGGAGGATGACGGCGGCAATATGCCCGAACTGTAAGATCACAGCACATATGCTCCCGGCGATATGCGGTCGCCGGGAGTTTTTTGTCTGTTCTCGTTGACATCGCAATGCAAAGCCTGTATAATGAAATTAATGTTAGATACGCAGCGTTGTATGGCGCAGGCGGAGGAGGGATACTATGAAGTTTATACATCTTTCCGACCTTCATCTCGGCAAAAGACTAAACGAATTCTCACTGACGGAGGATCAGGACTTTATACTCAGGCAGATCAGAGGCATAGTTTCGGACGAAGCTCCCGACGCAGTGATTATTGCGGGAGACATATACGATAAAGCCGTGCCCTCGGCAGAGGCAGTCAGCCTGTTTGACAGCTTTCTCACGGGACTTGCAGAGTGTACGGAGCATATCTTCGTCATCAGCGGAAACCACGATTCCGCTGAGCGCATTGCCTTCGGCTCTCATATCATGGAGAAGAGCGGTATACATATGTCTCCCGTTTTCAGCGGAAAGGTCACTCCGACCGTACTGAAGGACGGGTACGGAGAAGTATGCGTGTATATGCTGCCCTTCATAAAGCCCGTGACAGTCAGGAGATTTTTCCCGGACATTGCCGTGGAGAGCTACACCGACGCGGTAAACGCAGCTGTGGACGCTATGGATATTGACTTTACAAAGAGGAATATTCTGGTCACCCACCAGTTCGTCACAGGCGCCCGGAAGAGCGACTCGGAGGAAATATCCGTCGGCGGCAGCGACAATGTGGACAGCTCCGCCTTTGACGGTTTTGACTATGTTGCGCTGGGACATATACACTCTCCGCAGAACGTGGGGAGTCCGCGGATAAGGTACTGCGGTACTCCGCTGAAATACTCATTTTCGGAGGCAAAGCAGGAGAAGTCCGTAACTGTGGTTGAAATAGGCGAAAAGGGCAGCCTTGAGGTTCGCACAGTGCCTCTCGTGCCGTGGCATGATATGCGCGAGATACGCGGCAGCTTTGATTATATCAGCTCAAAGGAGTGCAGCGGAGCGGGAGACTGTACGGATTATATAAGGGCGATCCTCACCGACGAGGAGGATGTGCCCGAGGCTATGGGCAGGCTCAGGGCAGTATATCCCAATATAATGAGCATAGAGTATGATAACCGCCGCACACGGAGTTGTCACGGAGATATGGGAGCCGCAGAGGCTGACCGCAAGCCGCCGATACAGCTTTTTGAGGAGTTCTACAGCTTCAGCAACGGCGGCGGAATGAGTGAGGAACAGCGTGAACTGGTACAGTCGCTTATAGAAAAGATATGGGAGGGAGAGGAATGAGACCTGTAAGACTTGAGATCTCGGGCTTCGGTCCCTATGCGGGAAAGACGGTGCTTGACCTTGAAGCTCTAGGGAACAGCGGCCTTTATCTCATAACCGGAGATACGGGCGCGGGCAAGACCACCATATTCGACGCGGTGACCTATGCCCTGTACGGCAGCGCCAGCGGAGCTAACCGCGATGACGACAGTATGCTCCGTTCCAAGTACGCTTCCCCCGAGACGCCCACCTATGTGGAGCTTGAGTTCGATTACGGCGGCAAGCGCTATAAGGTCAGCCGCAATCCTGCCTATACCCGTCCTGCGAAGAGGGGCGGCGGAGTTGCAACACAGCCGGCAAATGCAGTGTTCACGTACCCCGACGGCCGCGAGCTGTCGGGAAAAAGGGACGTTGACGGTGCAGTGACGGATCTGATCGGACTGAGCGAAAAGCAGTTCAAGCAGATAGCCATGATAGCGCAGGGCGATTTCATGAAGCTCATAACCGAGGATACGGGACAGCGCCGCGAGATACTGAGGCATATATTCCGCACCAAGAATTACCAGACCCTTCAGGAGGAGCTGAAACGCCAGAGTAGCGCCCTTAAAGGAGAGTGCGAGAGCCGGCGCGAGAGCATAAGGCAGTATGTCAGCGGTATAGCCTGCGGCAGCGATGACGAGTTTGCTCCCGAGGCGGAAAAGCTCAAAGCGGAGCTGCCGCCCCTTGAATTCATAAAGGAGTTTATTGAAAAGCTCCTTGCGAGGGACAGGACAAGGTACGGGCTGTTCACCCGTGAGAATGAGGAGCTTGAGAAGAAGCTTGAAGCAGTCAACGCTGTCATAGTAAAGGCTGAGGAAAGAGCAAGAACTGAGGCCGAGCACAGCCGCACCTCAGAGCAGCTCGGCGAAAGCCAGAAGCGCCGCAAGGCGCTGGAGGAGTCTCTTCGCAAGGAAAGGGAGCGGCTCCCCGAGATCGAGAAGAATACTGCGGAGGCAGCTCTGATAGAAGCGGAGTCTGAGGAATACGGCAGGGCAGAGGAGCTGGCCGCCAAGCTTAAGGAGCTCCGCGGCAGGGCAGAGGAGCTTGAAAAGAGCCGAGGTGAGCTTTCCGCGGAGATCAGAGCAAATGAAAAGTCCATAGCTGCCATGAAGTCAGAGCTTTCCGAGCTCGGCGAGGCGTCCGCAGAAACCGCTCGGCTGACTGCCGAACGGGAAAGGCTCAGCGGCAGAGCCGACGAGCTGAAAACTCTGGCGGAGGCTCTTGCGGAGTATGAGAAAAAGACAGAGGAACTGAAAAAGTCCGGGACTGAGCTGAAAAGCCATCAGAGCGAACATGAGCGTCTTATAGAGAAGAGCACAGTTCTTGGCGCAGAGATAGAGGCTCTTAAAAAGAAAAGAAATGAGCTCGAGGGCTGCGGAGCGGAAAAGGAAAAGCTCCTGCGCAGCGAGGAGCGCCTTGTGAAGCAGTCAGGGGAGCTCAAAAAGGCAGCCGAGGATATAGAAAAGTATAAAAGCAGCTGTGATGAGTGCCGCAAGGCGGCGGAGCGCTACCGCGAAGCCGCCGACAGCATGGGTGAGCTGAGCGGTCGTTACGAGCACGGCTACAGAGCCTTTTTGAATGATCAGGCAGGCGTTCTCGCTGCGGAGCTCGCTCCGGGTATGCCCTGTCCCGTATGCGGTTCGACGGAGCATCCCGTTCCCGCAGTAAAGGTTGGAGAGGCCCCCTCGGAGGCAGAGCTGGAACAGCTGAGGGGTGAGCTTGAGAAAGCCCGCACACTTGCTGAAAAGTTGAGCGGAGAGGCTTCCGCGGCCAAGGCAAAGACCTCGGAGGTGGAAAAGGCTTTGAGCGCCCGTCTGTCGGAGCTCCTCGGCTGCGGCGTGGATGAGGGCGCGGAGCGCTGTGCCGAGAAGCAGAAAGAGTGCGAATTACAGCTATCTGAGCTGAAAAAAAGTCTTGCAAGAACGGAAGACCTCATTGCCGAGTATGAACGGGTGGTGCAGCAGACAGAGTCTGATGAAAAGCGCGAGGCGGGTATAATGGCTGCCGTTGCGGAGAATGACAGACTGCTGGTAAGGCTGCGCAGCGAGCATGATACAGCAGAGGGACAGCTCCTTCAGCAGAGAGCGTCAGTGCAGAAGGATACAGAGTGCATACTCGGGAACTGCGCTCTTGACAGTGCCCGCGACAAAATAGCCTCGGAAAAGGTGAAGATAAGCGCAAAGCTTGCGGATAACGCCAAGCAGCTGTCTGCTGCCGAAAAGAAGTCACGGCGCAGAACAGAGCTTGAAAAGCAGATACCGTCAGAGGAAAAGCGTTTGTCGGAGCTCAGTGACAGAGCTTCGGAGCTGAACGGAGAAGCTGCCGCAGCCGAAGCGAGAAGCGGAGAGCTGGCAAAGCAGCTGACGGAGCTTCAGGGCAGACTGAGATTTGAGAGCAGGGCTGCCGCGGAGAAAAAGCGGAAGGAGCTGCTGGAGAGCTGCAGGGCTGTAAGGTCCGCGGTAGAGGAAGCGGAAAAGGCGGTGATGGACTGTGAGAAGCAGTGCTCCCAGCTGGCTGGCAGGCTCAAGCAGCTCAGCGAGCATCTTGAAGCCTTCGGCGAGATCGACGGAGCTGCTGCGGACGCTGAGAGGACAAAGCTCATGGAGCGCAGGAACGTTCTCACAGCCGAGCTGAAAAGGCTGAATACCGTAGTCACGGTGAACAGCACCGCTCTTGAGAATATAATCGGCGGTTCGGAGAAGCTTGCGGCGCTGGAGGAAAGGTACAGATCGGTGAAGAATCTTGCTGATACCGCCAACGGAAAGCTGTCAGATCAGAGCAAATTCATGCTTGAGACCTATATACAGACCTCCTATTTTGACAGAATAATCGCCCGCGCCAACGAAAGGCTGCGGGTCATGACCGACGGTCAGTACACTCTTGCAAGGCGCACGGATTACGACGACAAAAAGGCGCAGGTGGGACTTGATCTGGACGTTACGGATCATTACAACGGCTCGGTGAGGAGCGTCAAGACCCTTTCGGGCGGCGAATCCTTCAAAGCCTCGCTGTCGCTGGCACTGGGGCTCTCCGACGAGATACAGAGCTCGGCGGGAGGCATAAAGCTTGATACGATGTTTGTGGACGAGGGCTTCGGCACCCTTGACGAGAACTCCATAGAGCAGGCGGTTCGTGCTCTTGCTGGACTTTCCGAGGGTAATCGTCTTGTGGGGATAATTTCCCACGTTCAGGCACTTAAACAGCGTATCGACAAGCAGATAGTGGTCAGCAAGGACAAGGACGGCGGCAGCCGTGCGGAGATAATCGTATAAAATATGCCCGCAGTTAAAAATGTAACTGCGGGTTTTATTTAAAAGGACGCTTTGTGCATATTGTATAAAGGGAAAAGCCCGAATTACCGATAAATCCGCTGCTGCGAGGGTATATCTGTTCTATATACCGTTATTTTTCACAAAAATAGGCCTTTCGGAACTCTGTTTATTGATTTTTTCTTGCTGAGATGTTATAATTATATTGTCGAATTAATTTTTCGGTAATAAATTAAGCCATATGAATCCCGATGGAGTGATAATAAAATGAAAATGACAAAGTGCCCCGAAGATCATATGTATGATTCGGATAAATATTCGGAATGTCCTTATTGCACAGGCAGGATAGTCATTGAGCCTGCTGCTGAAAAGGCGCCGAAAAAGGGTAAGGCGGTCAGGGTAAAGGTCAGGGCGGTAAGAGCCCGCAGCACTGAAGCTGTACCCAGACCCCAGCCCAAGGCCGAGAGCAAGCCGGTTGAGGCAAAGCCTGAGAGCAAGCCCGTTGAGGCAAAGCCCGAGCAAAAAGCTGAAAGTAAGCCAGCAGAGGCAAAACCCGAGCCCAAGGCTGAGAGCAAGCCTGTTGAGGCAAAGCCCGAGCCCAAGGTTGAAAGCAAGCCCGCAGAGGCAAAGCCCGAGCCCAAGGCTGAGAGCAAGCCTGTTGAGGTAAAGCCTGAGCCCAAGGTTGAGAGCAAGCCCGCTGAGGCAAAGCCCGAGCCCAAGGTTGAGAGCAAGCCAGCAGAGGCAAAGCCCGAGCCCAAGGTTGAAAATAAGCCCGCAGAGGCAAAGCCCGAGCCCAAGGCAGAGAGCAAGCCTGTTGAGACAAAGTCCGAGCCCAAGGTTGAGAGCAAGCCAGTTGAGGCAAAAACCGAGCCCAAGACTGAGAGCAAACCTACCGAGGCAAAGCCCGAGCCCAAGGCCGAAAGCAAGCCTGTTGAGGCAAAACCCGAGCCCAAGACTGAGAGCAAGCCTGCCGAGGCAAAGCCCGAGCCCAAGGCCGAGAGCAAGCCGGTTGAGACAAAGTCCGAGCCCAAGACTGAATGCAAGCCCGTTGAGGCAAAGTCCGAGCAAAAGGCTGAAAGTAAGCCAGCAGAGGCAAAACCCGAGCCCAAGACTGAGAGCAAGCCTACCGAGGCAAAGCCCGAGCCCAAGGCCGAAAGCAAGCCTGTTGAGGCAAAGCCCGAGCCCAAGGCTGAGAGCAAGCCTGTTGAGGCAAAGCCCGAGCCCAAGACTGAGAGCAAGCCTGCGGATAAAAATCGTTCCGGCAAGCGCGATAAGAAGAAGCGCGATAAAAAAGCGTCCCGTAACGAAAAAGGAAACGAACGTGTAAAGGAAATGCTGGAAAGTATGCCGGATCCGGGAAATGAAGGGTTCAGCGTTGCGGGTGCAGCAGATATATTAAATGGCAGGAAGAATGCGGAAATACCATCGGGAGCTGCCAAGTCGTCAGACAGCAAAATGGCGGAGCTCTCGTTTGATAAGGTAAAAGCCGAAGCTTCCAAGAAGGAGGAGAAGGCGGCCGAGCAGAAGTCCGAAGTTCCCAAGAAGGAGGAGAAGGCGGCCGAGCAGAAGCCCGAGGCTCCCAAGAAGGAGGAAAAGGCAGCCGAGCAGAAGCCCGAGGCTCCCAAGAAGGAGGAAAAGGCGGCCGAGCAGAAGTCCGAAGCTCCCAAGAAGGAGGAAAAGGCGGCCGAGCAGAAGTCCGAAGCTCCTAAGAAGGAGGAAAAGGCTGATCTCAAGTCCAGGGAGGAGATAAGAGAAAAATACGGCGATCTGGTAAACGATGAGAATATCGAGATCGACGATGTGAATAATATGGCTATCGACAAAAACGGCACTCTTGTAAAGTATGTGGGTACCACAGAGGCGATAGTTATCCCGGAAAAGGTAAAGACAATAGGAAAATATGCATTCCGCAGCAACGAGACCGTAAAGCGTATTGTTATGTCGGACAGCGTACACGTTATCGACAAGTTTGCTTTCTGTCACTGCTTCAATCTTGAGGAGATAGTATTCTCAAAGAACCTCGAGAGCATAGGCGAAAACGCTTTCCTGAAGTGTCTCAGGCTCAAGGAGATAAATTTCCCCGAGTCCGTGAGAAGAATAGGCAAGGGCGCGTTCGGACGCTGCAATTCCCTTGAAAATGTAGTTCTCCCCGCTTATCTTACAAGAATAAGCGATCTTATGTTTTTCTCCTGCAAGAAGCTGAGAAGAATAGTCATCTCGGGTTCTGTGGAGTCAATAGGCAATGCCGCTTTTTCAGAGTGCTACAGCCTTAAAAAGGTCATTATATCCAATACGGTCACATCTATCGGTGAGAGCGCTTTCTCATGGTGCAGATCGCTGGAGTCCATAACGATACCGAAATCGGTGAAGAGTATAAGCAACTGGGCTTTCTACGGCTGTCAGAACCTTATGGATCTTAAGATAAGCATGTACACCAAGGATATAAAGGAGGACGCATTCTGCGGCTGCGAGACCCTTTACAATATACAGATACTGGAATTTGACAATGAGGATATTCCCATTGATGATATAAGAAAGGGACATAAGCAGACTATAAGGATACTTAAGCAGATAAACCGCAAGAAGGCGGAGCGCTATGCCCGCGAGCACGGCTTCAGTACACTGTTTATATGATGTTACATAAATAAACGAGAGCTTTGAAGCTCTCGTTTATTTTTATATTAAAGGGAGTGATAAAAGTCTTTATGCCGTATCAGCCGTTATTGTACCACGGGTCGCCGGAGCCGCCGAAATCATCAGGCATTCCGAAGCCTCTCGAACTGCCATGACCGCTGCCGGGACCTCCGGAGAAGCCGCCTCTTCCGCCGCTTGGGCCGCCCATCATGGACTGAGGTATCTCGGAGACCTCCTCTCCGTTTACGATAATTGTGCCGCCGTTGAATTCGGCTGTCTGATCGTAGTCAAAGGACGACATCTGAGCGGTAACGTCAATGGTGCCGCCGTTGACGTATATGCTTCCGTTGGCGTCAACGCCGTCGGTATCGCCCTGTCCCACGGTAATGGTGGTGGAGCCGCCGTTGAATTCAACGATTATATCGCAGGCTGTACTTTTTTCTGAAGCGTTTATGCCGTCGTCCGAGGCGGATATATTTATTTTTCCGCCGTTTATCTGGATATATGTAGCTTCAAGGCCCTCAGCCGAGGTTAAATCAAAGGTTCCGCCGTCGATCTGTATAAAGGTAGTTGCCTGTATTCCGTCACTTCCTGCATTTATTCCGAAGCTGCCGTCGGCTATGTATATGCTGCCGAGGGAGTCGTCCTCATCGTTCTCGCAGTGGAAGCCGTCCTTGTTGGTGGTTATGATAAAGTCGCCGCCGCTGACGGATATGGAGTCGTTTGCTTCAAAGGCGTCCTGAGAAGCGGTAACATCATAGGTGCCTCCTGTGATCTTCAGGTCATCCTTGCAGGATATACCGTTTGCATATGCGGAATATACCGTAAGAGTACCTGTGCCGTTCAGCACCAGATCATCCTTTGAGAAAATAACCGCGTCCGTATCGGTATCGCCGTCGGCACGGAAGCTGTCGTTCACAGCAAGGGTATTATCGCTGCCTGCGGAAGTTACGAACACCTTGTCAGCCGACAGTACATATATGGCTGGAAAGTCGTCGTTTTCTATCTCAACGCCGTCAAGCACCAGCTGTACCTTTGCGTCCTTGTCTGCGTCCACCTTTACGGTGCAGTTCTTTGCGCTCCCGCTTATGATGTAAACGCCTGCTTCGGTAATATCCAGAGTCTTGCCGTCGGAGACGGTCAGCTTTTTAGCTTCGGAGATATCTGCTGTCTGCTCAAGGTCTCTTTCGGAGAAGAGAGAGGCAGTATCGGCGATTATCGGAGCTCCGCCCGAATAGGAGAGCTTTTCCGTATTTGCGGAAATGTTCTTATCTGTGCCCTTGTCTGCCTTTTCCGTACTGCCGGACTTTGCGTCAGACTCCTCTGAGACCTTGTATGACTGGTTTTCCGCAGTCGGTGTATCGTTGTTATTCTCACAGCCTGCAAATGCGCTGACAGCCAGTGTCAGTACCGCAAGGCCTGTGATAGTTTTTTTAATAGTACCGTTCATCATTTTTTCGCACCCTTTCTTTTTATCGGAGTGTGTTTTGCTTCTATGGTTATAATATACACCCCTTTTTTGTAAATAAGCGTATTGAAAAGTGAAATAAAAGGGAAAGCTCTGTGTGAAAAAATGTGAAAATATGGAAATTTGTCGGCTTATCTGACAGAAATGTGAAAAGAGAGAAATATTTTTTTCACTAAGCACTTGACAATCAAATTTATAAGTGATATAATACATACAAATCAAATGCGACGACGGAGAGAAGTATCACAGAATATCGTTCCCAGAGAGTGCGGGTATGGTGAGAGCCGCATATCAGAGTCTGTGTGAATAACACTCCCGAGCAGCAAACCCAAAGGGTGCCGGATTTAGTATGAAGTTCCGAAAAGGGGCTGTGTAGATGAAAAAAGGGGCAGCGCGTGTTTTAGTGACATTGCGTGTAAATGGCTCAGAGATCAAACGGTATCCGAGTAGGGGAGACGTATTCCGCACGTTACAGCGGCTCAAAAGTGATCGCTTTTGCGGTAATTCAGGTGGCACCACGGGTATTATGCCCCGTCCTGTAGTTTCAGGACGGGGCTTTTTGTATTTCTGCTCGTCCTGCATAAACATTTTAATCGAAAGGAAAAGATCATTATGAAGCACATCGATGTCAAGGAGATAATCACCACAAAGGATTATGTAGGCCAGCAGGTAACAGTCTGCGGCTGGGTCCGCACATCACGCAATTCAAAGAGCGTTGCATTTGTTGAGGTAAACGACGGTACTTCACTGAAAAACGTTCAGGTCGTAGTTGACAAGGGCGACAGCGATTTCAAGGAGCCGAGAGTCGGTATGTCCGTAAAGGTAACAGGTACTGCTGTTGAGGGCAGAAACGAAACTGTTGAGATTAATGCAGCTCCCGACGGTATCACTATCCTCGGCGACGCTCCTACAGATTATCCTCTACAGAAGAAGGGACATACTCTTGAATTCCTCCGTTCCATCCCTCACCTCAGAGGCAGAACGAACACCTTCAACGCAGTATGGCGCGTCCGCTCCGTGCTTGCTGCTGCTATACACGAATACTTCCAGAAGAACAACTACGTTTATGTAAACACTCCCCTTATCACAGGCAGTGACTGTGAGGGAGCAGGCGAGATGTTCCAGGTAACCACTATCGGCTACAGCAAGGACTACAAGAATGAGGAGGAGTACTACGCCAACGACTTCTTCGGCAGAAAGGCAGGCCTTTCCGTTTCAGGTCAGCTTGAGGGCGAAATGGCTGCAATGGCTATGGGCAAGATATACACCTTCGGACCCTCGTTCAGAGCCGAGAACTCCAATACTCCAAAGCACCTTGCCGAGTTCTGGCACATAGAGCCCGAGGTAGCCTTCGCAGAGCTGGACGACGTTATCGAGATAGCTGAGAATATGCTGAAATACGTTATCCGCAAGCTCCTTGATACCTGTCCGGATGATATGAAGTTCTTTGACGCTCACTTTGAAAAGGGACTTATTGAACGTCTTGAGGAGCTCATTTCCCACGACTTTGCAAGAGTTACCTATACAGAGGCTATCGAGCTTCTGAAGAAATCGGGTGAGAACTTTGTATACCCTGTGGAGTGGGGCTGCGACCTTCAGACAGAGCATGAGAGATACCTCTCGGAGAAGGTATTCAGGAAGGCTGTATTCGTAACCGATTATCCTAAGGAAATAAAGTCCTTCTATATGAAGCAGAACCCTGACGGCAAGACCGTTGCGGCAGTTGACCTCCTTGTACCGGGCGTAGGCGAGATAATCGGCGGCAGCGAGAGAGAGGCTGACTACGACAAGCTCATCGCAGCAATGAACGAGAGAAATATGAACCTCGATCTCTACAGCGATTATCTCGACCTCCGCAAGTTCGGATCAGTACCACACGGCGGCTTTGGTCTGGGCTTTGAGAGACTTATAATGTATACAACGGGTATGGCAAATATCCGCGACGTAATACTGTTCCCGAGAACAGTCGGCTCTATCAGATAATTCAGCCATAAGCACTTGTAGGGGACGCCGTCCTCGGCGTCCCGCAAAAAAATAAATTTATATCGGAACGCCGAGGGCGGCGTTCCCTACTCAAAAAAGTGCAGCACAGAAAGCATCAATGGCGCTGTTTTCTGTTAAATATATCTTAATGTAAAGGAAAGTGATCTCTATGTCAAAAAAGCTGTATATTCCCGAGGGCTATAAGTCAGCCCTTACGCTGAGAGAGACTCAGCACGCGATAAAGTACATCAAGGACGTTTTTCAGCAGGCATTGTCCTTTGCCCTTACTCTTGACAGAGTATCGGCTCCTCTTATAGTAAAAAAAGGCAGCGGTATCAATGACGACCTCAACGGCGTTGAGCGCAAGGTGGACTTCGATATAAAGGAGATAGCCTCAGAAGCCGAGGTAGTCCAGTCTCTTGCAAAGTGGAAGCGTATGGCACTCTACCGCTACGGATACAGCGCGGGGGAGGGTATCTACACAGATATGAACGCTATCCGCCGCGATGACGATACCGATAACACACATTCCATATTCGTTGACCAGTGGGACTGGGAAAAGGTGATAACTCCCGAGCAGAGAAACATACAGTTCCTCAAGGAAACCGTAAAGTCAGTAGTAAAGGCTATCGCCTACACAAAACGCAAGGTAAGCCTCCGCTATCCTCAGATAGCAGGAAAGATATGTGAGGAGCCCTACTTCATTACGACTCAGGAGCTTGAGGATATGTATCCCGGCAAGACGGGTCACGAGCGTGAGCGCCTTATCACCAAGGAGCACAGGACAGTATTCCTCATGGGTATCGGCGGCAAGCTTTCCAGCGGTGAGAAGCACGACGGCAGAGCTCCCGACTATGACGACTGGTCGCTGAACGGAGATATACTCTTCTGGGACGAGGTGCTTGACGATTCACTGGAGATCTCCTCTATGGGTATCCGTGTTGATGCCGAGTCCCTTAAGAAGCAGCTTGCGGAGTGCGGTGCAGAAGACAGGATGCAGTACAAGTATCATCAGATGATAGCAGACGGCACACTTCCGCTTACTATCGGCGGCGGTATCGGTCAGTCAAGACTTTGTATGCTCCTTCTTGAAAAGGCACATATCGGCGAGGTGCAGTCCTCTATATGGTCTGATGAAATGATAGAAAAGTGCGCGGAAAACGGCATAACGCTGCTTTGATAAAGTAACAAAAGCTGAAAAAAGTCCGGAGGGAACAGTAACGTTTCCTCCGGACCTTGTTTTTTATGCAGCCGATGTTGTTCCGGCAGCAGTTGTGACTGCTTCCGATGAAGTCTCGGCTTCCGTAGTGCTCTGTTCTATGGAGATCTCCGCGGTCTTTACCTCCGAGAACTTCATGGTGAGCTTGTTGTTTGGCATATCAAAGGCGCTTAGGCGTCCCTCTTCATCCACGGTGAGGGTATAGTCTCCGCCGTCGAGTCTGCCGCTTATTTTCAGAAGACCTCCGCTTTCTTCGCCGCTGAGCTCGTCAAGGCCTGCGTTTTCGTCAACGGCCTTTATAAGATTGAGCAGCATGGCTTTTACGGGAACAGCCGACTGAGGCACCGAAAAGCTCAGTCCCTTGTAGCTCGCAAGGACGTTGCCCTCGCTGAATTCCAGCTTTACGCCGCTGAGGGTATTCGGCGCCGAAAATTCTATCTCCCATGCGCCCTCGCCGAAGCGTATGAGCTGTCCCTCGGCTTCAAGGCGGTCAAGAGTAATGCTTGCGGCTGCCGAAAAAGCAGTGCCGAGACTGTTTTTGCGGGAGGTGCTTCCGACCTTCGGCACAGCGCAGGCTGTCAGGCACAGCGCTGCTGCCGCAGCCGCTGTGAATGCAAAAAATTTTTTCATTATACCAGCTCCGATCAAAGTATTGAAAGAATTTTTCACATCCTCACCGCGTCATACGGTCATATTGCGCTTCTTTTCCTTTAATTCTCTGAATGCGTCGGGCAGGTTGCCGATTATATCCCTCGGCAGCATTGCCTCCATGCCCAGCTTTCTTGCGGCTATATCTCCTGCAAGACCGTGCATATACACTCCTGCACAGGCGGCGTCGAAGAGTCCGCAGCCCTGCGCTACAGCCGCTCCTATCATGCCTGCCAGCACATCGCCGCTGCCGCCAACGCTCATACCTGCGTTGCCCGTATGGTTGGCGGCAGTATATATGCTGTTTGCAACGACAGTGCCCGCGCCCTTCAGAACGACGGTTATGTCGTATTTTTCGGCGTATTTTTCAGCGGCAAGGAGCCTGTTGTCCGAGATCATTCCCGTGTCGCAGCTGAGCAGTCTCGCCATCTCGCCCACATGGGGGGTTATGACGATGTCCTTTCGCTTCTTCAGTAAAATATCTATGTCCTTTGCTATGCAGTTTATTCCATCTGCGTCGATAATTACAGGACATTCTGCATTTTCCGCCACAAACTGGGTCAGCGCCATGGTATCCGGAGTCACTCCGATGCCGCAGCCTATGACAACGGCGTCCGCACGCTTCATGGCTTCGGCTATGGGCTCGCGGCTGCTGTCGTAGAGCATGAAGCCGTAATCGTCGCTGTCCAGTTCAATGAAGGTGGCCTCTGGAGCAAGCACCGAAACCGTATCTATGCATTTTTCCGTTGTGGCGAGTCTTACCATTCCCGCACCGCTCCTGAGAGCACCGAGAACTGCAAATGCAGCTGCTCCCCTCATGGATGAGCTGCCTGCGATGACGAGTACGGTACCGAAGCTGCCCTTGTGGGAATCCCTTTCTCTTTTGGGCGGATAGGCGGCGAGGAAGTTACGCTCGATACGTATATACTGCCTTTCGCCCTCCAGTATCTCAAGAGCCTTGGGGGGAATGCCGATGTCGGCTATGGTTATCCTGCCGCAGTATTTTTTCAGCGGGAACTGAGACATTCCGGTTTTTATGAAGCCGAAGGTAAGGGTTTCGTCGGCCTTGAACATACCTGTGGATATGGTTCCCGACGAGCTGTTGCCGCCGCTGGGGACATCGACTGCTATTCTGTAGGCAGTTGTGCCGATGTTGAATATACCGATCGTATCCTTGTCAAGCTGGCCGTGGAAGCCTGTTCCGAAAACGCCGTCCACAAGAACCTGAGCGCCTATCACTGCACCCTTTATCATGCCCATGCGGTTTTTCTCCGCAAGGAGTATATCGTCAAGGGGATTGTGCTCATGTCTGTCGTCAGAGGTATCCGCTGTTCTTGGCTGTATGGTCATATAGTCCAGCTCTGCCGCTTCAATGGCCGCTTCCACATTGCCGCTGCGGAAGCCCTCGATAAAGCGTATGCGCTCTCTCGGGAGCCTGCTGAGCATTTCCTGAGCAAGAGGAGTTTTCGGAAGTCCGCCGATATGTATCACCGTTATGTCATATCCTTTGTATACGAGGATCTCTGCGGCTGCAAAGCAGTCTCCTCCGTTATTTCCCGTGCCTGCAAGGAACACCACCGAGGAGCCTTCGGGCGGGAGCTTCGCTTCATTGCGGCAATAGCCGTCAATAAGCTCCGCCAGCTTTTTACCTGCGTTTTCCATTAGCTGCCTTTTGGATACGCCCAGCTTTTCCGAGCGTTCTTCAAGTCTGCTCATCTGCTTTGGTGAAACTATCTGCATAAAGATACCTCCTTCTGAAAATATATGCTCTCATGATATGAGTTACAGTATCAAACCTTGTTCCTGAGTCTTGATGGAAGGAATTTCTGTATATTCTCCAGCATTTTCTCATTGGGCGCGAATATGAGCCTTGCCTTGCCGACGGTCTCGTCGGTAAAATCCGCATAGTATTCATGAGCGGCGATATTGTCGGTAGCAAGTATCACTGTCATGTCCTCGGTCTCCTCCATATCGTTGCTGTATTTTCCGAAATCCGTCAGCTGTCTCACGTTTGTGGACATAAGCTCGCGGCGCTTTTTCTGAGCGATTATCTTATCCACGTCCAGTTCGCCGTTGGTAAAGGTGTATTCGTATTCTACCTTTGTGTTCTGAACGATGTGATATGTGCCGAAGCCCGCAACTATTGCCAGCACCAGGCCCAGCAGGGCAACATGGGGACGTCCGAGCTGCAGTACGGCAAGTACTGCCAGTGAAAGGGAAAACAGTATGCCGACTACGGTCAGCATAGTTCTTCTTTTTTTGTCAGAGCCTGTGTCGTTCTTTTTTACGAGCTGTTCAGCGAAATTATCCATTATTCTATCTCCGTTCATATATTTTTTATTGAAGCTGTACTTTATATCATAACATATTTGTATGAAAAATTCAACTGCCGATTCGAAAAATCATGATTTTAGCCATTAGCTGTCAGCCGTCGGCAATTAGCCGGTTGCAGGGGTGGCGCAGGCGACTCTATAACTTTCAACTCTCAACTCTAAACTCTCAATTTAATAAAGGAATCCGTCAGATTGCAACAAATCGCTCCAAAAAATCCAAAGGCTTCATCTTTTTTTCACAAGTTTGCAGTAAACTGAGATTTTTTTTGAAAAAGACTTGATTTTTTTGGATTTCAGCTATATAATTGATGTATAACCTGATGACTGAGAGAGTAAGTATGCAGGAGTTTCCGCAGAGAGGGGCGAAAAGGTGAAAGCGTCCCGTAACGATGCATTCCGAAGTTCACTCACGAGGGGCGGAGCGGAAGCGGTACGTTGAGTGCTGTTGTAGGCTGCCGACGTAGGTCTGCGTTAAAGGCAAGAGAGTGTCGGCTCTCCTGACAATGGGTGGTATAAAAGCAAGGTTTAAGTCTTGTCCTGTTGGACAGGACTTTTTTATTTAGTCACGACACAAAATAATTTGTAGGGGCTGATGCCCACATCAGCCCGTCTTTATGAAATCAACACCAACGGGGCGATGTGGGCATCGTCCCCTACACACAAAATCATTCTGAGGTGAAACAATGAAAGAACAGCTTGAAAAAATCGAAGCGCTGGCCAAGCAGGAGCTTGAATCCTGTACGGAGATCAAGGCGCTGGACGACCTGAGGATCAAATTCCTCGGAAAAAAGGGCGAGCTCACAGCTATCCTTAAGCAGATGGGTCAGCTCTCCGCAGAAGAAAGACCTGTTATAGGTCAGCTTGCCAACAAGGTAAGAGCAGACATCGAAGAGGCTCTCGGCAGCAAGCTCTCGGCACTCAAGGCAAATGCACAGGCAGCGAAGCTGGCTGAGGAGAAGATAGACATCACTCTCCCCGGCAGGCACGCTCCCTTCGGAAAGCTCCACCCGCTCACTAAGGTAGAGAACGAGATCAGAGAGATATTCATCGGCATGGGCTTTAACATTGCCGACGGACCCGAGATCGACGACGATTACCATGTTTTCGAGGCTCTTAATCTTCCGCCCGATCACCCTGCAAGAGATACTCAGGATACTTTCTATATCGAGGGCACAAACGAGACAGTTCTCCTCCGTACACAGACCTCATCTGTACAGGTCCACGTTATGGAGAACCAGAAGCCTCCTATCCGTATCATCTCCCCGGGACGCGTTTTCCGTTCAGACGCTGTTGACGCGACTCATTCTCCTCTTTTCCACCAGATAGAGGGACTCGTAGTTGACAAGGGAATTACAATGAGCGACCTCAAGGGCACTCTCGAAATGCTTATGAAGAAGCTCTACGGCAATGACTGCAAGCTCCGTTTCCGTCCTCACCACTTCCCATTCACAGAGCCAAGCTGCGAGGTAGACATCAGCTGTTTCAACTGCGGCGGAAAGGGCTGCTCAATGTGCAAGGACGAGGGCTATATCGAGCTCCTCGGCGCAGGCATGGTACACCCCAAGGTGCTTGAGAACTGCGGCATAGATCCGGAAGAGTACTCGGGCTTTGCGTTCGGACTCGGTCTTGAGCGTATGGTAATGGGCCGCTACGATATAAACGACCTCCGTCTGCTTTATGAGAACGATGTGAGATTCTTGGAGCAGTTCTGAGCAATGAAGAATAATTATGCAGATAAAGACGCATACAGCTTCTGTAACGGATTTAAGCGTTTCTTGTACGGATTGAAGGAGAGATCACCGTTTTTTGCAGTCATATTTCTTTTTTGCGGTATACCTTTCCTTATCCGCGGTATAGTTGGTGTTGCAGCATATTCTTCCGAGAACAGGATTAATATTCCCTCATTGTTTGCCGGAGGTCTGTTATTTACAGCTGCAATGCTTATACTTCTGGAATATTTTTCAAGGCGCAGAAGAATGCTGAAAAGGATAGGAATATCAGGCAAAGATGAGCTTGATGATCTTATAAGCCGTTCTGTTCCGCTTGAAGGAAACAGACCCCAGCGCTTTTTTATCTCTGATGAGCTTTTGGTAAACACCGAGACCGCCAAGGCTTATAAAATTATGGATATTATTCATATGTCAAAGACATATGAATGCAAAAACAGAGATGACGTATTTACAGCGAAAGAATATTCATATTATACCATAAGGCTCAAGATAAAAGCTGATCCTTACAGTGATATTCTGAGATTTAAAGATAAGTCCGACCGCGAAGAAGCTTTCAGAGCAATAATGGAAGCATATAAAAAATACGGTAATCCGGGACAGCTTCTGTGAAACGTGAAGGAAAACAGACATATGCAGATTAGTCAGAAAACGTTCATTTTGTTGCAAGCCTGAAAGGAATATGTATTATGTACAGCGATCTGATCAAAAAGTACCGCCGAAAGAAGCTGGGGCTTCTTATTCTGGTTATGCTTTTTGCATTGCCTGTAATAGGCATCGGTTTGTTTTCCTTCCGTGCCGGTACAGGTGAAAAGAAGGTAGCTGCCGATTATGCGGTGTTTGCCGTTGCTGCGGCTTTTCTGATAGGCATAATTGTTGTAATGCTCCGTGTGTTTATAAATGTCCCCCGGGACATAAGGAGAATGCAGGACAGCGTGGGATTGAATGATGACGAAGCATTTGCGGAAATGATCAGTACAGGAATTAAGCTTCCGTGTAAGGAGGATCGTTTTGTTTGCGACGGGTATTTCTTTGATATGGTAAGCTTCAGAGCTTACAGGCTTGAAGACATATACGACGTAAGAAAGCTTGTGTTCGGAAATTCTGACGGACAGAAGGAATGTAAGGTAGCCGTGATATTCAAGGACGGCTCACAGAACATTATTTATACAAACAAAAAGAATACAGATGAAGTGTACCGTATCATTTCCGATGCATGGAAAAAAAGCACAGGTGCGGAATAACTGCGTCCGTTGACTATAATCACGAAAGGAAAAAATGATATGAATTTATCTATGAAATGGCTCGGCGATTATGTTAAAGCCGATATGCCAATAAAGGATTTCTGCCACGCTCTTACCATGAGCGGTTCCAAGGTAGAATGCTACGAAAAAGAGGGAAGCAATATCTCCAACGTTGTAGTTGGAAAGATACTCTCAAAGGGACCTCACGAAAATGCTGACGCGCTCTTCGTTTGTCAGGTCGACATCGGCGCAGAGGCTCCCATACAGATAGTTACCAACGCAAAGAATGTCAAGGAGGGCGACCTCGTTCCTGTTGCTCTTGACGGAGCTGTTCTCCCCGAGGGCAAGATAAAGAAGTGCAAGATGCGCGGAGTTGAGAGCTTCGGTATGTTCTGCGGACTTGATACTCTCGGCCTTACGGCTCACGACTTCCCCTATGCAGATCCCGAGGGCGTATTCGTCATCGAGGAGGACTGCAAGCTTGGCGAGGATATCCACACTGCTATCGGTCTGGACGATACTTCCGTTGAGTTTGAGATAACCTCAAACCGTCCCGACTGTCTCAGCGTTATCGGTCTCGCAAGAGAGACCGCAGCTACCTACGGCACCGAGCTGAAGGTAAAGACTCCCGAGTTCAGGGGCGTTGACGGCGACATCAACTCCATGCTCAAGGTGGATATACATAACACAGAAAAGTGTCAGAGATACTGCGCAGGTATCGTAAAGAACGTAAAGATAGGTCCCTCGCCCCGCTGGATGAGGGAGAGACTCCGTGCAAGCGGTGTCCGTCCTATCAATAACTTCGTTGATATCACAAACTACGTAATGCTTGAATACGGTCAGCCTATGCACGCTTTCGACCTCCGCTATGTTGAGGGAGCTCATATCAATGTCCGCAACGCTAAGAACGGTGAGAAGATAATGACTCTCGACGGCGTTGAGAGAGAGCTCACAGAGGATATGCTTGTTATCGCTGATGAAAAGAAGCCTGTTGCAGTTGCAGGCATCATGGGCGGCGAGTACAGCGGTATCATGGACGATACAACAACTGTCGTATTCGAGTCCGCATACTTTGAGCCCACACAGGTAAGACGCACTTCAAAGGCACTGAAGCTCAAGTCGGACGCTTCCTCACGCTATGAAAAGGGCGTTGACAGACTTATTTCCATGACCTGCTTAAAGCGTGCTTTCCAGCTCGTTGAAGAACTTGGCGCAGGCGAGGTGCTCAACACCGTCATCGACTGTGACTACACAGACAAGACTCCCGCAACTGTTGATTTCAGCGCGGAGTGGATAAACAATTTCCTCGGCACCGATATATCCGAGGCTGACATGATAAAGTATCTCGAGCGTCTTGATTTCAAGGTAGAAAACGGCAAGGTGATAGCTCCCTCGTTCCGTATAGACATCGGCTGCAAGGCTGACGTTGCAGAGGAAGTTGCCCGTATCTACGGCTACAACAATATCCCCTCAACGGATTTCCGCGGCGTAGCAAGAGCTGAGTTCACAGAGGAGCAGAAATTCGTCCGCACTCTCAGAAATGCGGCAGTTGCTCTGGGCGGCTACGAGATAGCTACCTACTCCTTCGTATCGCCCAAGTACTTCGATAAGATAAAGCTCCCTGCCGACAGTAAGCTCCGCAAGGTAGTAAGGATAGTAAATCCTCTCGGCGAGGACACCAGCGTTATGAGAACATCAACTATCCCTTCAATGCTTGATGTGCTCTCCTTCAACTACAATAACCGCAACGACAAGGCTTGTCTCTTCGAGATAGCCAAGGAATATATTCCCGCCTCGGAGGAGAAGCCCTTCATCAACGGCGATACCCTTGCAAACAGCGGAAAGCAGAAGCATAAATACAGCTACTCGCTCCCCGATGAGCCTCAGAGACTTACCATAGGAATGTACGGCGGCGACGCTGACTTCTACACACTCAAGGGCATAGTTGAGCAGCTCCTTGCAGAGCTCAAGATAGAGGACGCTGAGTATGTCCGTGCAGCGGACTGTGAGGAATTTGACGAGAGATTTGCTCTCCACCCCGGCAGAAGCGCAGTCATCGTAAGGGACGGCGCATATCTCGGAATAATGGGCGAGGTACATCCCGAGGTACAGGAGAACTACGAGATAGGCGTAAAGACCTATGTTGCAAAGCTCAATATCCCTGAGCTCATGGCAGCTGCCGCTGATAAGATAACCTATCAGGCTCTGCCCAAGTTCCCTGCTACAACCCGTGACCTCAGTCTCCTTGTAGACGAGGATATGCCTGTTGCGGAGCTTGAAAAGGCTATCAAGAGCGCTGTCGGAAAGATACTGGAAAAGGTAACTCTCTTCGACGTATACCGCAGCGACGATATGAAGAAGAACGGAAAGAAGAGTATCGCTTACTCCATCTCAATGCGTTCACACGAGGGTACTCTCACCGACGAGCAGGCTGACGGAGCCATGAAGCGTGTTCTGAAGGCGCTCAGCGCTATCGGAGCAGAGCTCAGAGGCTGACAGATCCCGATAATAGGGCAGGCATAAGGAAGCATAGTTTTCTTTATGCCTGCTTTTGCATAGGACAGGACGGGAAGCTTGTCATTTCTTTGTTTCTGTCAGCTTTTCCCATTCGTAGCATATTGATTTATGTCGGATATCATGCTATAATCAGTATATATGGCGGCCTCTGCCTGAGAGAGCCGCACAGATCAAATTTTACGGAGATAATACCATGAAAAAAAGATACGGTATCCCGCTTATCCTGATAGGGGCAATGGTGCTGCTGAACGTGCTTGCCAGATTCTGCCGCCCCTTTGCCGATTTTTACGTTGAAAAAATATTCCCTTACATATCCGCGGCCGTTTCCTTTGTAAGCGGACTTCTGCCCTTTTCTCTGGGAGAGATGCTTACGGTGGGCGCTGTCATACTTGTTATAGCCGGACTGCCGCTGCTTTTGATACTGCTCATATTCCGAAAGGGAAAACGCCGCAGTATCGCTGCATTCGCAGGCACTCTCGCCTTGTGGATACTCTGCTACATAACCGTTACAGAGACTATGAACTGTTTTATCATGTATCAGTGTACGCCTCTTGCGGAGAAGTATTTTCCTGACGCTCATCAGCATACCGACGAGGAGCTCACCATGCTCTACGGAGCTCTCATAAACAAGTGCAACGAGCTGTCTGAGGAAGTGCCGAGAGACGAGAACGGCTGCTTCGAGCTCACCTGCGATTTCAGGGAGGAGGCGAAGAAAGCAATGAAGCAGGCGGGGGAAAAGTATCCTCAGCTCCGCGGCTTCTATCCTGATCCAAAGCCCATACAGTTCTCGTATTTCATGAGCCAGTCCAACCTCACGGGGATATATTTCCCGTACACCATAGAGGCTAACTACAACGATGATATGGTAAAGGCAAACCTCCCCGCCACCGTATGCCACGAGCTGGCTCATCTCAAGGGCTTCATACAGGAGGACGAGGCTAATTTCCTCGCCTTTGCGGCTGCGACGGGCAGTGATAATGAGGAATTCCGCTATGCGGGCTATCTGGAAGCTCTTGAATACGTCCACAACGCCGTATATGACAACAATGTGGGGGAGGCGATCGCGCTTTCGGGAAGTATTTCCGGAAACGTTACCAATGACTGGTTCAGGTATCTGCCGGAGAATTACTGGGAGGACAATGCCGCAAAGGAGGTCATCTCCACGGAAGCAGTCAGCGAAGCCTCAACGGCTGCAATAGACACTAATATAAAGATGAACGGAAGAGATGACGGAATAAAGGCATATTCAATGGTGGTAGACCTTCTGCTCGATTATTATTTCCCATGATACCGGGGAATCTGTATATAAAGCCGTAAGAACGTCCGACACGTTCCTGCGGCTTTTTTGTTGCCGCAGGGTATCAGCCCTTGCATAAATCCGCAGTAAATGATATAATTATTACATTAGAGAAATAAGAGCTCATCTCCCTGCGGCTCGCAGAGCGTGCGGCAGCTCTGAACTATTATTATAAATACGAACTTTTCAGGAGGTCTTTGCATGAATATAAACGACGTGATACACGGCTTTACCGTTACCCGTACTGCTCCCGCGCCCGACTGCGGCTCGGAGCTTATTGAGATGCGCCATGAAAAAACGGGCGCCAAGCTGGTATGGCTGAAAAACAGCGGTGAGAACAAGCTCTTTTCCGTAGCCTTCAGGACACCGCCCTGTGACGATACGGGAATATTCCATATCCTTGAGCATTCCGTACTCGGGGGCTCGAAGAAATATCCCGTAAAGGAGCCGTTCCTCGAGCTGATGAAGGGTACCATGAACACCTTCCTCAACGCCATGACCTATCCCGACAAGACGGTTTTCCCCGTTTCAAGCAGGAACGATACGGACTTCATGAATCTGACAAGGGTATACCTCGATGCGGTGTTCGATCCAGCCATATACTATAATCCCAATATATTCCGTCAGGAGGGCTGGCACATCGAAATGCACGGCGAGTCCGACGAACCCATATACAAGGGCGTTGTGTTCAACGAGATGAAGGGCGCAATGTCCTCGGTGTACAGCAGAATGGAATCCGAGATAATGAACGCGCTCTATCCGGACAGCTGCTACCGTTTTGAGTCGGGAGGACTTCCCGAGGCTATAACAGACCTCACCTATGAGCAGTTCATTGACGGGCACAGGACCTATTATCACCCCTCTAACGCTTATATTTTTCTTGACGGACCCGTGGACATCGACTCTGTGCTGGAGCTCATAGACAGTGAATACCTCTCCCGCTTTGATAAGCAGACCGTTAAGAGCGATATACCCTTACAGCAGGCCGTTCCCCGCGTAGTAAAGAAATGCTTTTACGAGATCTTCGCCGACGAGGACGAAAAGGGCAAGACCTACCTTGTTCTCGGAAAGATACTCGGCAGCTGGCAGGAGCGTGAAAAAATAACGGCCGCATCGGTGCTTTCCGAGGCTCTTACCGGTTCAAACGACGCTCCCCTCAAACGCGCTCTGCTGGATACGGGGCTCTGCCTCGATGTATCGCTTGACGTCAGCGACGGGATACTCCAGCCCTTCGGCTGTCTCTGCATAAACAACACAGACCCCGAGAGCTGCGATAAGCTGAAGGAGACTGTCCGCAGCACCGTTTCGGAGCTCTGTGACAGCGGCATAGACCGCCGTCTGCTGGCGGCAGCCATAGACCGCCTCGATTTCAGGTTCCGTGCAGGGGGCGAGCCGAGAGGCCTCACGCGGAATATCTCGGCACTCTCCGCATGGCTGTACGGAGGGGATCCCCTCCTTTATCTCGAGCTGGGACAGGTATTCGACGATCTCCGCAGCAAGGTATCCTCTGGCTCTTTTGAGGAGCTCCTCCGTGAATGGCTCCTTGACGAAACAGACGGAGCTGAGCTTTATCTGCTGCCCTCACGCACCTACGGCGACGAGCAGAAGGCTGCCGAGAAAAAGCGCCTTGCCGATATAGTTGACAGCCTCGCCTGTGAGAAGCGCTCGGTAATAGCCGAGCAGACACGACAGCTTGAGGAATGGCAGCAGTCTGCCGATACTCCTGAGCAGCTGGCGACCATGCCTCATCTTGCGCTTTCGGAAGTGGACGAGGAGCCTCTGAGCTTCCCCACAGACGAGACAAAGGTGGGCGGAGTGACCGTGCTTCGCCGTGAAGCTTCAGATAAGGGCATTGCTGCCATGAATCTTTATTTCTCTCTGGCAGACTGTTCTGAGGAAGAACTTTCCGCTGCGGCTGCCGTGTCCGAGCTTCTCGGAGAGCTCCCCACCTCGCGCAGCTCCGCACCCGAGCTCCAGCGCAGGATAACGGGACTTCTCGGCAGTATCTCCTACGGAGTCGATGTTTTCTCAAAGGAGGGCGTTGCCGATAAGTGTACTCCCTATTTCTCCGTAAGGGCGCGTTTCCTTGAAAAGAATACGGAGGAGGCTCTTGAGCTGATCCGTGAGATAATCACCGAGACCTGCTTTGACGACACCGAAACAGTGCAGGAGCTGCTCATGCAGGCCGACGAGATCGGCAGACAGGACCTTATATCCAACGGTCACAGCTACTCCATGCAGAGGGTAAGGGCAGCTCTTTCCGCAGAATCTGCGGTAAACGAGCTCGTATCGGGATATGAGGGCTATAAGCGGCTCCATGAGACCGCAAAGGCTCCCGGAAAGCTCATCGTCAGCATAAAATCCCTGCTGAGCAGGATCATTTGCAGCTCACGTCTGACTGCAAGCCTTATGAGCTCGGAGAATGTGAGTATAGCTTCGCTTATAGCGGCTCTGCCTGCGGGTGCTCCCGCACAGCAGAGTGAGATGAGCTTCAGTCTCGGACTTCCCGCAGCGCAGGGAATAGTCATTCCCGCGGGGGTCTCCTATTCGGCAATAGCATTTCCCGATAATTCAGCCGACGCGGCTGCGGGAAAGGTGCTTTTCCGTATGCTCTCGCTGGAATACCTCTGGAACGAGGTAAGAGTAAAAGGCGGAGCCTACGGCACAGGCGCGGTCGTAGCGCCCTCAGGGGAGCAGTCATTCTACTCCTACCGCGATCCCTCACCTGCGGCAACTCTCGATATATGCCGCAGAGCTGCCGGGTTCACGGAGGAATACTGCAAGGGCGATCCCGATATAACTCAGTATATCATAAGCACTATTGCCCGTGAGGAGCCTCTCCTTTCCGACGGAAACAGGAGCCGCAAGGCTGACGGACTGTGGTTCAGGGGCATATCCCATGAGGAGAGAAGGGCGGAGAAGAAGCGTATGCTCTCCTTAACGCCAAAGGAGCTCCTCAGAGCGGCGGAATGCCTGAGAAATTGCGGAAACACCTGTATCATGGGTCCGGCCTCGGCAATGGAAGGCCTTGACCTTGAAAAGGATACTATCGCATAAAAAAACGGCATGAACGGTATTTACCGTTCATGCTGTTTTTGTTATTATCATGTTTTCTTTTAGTCGATAATCATTTGCGGAACAGCGAATTTAACGAGTTCTTCATCAATATTCACCGACTTAAGGAACTCCGATGTCTGTTCCTTAATTTTATTCTGCTCATCGTAGTCAAATGTTGCAAGATTTACTATGATGTACTTATCATTCTCGGGAACCGAAGCAGTCATTGCAGCAGCAAGCTTGTTTTCCTGAATGAAAGCCGACAACATACTGTGTATCGTTGACAGATCGGTGATCTTTTCGTCGCTTATACCAAGCAGCTTCTTCTGAATAGACTGGGCGTCCTTTGCGGTCACGCCGTCGCCGTCCATATCGGCATTGAGCTTGCCTACAGCGGAGAGCTTGTACTTATCGGGATTTGCTATGGACTGCATGATGTATACTGCGTCCGCCATATCCAGACCCTCGTCGCAGTTTGCGTCGCCCCTTGTCTTCTTGTTAGATACGATCTTCACAGAGATCGGAGCACCGAATGTACAGCCTGTAGCATAGGCCATTACAGTTGCTGTGCCTTCCTTCAATGCCGTTATCCTGAAGGTATTGCTGCCCTTTTCGTAGTCTATGCTGACAATGTCGGAGGAAGTCATTACAGAGCCGCCTGTTGTATTCTCACTCGGGTGGCGGAAGCTTATCTCCCTTGTCTCTCCTACATTCATTGGAGAATTGTCAAACTCTGCCTTAGTCATATAGTCATAGTGTACGGTAGAGGTGGTTACCACGGTAGTTGTGCCGGTCACAGTGGTCTCAGGCGTGATATTTGTGCCGCCTGAAACGATATTCCAGTCTGCATAGCCTGCAAATGCACAGCCGGCCGCGCTGAAGCTTAGCCGTGCAGGACCCGGCTTCAGGGCTGTTACTCTGAAGGTGTCGCTGCCTGCGGTGTATTCAACGGAGATATTATCGTTGGAAGCATATACAGAGCCGTTCTCGGTCTTCTTTGTCTCGGGATTGTAGAAGCGTCCTTCTCTTGTTTCTCCTACTGTCATATCTGACTTGTCGAACTCCACTGTAGGTGCAAAGCAGTATATAACAGTAGAGGTAACGGTCTGAGTTGCAGTTGCCGTAACTGTGGTTGATGTTGTGGTATAGTTATCACGGACTGCCGTAGTTGTTACAGCGTCCTTGGCTGTTACCAGGACATATGCATTTACGGTAGTGTCCCTGTCCTTGTAGGTTATGGTGACCTTGCCGGGCTTGAGTCCTGTAACTTTCAGACCGCTATTGTCAAGAGAGATGATGCCTTCCTCGCTCACTGTCCATGACTCGGGACGGGCGCTTCCGCAGTAGGCAATGTATGTCGTATCGCCCTCGGCAACGTAGTAGTCCTTCCACATAAGTGAGAAATATTCGGTGTTTTCCGAAGTGGCCGTGGTGGTGGTAACGGGGACGGATACAACTGCCGATGTACCGTTGACGATGAGAACGTTGCCGTTTTCGTCAACTATTCGTCCCTGTGCATCAGTAACGATAGGCTTTGCTGTTGTCAGGGTCGTGTTGACCACGGGTTTGGCCGTAGTGGTGGTGACCACAGGTCCCGGCAGAGTTGTGGTCAGGGGTATGCCGTTCTGACATACCATATACGTGAAGCTTTTCGAGTCGATATTGTTGGCGTCGGCATAGCGCATAACGGTGATATAATCCTCCGTTCCCGCTTCAAACTCAAGTATCACCTTGTCTGAAAAGTCGCTGTATTTGCCCTCTTCGACGCAGGTTACCTGAAGTCCGTTCTCCTCGATGAATTTTGTGAACATCTCCCGTATCTTCGCATGGTCGGTGATCCTTTCCTCTCCGGCGGTCACAGTTGTTTCTGCGCTTACCGTACTGACAGAGGACGGCTGCATGAACGATACCGATGTCAGTCCCAGCGCAACGGCGGTGAGAAATGTCAATAACTTGTTATTTTTCATAATTATACCTCCTTTTACGAAAAGCACGGCGGCTTGCTTCACTTATATATCAAAGGCAGCAGGCGCCTGTTTCTATCCGTTCAGTTATTAGACGGGGATAATGCCTGAATCTCTCACCTGATTTCAAAAAATTTTTTTGAAACGTTTCATTTAATGAAAAAAGGCTTCGCGTGGAAGCCTTTTTTCAGTCGCTCACATCGGTGTCGAGGGTTATACTTACATTATAGTCGGGATAGGCCTGCTGAGTTTCGGTAAGTATATGGTTGTAAAGCTCCTCGGCGTCGGGGGCGGCAAAGTCTATTATTATATCGAAATGTATGGTCATGTGCTCCTCATCAAGGTAGAAGCCGTGTATCTGCAATATATACTCATGGGACATGACGTGTCTGCGTATGTCAGAGTACATCTGCGAGGCTTTGTCGTTCATGGTGTTCACTGCGTATACGCTTATGCCCGCGAGTATGACCCTGTGCTCGGAAAGCACCTTTTCGTTTATGCGGTGCTCAAGCTTGTCGAGCTCTGCTACTGAAAGACTGTCCGGCACCTCGATGTGTACCGAGCCTATGAGCAGATCGGGTCCGTAGCTGTGGAGCAGCAGGTCGTAGGCTCCGTTGACCTCGGGGAAGGAGCAGACCGTCTGCTTTATCTCTTTTGAGAGCTCGCTGCTTATACGCTTTCCGATTATGCTTGAAAGGCTGTCGCCAAGCATTTCAAGTCCTGCCTTGATTATCACCAGGGATATGACTGCTCCCAGCCAGGCCTCCGTGCGTATGTCCCATATAAGGTATATTATCGCCGCAAGGAGAGTCGAGGCGGAGATGACCGAGTCCAGCAGGGCGTCCCTGCCCGAGGCTATAAGTGATTCCGAGCTGACGCTCTTTCCCATTTTGCTGACATACCTTCCGAGAATTATCTTCACCAGTACCGCAGTCGCCACGATAACGAGAGTGGCGGAGGAATAATTCGGGACGGGCGGGTGTATTATCTTCTTTACCGACTCCACAAGAGCGGTCACGCCTGCGTAGAGCACTATGACGGCGATTAGCGACGAACTGAGGTTCTCGACTCTGCCGTAGCCGTAGGGGTGCTTTTTGTCGGGCCGCTTCCGCGCCAGCTTCGTACCTATTATAGTTATGACCGACGACATCACGTCGCTGAGATTGTTCACCGCGTCGAGCACGATGGCGATGGAGGAACTGAGAACTCCCACCACAGCCTTGAACGACGCAAGGAAAACATTTGCGATTATGCCTATTATACTTGTGCGGACGATTATCTTATCTCGCTCCATTATTGCTCCCTCCGGAAACAGATCAGAATATCTCCCATTCAAATTCGGCGGAATCCGTGAGCTTTATATCGTCGGGCTCTATGCTGACGGACTTTGCCGAAACTCCGAGACAGCGCATATCCATAGAATAACGCGCTTCGGATATGAAGTTCATTTCAGAACGGTCGTAGCTTATCTTCATGAGCCTGCCCAGCTTTACTCCCGAGGCGTCGCAGAGGAGCTCGGCCTTCCTGCGGGCGTTTGCCGCCGATGAGCGGATAAGCTCTTCCCTTACGGTCTCTGCGTCCCTGACGGTGAAGCATACCGACAGCTGAGGAGCTGCGTCGGTGGTGGAAATGGCGCGCAGCACCTGTGCGAGCCTTTCTGTATCAAGATCGAATTCCAGCTTCATATTATGGGCGCAGCAGTAGCCCTTGAAAACGTTGCGGTAGTTCCCGTTCTCGTCGGGAACGGATTCATATTCCGTATGCACGTCGAAGGACGAGGTCCTGAGGGCGTCGCGGCTGAAGCCGACCTCCTCAAGCACTCTTCTGAGCTCGTCGAGTCCCGACTCCGCATGATCCATAGCCTCGCCGCAGTCCTTGCTGCGTGACTGCATATCCAGATCCAGTCTTATAAGATCGGGCTTTACGGAAATGCTTCCCATGCCCTTTACGGTAACTGTTGCCATATACATTCTTCCTTTCTCAGTAATCTCCGCTTTTTACGTTTATTTCGTCCTCTGTGACGGTGACATTGCCCGAAAGGCCGCACCAGCCGCAGGTTATGCGCTCCTCATTGTTCCAGCAGCTCAGTCTGCCGCAGCTGCTGCACTGAACGAACTTTACCGATTTGCAGTAGGGACAGCCGTTGTATTCGTCGGCAGGGAAGAGGTTGCCTTTTATCTCGTTCCTGTCAAAGCCCTCGTGAGATGCGCGTTTTTCGTCTATGGGGAAGGCCCATGTCCTGAACCAGTCGCCCTTCCATTCCTCTATACGTACCCCGTATATGCGTCTTGCTTCGGGGCATTTCATAAGTATTACTTCAGCTTTCATTTTCCTTTGCCTTTCTTTGTATGCCGCGGTATTCGGAGGGCGAGCAGTTTTCACTCATCCTGAACTGGCGGACAAAATAGTTGTATGATGAATAGCCGCATTCGCGGGAGATCTCCGTGACGGTCATATCCGTTTCCGAAAGCAGCTTCTTTGCGTTGTCTATGCGGAACTGTATCATTTCCTCGATAATGCTTTTGTGAAAATATGCCTTGTATATCTTCTGGAGGTAGCTCTTGCTGAGGTAGAGACTGTCCGCTATCTCGCTGATATTCCAGGGCAGCTCGGGGTTTTTCATTATCCTGTTCCTGAGCATGCACAGCTTCTCGAACTGGGGATTGGAGGTGGGCTCGGAAATGGTGTAGGTGTACACCTTGTTGACGGTTGCCTTGTACATGGCGTCGGACAGGTCGGTATAGGGCGTTATATCAAGGCGGTACATACCCACCGTGAAGTCTATGTTGCAGTTCTCCTCGCTGCCGAACTGAGATTCCTTTATCTTTGTGCAGAGCTGTTCGTACACAGTCTTTGTCCTGCCGCTTTCCGGACTTATGACGCAGAGTGTCTGGGGCGACCATGCACCGCATATCTCCTTGCCGTGTATGCAGGATCGCAGCTTCTTTGAAAAGGCTGCCATTATACTGTTGGATTTTTCCTCGCCGCTCTGATAGTAAGCCTTTTTGAGCCCGTGGAGCTCAAACACCATGCATTCTATGAAGCGGTTTCCCGCATTTGAGGAAAGCCTTGTGGCGAACTCCTGCTCTATGCCGCTCCTGTTGAGCAGTCCCGTGATATGATCGTACAGCAGAGCCTTGCTGGTATTGAGTATGGTGCGGTTCATTATAGCCTTTATGCGCACCTGTTCGAGAGCGACATTGACATAGTTTATCCATTTCAGATACAGGGAGCTGAAGGAAAGAGCTTCCTTTCCGAAGGACACCGCAGAGTATCCGAAGAAATTGTTATTGTAATGCAGAGGGGATATGAAGAATGCCGTAGGGTAACTGCGCTCCATATCATAGTCGGGGAGCAGCCTCGAGGAGCTGAAATATTCCTGTTCCTCGACCTCTCTCCTGACAGCGGATTTCGCCAGCACTACCTTCATCTCGTCGCCTATGCGGAAGCTTAGCTCCTCGGCGTTCCTGTCCACTGTGGCGCCGATATAGCTCCTTGTAAGACATATTCGGAAGCGCCGCATTTTATGCAGGAAGTAGGTGTAGTTGTCGAGTCTGTCAGCAAAGGTCTGTATATTGTCGGCATTGGTTATATCAAAGAGCATATCGCCGTACAGCAGATCCGACTCGAAGCGGCTGTTTATATTGAGCTGGCGCAGAATGCTCCGGCGCAGTCCCGGATTTTCGGTGCAGCCGCAGCTCTGGCCTATCCTGAGCTCGCCGTTCTCATTGGGTACCCTGCTGCATATCTTTCCTGTGATAATACGGTAGAGCCTGCGGACAGACTCGGCACCCAGCTGGAAATTCGGACGGCAGTAGCTGGTTATGGAGGGAGAGGCCTGATAGCCGTCTATGGAGGCGTCGTAGCCCGTGACCGCTATATCCTCGGGCACCCTTATGCCCGCGTCCGTAAGCAGCTTTGAAAGGGTTATGGCCATAACGTCGTTTCCGCAGACAACTGCTTCGGGACGTTCGAGCTCTCCGCTGATTATCTTCTTTGCAAATGCTCGAGGAGAGTATATCCAGTAGTCGCCGTACTCAACCCAGTCCTTTTCGACGGTAATTCCGTGCTTTTTCATAGAGGTCCTGTAGCCTGCAAGACGCTCCTCGGCTCCGAAATTCTTCTTCGGACCCGTAAGGCAGTATATCTTCCTGTAGCCGTGAACGTTTATGAGATGATCCGTGATGATCTCAAAGGCCTCCCGGTCGTCGGCTGAAGTGGTCTCGAAGCTTTTATGGTCGTTGAAGTCCAGCAGCATTACGGGCTTTTCCGTTCTTTTGCACAGCTCGTCTATATAGTTGAGCACATCTTCATTATAAAAGGTGTTCCTGTCGTATATGATACCGTCAAGATTTTCGGCGAACAGTAGGTCGAATATATTCTTTTCCGCGTCCTTGTGAACGGAGCTCACGGAAAAATTATGCAGGGGGGAGATGACCGCGATGTCGCAGTTGCTCTTGAAGGCCTGCGAGATTATGCCGCGGAGTATCTCGCCCTGAAAGTCTATATGGCAGTCGGTTATGACTACTCCGATAAGTATCCTGCGGTTCATTATACCCCTCCTTTTCTTTTGAAATGTGTTCTTTATGTATTATTGTATCATATAACCCCGGGGATTGCAAGATGATTTTATATATTTCTTGTGATAATTTCAAAAAATCTCCTCAAAAAGATATGATTTTTCATTGTAAACGCTGAAATATGATGTATAATATTAAATGAAGGCAGAAGGAGCACCGACGTTCAAGGAGTTAGCGGCTCTGCTCTGTGCCTTTCAGGGGATAAAAGCGGCCGCAGCGGGGATCGTAGGCGGATCTTCGTCATATGCCGCATATTATCTTAACAGGACCATTCTTTATAAAAATATATATCCCTCTGAAAATTTGATCCATTCCTCAGAAAAGGTCTCCCGCGGGGAGACTTTTTCATTTTTTATTGATAAAATCACGGAAAAACAGCTGTTTTTTGAGTTAGAATGTATAAAATAGCACAGATTTGCGTCTCCATTTATATTTACCGTGCCCATTGACATTTCATTATGAAAATGGTATGATAAAGTTATATAACTGCAGCCTGCACAATCTCATGCCCTGATTTTTGTGCATACTGGCAGATAAAAAGGAACTACATTATGCTAGCAAGCCTAACCAATGTAAATAAATTCTATAACGGCAATCAGGTGCTTAGCAGCGTTTCGCTCACTATCGACGAAAACGACAGGATAGGTCTTGTCGGGAGAAACGGCTGCGGAAAATCCACACTGCTGAAGATACTTACAGGTTATGTCGAGCCCGACCGCTTCACTGAGCGGGACGGAGTCATATCAATGGCATCAAAGACGACCGTGGGCTATCTGGAGCAGATGGGCGGCCTCGATTCAGAGAACACTGTGATCGGGGAAATGAGAAAGGTCTTCGAGAACGTTCACCGCGCTATCTCGCGTCTCAGGGAGATAGAGGAGGAGTTCGCCTCAGGGGACGAGTCTTCAGCCGATGAGTACCAGCAGCTCTCATCGTGGATAGAAGCAAACGACGGCTACAACACCGACGTCAGGATAAGAATGGTGCTTAACGGCATGGGCTTTTCGGGCGAAGAGCTTGAGCGTACCGTTTCGGGCTTCAGCGGCGGGGAAAAGACCCGCTTAAGTATTGCTAAGCTTCTTCTTGAGGAGCCTAACCTGCTCATTCTTGACGAGCCTACGAATCACCTTGACTTCAAGACTATTATGTGGCTTGAGGATTATCTGCGCTCATACAAGGGCGCGATCCTCATAGTTTCACACGACAGGTACTTTCTTGACAGGCTTTGTACCTCGGTCTGCGAGATAGAAAGAGGAGTTCTTACCCGTTACAAGGGAAATTATTCCGCTTTTGTCAGACAGAAGGAGGAAAACGACGCCCGGCGCGAGAAGGAATACGAGCTCCAGCAGAAACAGATAGCTCAGCTGGAGGATTACGTCGCAAGAAATCTGGTGCGTGCATCTACTACAAAGATGGCGCAGAGCCGCAGAAAACAGCTTGAGAAAATAGAGCGTGCGGAACGCCCCGTCCATGACACTAAAAATGCGAAGATACGCTTCACATACGCTGTTGAGCCGCCCATAGACGTGCTCAAGGTCAAAGGCGTGGATATATCCGTGGGTGAGGGTGCTGCACGAAAAACACTTGTTGACTCCATCGATCTTGAGGTCCGCAGAGGCGAAAAGATCGGTGTTATCGGCGACAACGGCATCGGTAAATCGACGCTGCTGCGCATTATACAGGAACAGCTCCCACACAAGGGAGTGGTTCGCTGGAACAGTAATGTAAAGATCTCCTACTTCGAGCAGGAGAGCGCTAATCTTCATAAGGAGCTCACGGTAATGGAGGAGCTCCACAGCCGCTATCCGCTGATGTCGGACCTTGAGGTCCGCAGCCTTCTGGCACAGGTCCGCCTTGTGGGCGAGAACGTGTTCAAGGAAACGGGCGTGATAAGCGGAGGCGAGAGAGCAAAGCTGTGCTTTGCCATAATGATGCAGGAGCACGGAAATGTGCTCATTCTCGACGAGCCTACCAATCACCTCGACCTCGGTTCAAAAGAGGCTATCGAGGAGGCGCTGGCCGAATATACGGGTACGATCATTTTCGTCAGCCATGACCGTTACCTTTTAAGCAAAATAGCTGACAGACTTATAGAGCTCACGGACGGGAGCTGCAGGTTCCATAACTACGGCTTTGAAAAGTACCTCGATGTGCTCCGCGAGGAACAGGCAGCCGAAAGAAAAGCTCTTGAAGCCGAAAAGCAGCAGAAGGCTGCCGAGGCGGCAAGAGAGAAGTCCGCAAGGAGTTACCGCAGCAAGCAGCAGAGAAGTGCTGACGCTGCGAGAAAAAATGAAATGAAACGCCTTGAAAAGGAGATCGACGACCTTCAGGCGCAGATAGACTCACTGACCGGGGAGATCGGCAGGGAGGAGGTCTACAGCGATTATGAGCTGATGAACCGCAAATGCGCCGAGATCGAAGAGCTCAAGCAGAGGATCGATGAGAATTTCGAGCTTCTGATCGAGCTTGACCAGTAAAAAGGAGTATAAATATTATGAAAAAGAAAACGCTTATGAGCCTTGCCGCAGCCGCGGCCATCGCCGTATCATCAGCGGGTATCACCGCTAACGGCGAGGCGTCTCCGTTTCTTATCGGAGATGTGAACGGCGACGGAACAGTTGACGCGGTAGACGCTTCTTCTGTGCTTGCTGCATACGCGTCAAAATCATCGGGCAAGGAAAGCCCGCTGTATTCGTATCAGGAGAGCGCCGCAGACCTTAACGGCGACGGCGTTGTCGATGCTATCGACGCTTCACTGATACTTTCTTATTACGCGTTCGCTTCCGTTAGCGATGAGGGAGCTATTTTTGCTGACTTCCTCGAACAGAACGGACTTCAACAGAGAGAGACACCCGAGGAGGAAAAGCCGAATGAGACTCCCGCAGAGGTACCCGCTCCCGCAGTGCAGGAACAGACACCTGTTTTAGGAGGATTCGAGTTTACCGCTCCTCATATCGACAGCGAGTACGGCGAGTGGTTCTGGGTAGGAGATTCCAGAACTGTCGGACTTGCAATGAACATAAATATCGACTATATTGCAAAGGTCGGCGCTACCATAAGACTGTTCAGAGAGAACGCGGACGCTATCTACGCTCTCCGCGAAAAGACGGTCATTATCAATCTCGGAGTAAACGACCTTGACAGCAATGCTTATATAAACCTTTACAACAGTATGCCCGATGAGTTCCTTGACAACAACAAGGTCATCGTTATGGCTGTCAATCCGTGCAACGGCAGCTATCAGTACCTCAACAGCAGGATAGAAGCCTTCAACGCCGCTGTCAGCAGCGCACTGGATCCGAGGATCACTTTCCTCGACACCTATTCCTACCTGAACTGGGGCGGCTTCTCCACAAGGGACGGCCTTCATTACAGCAATGATACATACATAAATCTGTATAATTTCGTAATGGACAGCGTGAACTGAGTCCAATAAGTAAAAAAGTGAATTATTTATGATTGCTATTGCATTAAGCAAGAAAATATGATATAATATCATATAGTATTTTGCGGCTCAGTCCGTAACATTCCTATGGAGGTCAAAAAATGAAACACATCAAGACTATCAATAAGGCTAATCTAAAAGAGACTGCTCAGAAGGGCGGCTGCGGCAAGTGCCAGGCTTCATGCCAGTCTGCCTGCAAGACCTCTTGCACAGTTGCTAACCAGAAGTGCGAGAGATAAGCTAACAAGCTGAGATCAGCAGAGGCAGTATGAAAATGCTGCCTCATATTTTTTTGAGATAGAGGGAAATACAATGATACATAAATATAAGCTCAACGGCCTGAACATAGTTCTCGACGTCAACAGCGGCGGCGTTCACCTTGTGGACGAGCTCACATACGACCTTCTCGACAATGTCTGTCCTCCGTTTGAGGCGGAGTGTCCCGAAAGCGTCGTGGAAAAGCTCTCCGCGATGTACAGCCCCGGGGATATACGTGAGTGCTATGCCGAGATCGTTGAGCTGTATAACGACAGGATACTCTTTTCCGAGGACGATTACGAGAAATATGCACAGTATTCCGTGGCTTCTCCCGTAAAGGCCATGTGTCTTAACATAGCCCATGACTGTCAGCTCAGGTGCAAATACTGCTTTGCTTCCACGGGAGACTTCGGCAAGGGCAGAAAGCTCATGTCCTTTGAAACAGGAAAGCATGCTATCGACTTCCTCCTTGAGAACTCCGGCGACCGTCCCAACCTTGAGCTGGACTTCTTCGGCGGCGAGCCCCTTATGAACTTCGGCGTCGTAAAGCAGGTAGTTGAGTACGCAAGGAGCCGCGAAAAGGAGTACAACAAGAAGTTCCGCTTCACTATAACCACCAACGGACTTCTTCTTGACGATGAAAAGATAGAGTTCATCAACCGTGAGATGTCAAATGTGGTCCTTTCCATAGACGGCAGAAAGCAGGTAAACGATTATTTCCGCGTACTGCCCAACGGACAGGGCTGTTACGATATAATACTTCCCAAGTACAAGAAGCTGGTGGAGGGCAGAGGCGACAAGGAGTACTATGTGCGCGGCACCTTCACCAACAGGAACCTTGACTTTTCCGAGGACGTTTTCGCTCTCAATGAGGCAGGCTTCGACCAGATCTCTGTGGAGCCCGTTGTGGGAGAGGGTGACGAGTATGCGCTCACGGAAAAGGATCTTCCACGGGTATTCGAGGAGTACGAGCGCCTTGCAATGAGACTGCTTGAAAATGAAAAGAAGGGCAAGAAATTCAACTTCTTCCACTTCATGCTGGATCTGGATCAGGGCCCCTGCGCTATAAAGAGACTTAGGGGCTGCGGCTGCGGCAACGACTATGTAGCCATAACTCCCGACGGAGATATATTCCCTTGTCATCAGTTCGTGGGCATTGACGAGTACAAAATGGGAAATATCGACGAGGGTACCTTCAATCAGGAAATGAAGGCGGACTTCGCAAGAGCCCACGTTTATTCAAAGCCCGAATGCCGTGAGTGCTGGGCGAAATTCTATTGCAGCGGCGGCTGCAACGCAAACAATTATCAGTATATGGGGGATATAAGGAAAGCCCATAAGATCTCTTGTCAGCTGGAAAAGAAGCGCCTTGAGTGCGCTATCATGTTGAAGGCTATTCGTATGGCTGAGACTGCGGAATAAGTATATGGAGGGGAATGTCGGGGTATTAAATCCGATGTTTATTAAGTGCTTATTTCGGGCGCGGCGGGATCGGCGGAGAATAAAAAAACAGCTCCGATCCGTTCCCGCTGCTTCAGCCGCACAAGTGTCTTATGCGGGCGGAGCAAATCGTCTGATATTACGTAAACAGGGAAAGTCTGAGGACTTTCCCTGTTGCATTTTTTTATAGTTTGTGGTATAATATTACATGATGTCTGAGCTGCGCAGATTCTCTGCTTTTAAAGAATTTGCGTACCCTGAACAAGGTTCGGGGAAATAACCGCCCGAGGACGGTTATTGAGTATACACTGAATATCAATATAAGCCCGGGGGGAGCATTATGATAATCAACAGGATAGAGCTTAACTGTCGCCGAGACAAGGCCTTCGGCGGAGAGCTCGGAGCAGATCCGCTGCTCATATATTTCAGGACGCCCGTTTCATATATTGTCAACGGTATCGACTGCCGGACCTCGGGAGCTTCTGCCGTTATACTCAGCAGCGGCTACAAGCAGAGCTTCCGTCCCATAAGGGGAAAGACCATGAGATACGACCTTGTCAGCTTCAGGACGTCGGCTGCGGACAGACAGTATATCTCGTCAATGAACCTTCCGCTGGATACCACCATAGAGATAAGCGACGACTTTGTCGTAGCGTCGGTGCTGAAGTCCATGAGATCCCAGTCCATGCAAAGGGGAAAGCATTTCAGCGAGTTTATGGAGCTGTCCATGAGGCTTATATTCATCAGCCTCAGCGACGCCTACAATACCGTGCCCGAAAGCCCCATTGAGAAAATACCTCATTACAAGGAGCTCAGGGAGCTGAGGGAAGCCATTTACGATGACCCGACAAATACATGGTCGGTGGAGGATATATGCAAAAGGCTGCGTATCAGCCGCACCTACTTTCACCGCCTTTACCTCGACGCCTTCGGCGTGACCTGCCGCCGCGACGTCATAGAGAGCCGTCTGATGAACGCTGCAAGGCTTCTTGAGACCACGGATAAATCCATAGTGGAGATAGCCGAGATCTGCGGCTACGACAGCGAGTCCTATTTTATGAGGCAGTTCAAGAACCATAAGGGCTGTACTCCGTCGGAGTACCGCAGAAGGATGTCCACAGCCGAAAAGGGCTGATTTTCAGGGTTTATATGGCCTGTTTAGTGCACAATGTGCAATTTTCAATAAAAAATTAGTGCAAAAAATAAAAAAAACACTTTACAAGTACAAAAATTTGTGATATAATACAAAGTGTTAGTGAGTTTCGGCATAAAATGCCGTTACCCGACAAATTACGAACTGTACCGCGCTGATATGCGGCGGATTATATATGCAAGGCGGCTGCCATACCCTCTCAGAACGCGGCCTGCCGATATTAAACTGAATATGTTAAGGAGCGATTTCGTTTTATGACTAACGGAGATAAGCGAAGAAACCGCAAGAGAGACCGGGTATCAAGACGCTATAAGGTCAGATACGACAGGCTTGTTGCGGTAGTCCTTGTACTTGTAGTGCTCGTTGTGATCGTGACATCATGCGCACAGAGCTGCTCGGGCAAGGGAAAGAAAAAGAACTCCGGTACACAGACCCAGACTACGATAACCGACAATACACAGCAGTCGTCCATTGTTGACAACCTTATTACCAGCAACGAGACGAGTTCGATAATCTCGGGAACTCCCGAGGGACAGAGACCTTCGGAGTCTCAGTATATCACAGAGGTACATAACTCTGCCGACATCAACAGAGGTAATCTTGTCCTCGTCAATGCAGAGCATGAGTACAAATTCCTCGATGACGACATAGAGCTCGTATCACTTTTCGACAGTATCTTAACTGATTACTACCATGTAAGCGATCTTGTCACAAAGCTCGATTCAGAGGCTCTCGATCAGCTCAACGCCCTTATGAAGGGCTTCTATGAGGCTGAAAAGAATACGGATATATACGTTATAGGCGGATACCGTACTCTCGATGAGCAGAGCGACAAGTACTACAACGGCAATTCCAGCTTCCAGGGCGGATATTCCGATTACCACACGGGAAGGACCTTTGATATAGGCATATTCCCCAAGGATTCAAGCTCGGGATACTATTCCGCTACCGGCGTTTACGGCTGGATAGACGAGCACGCCGCAGATTACGGTTTCGTTGTGCGCTTCCCCGAGAATAAGGAAAATCTCACGGGCGAGCTTGCAAGGACTTATACGTACAGATATGTCGGTGCTCCCCATGCGGTATACATGAAGCAGAATGAGCTCTGCCTCGAAGAGTATATCGACAAGATAAAGGAGCATACTAACGAAAAGCCTGTGGAAGTCACTGTGGGCAGCAAGCTCTATCAGATCTATTATGTTGCCGCTAAAGCAACAGGTGATACGGAAGTGCCTGTTCCCGCAAACAAGACATATACTGTTTCGGGAAATAATGTTGACGGCTTCATTGTGACTGTCAGCATGAATTAAAGCTGAGCTATGTCCCCCGACTATGGGGGACATATTTTACTATGGAGCGCTTATAAAGCAAAAGAAACGGAGAAAAAAGTGAAGAAAGAAAGATTGATTGCTCTTGTCCTGTGTGCTTCTCTCTGCGGGGGAAGCCTTTCCGCCTGCGGAGGCGGAGGAGGAAAGGGCGACGGCTCGGGACATATGTACGGAGGAGCTCTCCAGAACGATCCCAAGAGCCTTGATCCGCAGTATGCCAGTGATCCCGCTTCGGCAACGGTCATAAAGAATATGTACAGCGGCCTTATGATGAAGGACAGCAGCGGCAGCATAGTATGCTGCAACGCCGAGGATTATGACGTTTCCGAGGACGGCTGCGTCTATACCTTCAGGCTGAGAGAGGACAATTACTGGTTTTTTGACAGGAACGATGACGATAAGATAGACGAGGACGAGTATTTCCCCGTAACTGCCCGGGATTATGTTTACGCATTCAGGCGTATACTCGACCCTAAGATGCACTCTCCCTATGCCCGCGACTTTATGTCCATAAAGAACAGCGAGCGCGTTCTGGAGGAAGGCTATGCCACCACCGGTCTCGGGGTGGAGGCGGTGGACAATCGCACCCTGAAAATCACCCTGAGCTATCCCTCGGCAGAGTTTCTCGGACTCCTTACCACTCCCGCCGCTTTTCCCTGCAATGAGGATTTTTTCATATCCACCAAGGGAAGATACGGCCTCGATGACAGGTCTGTAATGTCCAACGGCCCCTTTTATGTCCGTCAGTGGTTCTACGACCCCTACGGAAGCAATAATATCCTGTATATGCGCAGGAACGAGATAAATATGCGTGAGGGCTATGATGTGCTGCCAACTTTCGTAAGCTTTTCCATAGAGGACAGCGAAGCGGAGGTGCGTCAGTGCTTCAAGGACGAGGAGACCGAATGCTTTTCGACTATGAAGGTGGGAGGCTATAATCCGAAGAAGTACAGCATAAAGGGACAGATGGCCACTACCCTCGGACTTGCCTTCAATCCTGACGATAAACAGTATTCTAACCTCAGTCTGCGCAAGGCTGTGGCTCTTGCAGCTGACAGGGCTGCGCTGGAGGGGCAGCTGGGCGGAGATCTCAAGCCTGCTTACGGCATTATCCCTCCTGCTGTTGATATACTCGGCAGGAGCTACAGGGAGCTCTGCGACGACAGACAGTACGACGAGTTCGATACCGCACGGGCAGTTGAGCTGCTGGCAAAGGCAAAGAGTGAGCTTAAGGTCAGCTCCCTCGAGAGCGTGAAGATAATAGTGGATTCAAGTACCATAGATTCCCGCTATCTCCATGTGATGTCCCAGAAATGGCAGGATTACCTCGGAATATACATCGGTATCGAGGACCTTACCACAGCGGATTTCAACAGACGGCTCGCAGACGGAGATTACAGCATAGCGCTGTATCCTCTCAGAGGCGCTTATAACAGCGGACTTGCGGTGTTCGACAGGTTCGAGTCCGAGGACTGTCTCAGAGCGGCGGCAGGGGACAGCAAGTGCTGCGAGATGATAATGAAATGCCCCTCCGCAGACGGACTGGTAAACAGCTACAGCTCCGCGGAAAAGGAGATACTCGGACAGTACGGCTTCATACCGCTGTTCTATAAGAATTCCTATCTTGTGGCAAACGATGACAATGAGGATATTATCTACGATCCCTTTACGGGCTCGATAGATTACCGTATAGCAAAGAATTACAGCTGATAAAAAAGCGGTACCCGACAGGGTACCGCTTTTGTCATGTCTGACTGTTGAGGTATTCGCTGGCAAGGTAAAGAGAACCGCATATGACTGCCACGCCGTTATTTTCAAGGGCGAGAGCCTTTGCCTTCTCCGCACATCCGGTCAGCGTTCCGGCTTCGGCTTCCGTGCGGAAGCCTGCTATATCCGCGATTGTCTCCGCGGGTACGGAATTGGGAGCAAAGCCGTCAACGGCAAAAAATCTGTCTGACAGTCCGGAAATTTTCTTTACGCAGTCCACATAGTCCTTGGAGTCCACCATGCCCATGACTGTATATATTTTCTTGCCGCGGGTGCTGAGATACATGAGCATCAGCGACAGCATTGATACTCCTGCGGGGTTGTGCCCTCCGTCAACTATGACGGGAGGTTCGCCGTCTATATACTGTATCCTTCCTCGCACCTGAGTTGTCTCCACCGACCTGATTACAGCACTCTCGCTTATGGAAAAGCCCTTGCTTCTGAGGTATATGCAGGCGGTTATGGCTGTCTGGGCGTTGTATTTCTGATGTATGCCCGCCATAGCAGGAGTAAGCCTTATGCCCCTGTAGATAAATGGCGAGAAGAGTCCGCCGTCTGCCGCCGGTATGACTGGTTCAAGAGGTATAAACTCCGCCCCCGTTCTCCCGGCAGTTTCGCGGACAAGCTCCTTGACGCTGTCTTTATTGTCATCGGAGAGAATCACCGCAGAGCCGCTTTTGATTATTCCTGCCTTCTGCTCCGCTATTTTTTCAACGGTATCTCCGAGTATGGCAGTATGATCGAGGGATATGGAGGTTATAACAGAAAGAAGCGGCGGCGGTATCACATTCGTGGAGTCGAGGAGTCCGCCTATGCCCGTTTCAAGCACGACTATATCGCACTTTTCGCGTTCGTACCAAAGCATGGCAATTGCCATTGTTATCTCGAACTGTGAATATGCCTTGTCGCCGATACGCTCCTTTACGAACTCCGCAATATCGCAGAGGGACTTTTCATCTATCTCGTCATCGTTGATGCGTATCCTGTCCGTGTAGCGCAGTACGAAAGGCGAGGTGAACTTTCCTGTTTTATAGCCCGAGAACTGCAAGGCATTGGCTATATATTCCAGCGTGGAGCCCTTGCCGTTGGTGCCTGCGATATGAACGAATTTAAGGCGCTCCTGCGGGTCGCCCACACGCTCCATAAGCTCCCTTGCACGGGAGAGGTCTGTTATCCTGCCCCCTGATTTGGTGTAGGAGTTTATAAAGCTCATACATTCTTCGATGTTCATGGTTACTCCTTATGTTATTATATCAGAATACTGCACGGGCGCACACTGTGCGCCTCTGCATTTTCAATTCTCAATTAATACACCCCTGCCTGCTTTTCAGCCTTTGCAACGGCGTCCTCAAGGGTCATGCCTGTAAACTCCTGTGCCGAGAAGATACGTCCGCACTTCTTGTCGTCAATGAAAGCTCCTACGAGTATTCCCGGAAGAGCGCTCTCGGGAGAATTGGGAGCCTTTGGACCGCCAAGGTCTGTTCTGCACCAGCCCGGATCTGTGAGGCTTAGAGTAACGTCCGTACCCTCGTAACACTTGCCCAGATCGCGGGTCACCTTGTTGAGAGCAGCCTTGGCTGCGGAATAGCCTGCCTGCTCGGGTTCAAGGTCGATACCGCTGGTGGTGTTTACGATGCGTCCGAAGCCGCGCTCCTTCATCCGGGGAAGGAAATGATAGCATATCATCATGGGAGCGGTGGTGTTTATCCTGAAGCTTATGTCGTAGTCCGAGGCGGGAGTTGCGAGATAGTCCGTTCTGTAGGCTATCTGAAGTCCTGCATTGTTGAGGATGATGTCAGGCTTTGTGCCCTTTTCGTCGATAGCCATGCACATTGCCTCTACCTGTTCCATGTCGGAGAGCTCTGCTGTCACAATGTAAGCGTCAACGCCCAGAGCCTTTACCTCGCTGAGGACCTTTGCACAGTGCTCCTCCGTTCTGCTGTGGAGAACGAGATTACAGCCCAGCTTAGCCATATATATAGCCGAAAGATAGCCGAGACCGCGGCTTGCTCCTGTAATGAGCGCCCATCTTCCTTTTACGTTTACCATGTTTTCTTCCTCCGATTTGTTGTTATATGAGATTCTCCCGCCGCGAGACGGGAGAAATATCATCAGTATTCGTAGTCGATACAAGCTCTGTCGGACTTGACACCGCTTATGAATTTGCCGAACTCAAGATGTGCGGGATGGACCTGATATGCGTTAAGGTCGTCGATAGTGTCGAAATCGCAGAGAAGTGAGATAGTGTAGTTGCTCACGGGAGCGTCCTTGGAGTTGATGACTACTTCGCCCTTTTTCAGCTCCTTTACATTGGCAATAACGTTATCGAAGCGCTTCTGAGCTTCGAGAGCATTTTCGTACTCGCTCCTGCCGTCGGCGTCCTTTAATTTGAACATTACGATGTGTTTTATCATTGTAATTACCTCTTTCATTGAAGTTGTTAGTTTTTAGTGCTTAGTGATTAGTTTAAAGCTCAAAAATTTTGGCTTTGAAGGTCTTTTTGCCGTCATAGCTCGTGTACTCGCCGTATCCTTTGAACACAAGTCCGCATTTCTCGATTACGCGGGCGGAGGCGGTATTCTCCACGGCGCACTCAGACCTGAGACGGATATCTCCGTACTTGCTGCGGACGTATTCTATCATAGCCTTTGAAGCCTCTGTAGCATAGCCCTTTCCCCAGCAGTCATAGCGGAGATTGTATCCGAACTCCCAGAAGCCGTCCTCAAGAAGCCTTATACCGCCCGAGCCTATGAGCTTTCCGTCGCTTTTTCGGACAAAGCCGAAAATATTCTCAGAGGGCTTGATACTTCTCAGCCATTCTTTTGTGGTCTCTATGCTCTCATGAGTGGAGTATATCATGTATTTCGCCACTCTCTCGTCACCTGTCCACTCAAAGGCAGCTTCCGCATCGTCAATAGTCAGCGGACGGAGTATAAGGCGGTCAGTCTTTATTATCATTGCTTACGGTAGCTGAAGCTTTTTCAGGATCATACCTGCGCTCAAACAGCATAAGCGGCATGAGAAGCAGCAGAATACTTATCAACCACATACTTGCACTGTAATAATCCAGACCGGAAAGATCGATCGCTGCGGTATTGCCGTTGAAAAAGCTGTAGGCCTGCGGATTTTCCGAGTTATGGATCCAACTGACAAAGGCACGCATAATACGGAAAACAAAGGGTGTTAAAAGAACGGCTGCTTCGCCTGCTATTCCTTTGGCATCCCGGCGGCTCGCTCCTGCATACATGAAGCAGGGGAGAAGAATAATGATCGCTGCGGTATAGTTGAACGGATTGATCTTATGAATTATAACAGCCAGAATGCCAAGCATTATGTAAGTATAGATCAGCAGTTTCTTTCCTGACTTCCATTCTATCTTTCTGCACATTGTGAGCAGAGCGGCTGCTGCCCCGACAATGACAATAAGGAACGATAAGAAAAACGAAATATAAGTCAGAGCAGTTTCCGAAGAACTGTAATTCTTATTTTCAAACTCTCTGAAAGAACTGTTGAAAAAGCGCCTTATTATATTGAGAAGGCCCGATGAAAAGACTGAATATAATACAGCTGTGACAAGGAGCCCGATCTTTGCCCAGCTCTTGTCGTATTTCCGGGTAATGATAAGCAGACCGATAAATAACGGGCAAAGGTGTTGCAGAGCTTCCAAGAAAAAGTAGGGAAGCCCTTTTGCATCAATACCGCTGTTTGCCGGGAAAAAAAGCCTGAATGTAGTCTTAATGGAGCTGAATGCTGAAAACAAAAGGATCATTCCGACGATCATATCGAAAATCCTTACTCTTTTTTCTGTTGTCATAATTGATCTTCTTTCTGTTTGGATACCAAACGTTACGATCAGTGTTCCCTCAATAACCGTCTTACGGCGGTTATTTGCCTGAACCCTGTTCCGGTGTGTGATTATTATGTCAGGCTCATTTTGTCATTAAAGACAGAACAAGGTGCAGGAAAAAAGCAATGATGTTAGCTCTTTCTTGCACCCATTCAGCTTAAAACCCGGCGCAAAGCCGGTTTTCAGTTATTGAGCGGACATTTATGGAATTGTTATTCCTCCTCTGATCTTACGAGCCGGTCAAAGACCGTCATTGGTATCAGAAGCAGGAGAGCTGTGAACACGTAACGTCCGTAGTAATAATAGCTGTCTATGAATTTTCCGTAAATATCGGTCATGAAAAGCTCCGAGCGCTGAAGGAAGGTCCAGACGGTTTCGGCAAGGGTTATGATTATATAGAAATAACCTGCCGTTCTTCCGATAAATGCCAGCTTTGACGACTTGTACTTTGTGTCATACATGAAGCAGGGTATAAGTACAAGGCACACAAGGAACAGCTCGGGACGGGGCATTATGATATTTGTCGCTGCCATGACCACGAACAGAATGAACAGGTATATTGACAGGAGCGGACGTTCCTTCCACCTGAGGATACCGAAGGCCATCAGCAGAGCCACCAGACAGGCGACGCCCTTGATGACAGTGGTTATTGTGAACGGAAGTCCCACAAAGCTGCGGAGAAGCAGTCTTTCGGGAGTTGATACCCTGTGGGAATGATCGCTGATGCACAGGAATGTTATGAGTATCATAAATCCCGTCATGGCGCAGAGCGTATATTTCTTTGAGCGTGTTCTGTAGTTGCGGAATATAAGTAGTATTCCGAGGAGTGCTGTAACTATTATCTGTAAGAAGTAGTGTGTTCCGCCTTCGGTGCTGGTATCGCGAAGTCCCGGCATCATGCCGTTTACGAAGCTGTACATTATAAGGGAACAGCCTAAGATTATTTCAAATATCCTGTTTTTTCTGTTTACGAGTTCGTTCATTTGCCAATTTTCTCAACTTTCATAAGGTTAGTGGTACCCGATACGCCGAGGGGGACTCCCGCGGTGATCGCAACAAGATCGCCGTCCTCCACAAGTCTGTGGGACTCGGCAGCTTCCACTGCCGCAGCAAATAGGTCATCGGTGTTGGTCTTTTCGTCGATGATGAAGGGGATAACGCCCCAGCTCATATTCATCTGACGGCATACCACCTCGCTCATGGTGCAGCTGATAATGGGACATCCGGGACGGTACTTGGAAATAAGCCGGGCAGTCTGTCCGCCCAGTGATACAGTGATGATAGCTCTGGCGTTGAGGTCGTGGGCAGTTGTTACGGTAGCATGAGCGATAGCCTCGGCAACGCTGCCGTTCTGTTCGGCGCGTCTTGAGGAGAACCGCGCCTTGTAGTTTATATTGTTCTCGGTAGTTTCGGCAATGAGAGCCATAGTCTTTACCGCCTCTACGGGATATGCTCCCGCAGCTGTTTCTCCCGACAGCATGATAGCGCTGGTGCCGTCGTAAAGCGCATTGGCAACGTCGGTTATCTCAGCACGGGTAGGTCTGGGATTGGTTATCATGGACTCCAGCATCTGTGTGGCCGTGATGACCTGTTTTCCGGCATTATATCCTTTCTTGATAAGGGATTTCTGTATGGCGGGTATCTGCTCGAAGGGTATCTCCACGCCCATGTCACCGCGGGCGACCATGATACCGTCGGCAGCCTCAAGTATCTCGTCGATATTCTCCACGCCGTCGGTGTTCTCGATCTTGGCTATTATTCTTACGTCGAACCAGCCGAGACTCTGGGTGAATTTTCTCAGGTAGTTTATATCAGCCGCAGTCCTTACGAAGCTGGCGGCAATAAAATCAAAGCCCATTTTCGAGCCGAATTCCAGATCGTCCATATCCCTTTCGCTGAGATACGGCATGGAGAGCTTTACTCCCGGAACGTTTATGCCTTTGTTATTTGAAAGAGTGCCGCCGTGAACTACACGACAGACTATCTCGCTGGTAGTTACCTTTTCGGCAATGAGCTCTATAACGCCGTCATTTATGAGTATCCTCGTACCCATGCTGACGTCGCGGGGGAGCTTTTTGAAGCTTATGCTTCCCACCTTGTCGTCGCAGAGCACGTCCTCGGTGGTAAGTGTATAGGTGTCGCCGTCGTGTATCTCTACCGGCTTGTCGTCAACGAATCTGCCGAGACGTATCTCGGGTCCCTTTGTGTCGAGAAGAGTCGCAATGGGGAGATCCAGCTCGCTGCGGAGCTTTTCGATCACACGGAAGCGCTTTTCATGGGTCTCGTAATCTCCGTGGGAGAAATTGAACCGCGCGACGTTCATGCCTGCCAGCATGAGCTCACGCATTGTGTTTTCATCGTCAGTTGCGGGACCGATGGTGCATACTATCTTGGTTTTTCTCATGGTATTTCTCCTTGTATGATCAGAGCTTTTTCAGCTTGGCGTAATTTGCCATTATCTTCTTTGTTCCCACTTTTTCAAATGCTATTTCCAGCATGGAGTCGTTTGCCATAGGCTTTACGGATACTATTGTGCCCTCGCCGAATATGCTGTGCGAAACTCTTTCGCCCGGAGCATAGGACACTTCCTCCTTTGGAGCGCCTGAGGCGGGTTTCTTGCTTCTTGCCAGCTGCTGCTGCAATGTAGCCGAGCGCACCTCTGTCACGGATTTGCTGCTCTCCTCGAGCTGCTGCTTCATAGCGGCGGCGTTGTCGTGCTTTTCCACCAGCTCGCTGCCTATCTCGCGCATAAAGCGGGAGGTGACATTGTGCTGTGTCTGACCGAAGAGCATACGCTGTCTTGCATTTGCAAGGTAGAGGCGCTTTTTGGCGCGGGTTATGGCAACGTAGGCAAGACGTCTTTCCTCCTCCATGTCGTCCTCGCTGTCGAAGGAGCGTGAGCTTGGGAAGATACCGTCGTCCATGCCTATCACGAATATGTTCTCGTATTCCAGTCCCTTGGCGGAGTGTATGGTCATAAGCGTGACCTTATCGTCAGAGCCGTCGTCGCGGTCCGCCTCGGTATAAAGGGCGACCTCCTCAAGGAAACCGCCGAGAGATGGCTCCTCAGCCTGTTCCATGTACTGTACCATGGACGTGCGGAGCTCCTGCACGTTCTCGATCTTGACGTCTGCGTTCTCGAGAACCTTTAGGCTGTCCAGATAGCCTGTCTTGTCAAGGAGCACGTCGAGAAATTCGTCCAGAGGGAGCTCCCCGGACTTTTCCGTCAGGTACTCGAACATCTGATAAGCGCTTTTCAGCGCCGAGGTCTTCTTGGAAAGGGGGGCGTACTCGTCGCAGTTCTTAAGGACCTCGAAGGGCGATATTTTAAGGTCGCGGCTGATGTCCTCGATGACTGCCAGCGTTGAGTCGCCTATGCCGCGCTTGGGCTCGTTGATTATACGCCTGAAGCGGAGCATATCGTTATGGTTGTTTATGAAGCTTAGGTAAGATGTAACGTCCTTGATCTCCTTGCGGTCGTAGAAACGCATACCGCCGTACACCCTGTAGGGTATGCCGTATTTCACCAGCATACGCTCTATCGAGTTGGACTGTGCGTTCATGCGGTAGAGCACCGCATTGTCGGAGTATCTTCCGGTCTCCTTGTATCTTTCAAGTATGGTATCGGCAACGAACTGCGCCTCGTCGGTCTCATCCACCGCCTTGTACCAGTACACCTTGTCGCCCTGCTCGCCCGATGTCCAGAGGGACTTTTCCTTGCGGCTGCTGTTGTGGCTTATAACGGAGTTGGCTGCGTCGAGTATGGTCTGTGTGGAACGGTAATTCTGTTCGAGGCGTACTACCTTTGCCCCCTCGAACTGCTCCTCGAAGCCGAGGATATTCTCGATATTGGCGCCGCGGAATTTGTATATGCTCTGGTCGTCGTCGCCCACTACGCAGAGGTTGCTGTGGCCTCCCGAAAGGAGGGATACGAGCCTGAACTGTACATGGTTGGTATCCTGATACTCATCTACCATTATATATCTGAAGCGGTCGCGGTACTTCCCGAGAATCTCGGGGAACTGCTCGAACAGCTGTACCGTGAGCACAAGAATATCATCGAAATCAAGAGCGTTTGCAGCTTTCATTCTTTCCTGATACAGAGCAAAGAGCTTGGAGATCATCTTTTTGCGGTAATCCTGCCCCGCTTCCTCTCTCAGCTCCTGAGGAGAGATCATCTTGTCCTTGGCGAAGCTTATCTCGCTGAGCACAGCCTTGGGAGCAAGCTGCTTTTCGGACACGTCCAGCTCGCCCATGACGTTCTTTATCATGCGCTGACTGTCGTCCGAGTCATATATGGTGAAGTCCCTGCCGTAGCCGAGCGCCTCTATCTCGCTTCTGAGTATTCTTACGCAGGCGGAATGGAAGGTGGAGGCATGGATATTGAGGGTCTCCTCGCCAAGCATGGCGGAAAGTCTTTCTTTCAGCTCGCCCGCAGCCTTATTGGTAAAGGTTATGGCAAGGATGTTCCAGGGGCGTACAGGGTCAACGGCTACAATATCCCGCAGGGTATCGAAGTCGTCGGTTTTGCCCTCGGCGTAGTCCTTAAGGAAGGCGATGTCCTCCTTGCTGCCCTTTCTTGACTTGTCAAAGTAGGCGTTGCCGAAGTTTATCATATTTGCGATACGGTTGACTATAACGGTAGTCTTTCCGCTTCCCGCACCCGCAAGCACCAGGACAGGACCGTTGACTGTGAACACAGCCTCCTGCTGTGCCTCGTTCATACGGCTGAAGTATTTTTTCAATGCTGCCTGTTTTGCCGAATTGTATGATTTAATATCCATAAAATGATCTCCATAACACGCTGTTGATATATTGTTAAAAGTATATTTGCCTATACTTATGGTAGAATATTCCTTCATTTCTGCCAATTTTTAAATTCACTAAGTATATTATATCACATTTGTCAAGACTTGAAAAGACCTGGGAGGAAATTTTTTCAGTTTTTCGCCAAAAAAGCGTATACCTTTCTTTATTTTCCGTTTTATATATTAATATGTAGCGTAACCGTTTTATCTTCCTTGTTATTTTTCTGTAAGGAATTGTTACGGGATAAAAAGAAAATATAGACCGAATTGTCTTGAAATTGGCATTTCTCCGTTATTGTAAATGACGTGGAACTGAGCTATAATAAAATCATGGAAAAGAGATACGGCATATCGCCGTATGACGGAATTATGTCCGCAAGGACATCAACGGAGGCGTTTTTATGAATAGCATGACAAAAAGAACCGCAGCAATATCGGCTGCCTGTGCACTCATTCTCAGTACATTAAGCAGCTGCGGAAGCAAGGAGTGCACGGAGAGTTACAAAGGAGATTACCGCAGCGATGTGCATTCAAACAATAATTCAATTGTTTCCGTGCCTCAGACAAGACCTGACTATGAATCTGACGGATACAGCGACGATAAGAATTACGCAACGTACCCTTCCTATAATGAAGAGTACAAGAAATATACAGAAGCAGGCTTCAGGGATCCTCACGCCGAGCCCCTCTCGACTTTCTCGGTAGATGTGGATACCGCTTCATATTCAAATGTCCGCAGGCTGCTGGAGGACGGCAACTTTGTTCCCGAGGACGCTGTCCGTGCAGAGGAGTTCATAAACTATTTTGATTATGATTATCCCGACCCCGAAGAAGGAAGGATCTTCGGCGATTATGTGGAAATGGCGGATTGCCCGTGGAACCCGGCAAACAAGCTTATGATGATAGGGATACAGGGAAAAAGGATCACAGATAAGGAGCTTCCTCCTTCAAACCTGGTATTCCTTATAGACTCATCAGGCTCCATGGCTTCCTACGACAAACTTCCTCTGGTACAGACAGCGTTCTCTATGCTTGCGGAAAAGCTTACCGAGAACGACCGCATATCCATAGTTACCTATGCAGGCAGCACCGATACCCGTATCGCGGGCGCCAGCGGCAGGGACAAGGACGACATACTTGAGGCTCTATACTCTATCACTGCATCAGGCGGCACCAACGGCGAGGGCGGTATACAGAAAGCTTACAAGCTCGCTGAGAAGTACTTCATCGAAGGCGGCAACAACCGAGTTATCCTTGCTACCGACGGCGATCTGAATATAGGCGCAAGCTCGGAGGAGGAGCTGGTTAAGCTGATAAAGTCCAAGAGAGACAACGGCATATACCTTTCCGTACTCGGCTTCGGAACAGGCAACTTCAAGGACAATAAGCTTGAAGCTGTCGCCGATAACGGAAACGGCAACTACAGCTATATCGATTCCGTGGACGAGGCACACAGAGTTCTCGTTCAGGAAATGGAAGGAACTCTCTATACCATAGCAAAGGACGTTAAGATACAGGTCGAGTTCAATCCCTCGCGTATAAAGAGCTATCGTCTTATCGGCTATGATAACAGGCTCATGAATGCAGAAGACTTCTATGACACCACAAAGGACGCAGGAGAGGTAGGCGCAGGTCACAGCGTTACGGCTCTTTATGAGGTGGAGCTTGCCGATCAGGGCGATACCTACCGCGGAATACAGCTTGAATTCGCGGCTGAACACGAGAACGCTCCCGTTGAGGACAACGGCAGGAGCGAGCTCTGCAAGCTCTCGGTTACATACAAGCCCGCCGGCGGGGACAGAGACATTTACGAATCTCAGCTCTTCGGCATGGAAAAGTATAACAAGGCTCCCTCGGAGTCCATGAAGCTCGCTTCGGCAGCTGCTGAATTTGCCATGCTGCTGAGGAACTCGGAATACAAGGGAAGCTCCAGCTTCGGATATGTAATAGATACGGCAAACAGCATCGAGAGCACCGACAAGACCACAGAGCTTTCGGGACTTGCAAGGACTGCCGAAAGGATATACAGCTGATAGCGCCGTCTGAACCGGCGTTGATATAGATGTAGATCAAAGGAAAGAAAAATGTGTTAATATACGGCAGACGCCCTCTGAGAAGGACAGAGGGCGTTTCCGTATAAAAGCATATAATTAAAATATAAAAATATATACATTTCCCTTGACACGTAACTGCAAAGGTGATATAATAATAAAGCTGAATAACTCAGTACATATATTGGGGTGTCGCCAAGTGGTAAGGCAGCGGACTCTGACTCCGTTATTTCGAGGGTTCAAATCCTTCCACCCCAACCATATCGTCATGACTAAATTGATGACATGCCAAAAAAGCCCGAAATATCGGGCTTTTTTGCTACCCAAATCTCGAAAATTTTACTTCGATTTTCATAGATGACATTGGGCTGTTTTAGCCATGTGTAAGGATTTGAACTCTCAAAAGAGCAGATTCAGTCCCCTCCAAAGGTCGAAATACAGGCAAATTTCGATTTTGTCGCCCAAAAATAGTATACAAAGTTTCGGACTCGGTTTTAGTGGTTTTCACGAAATATGAAAACACTGGAATCGAGTCCTTTTTTGTTTCCCCGAAAACCAACTGATAGTAAACCTATCAGCGATTTGTGAGCCTGTGAATGAAGCATTTCACTCGGATGTACGATTTTGTTTTTTTCTGAGGCACTCCAATATTATCATGAGGGCTTTTTGATGCTCTTCCGATAAGCCAAGAATAATGGAGATTAGTTCTGAGTATGTCATATCATCATAGAAAATCTCGTTTAACTTTGACAATGGCAAAGAACAATCAGATACTCCGTAAAGATAATCCGTGGAAACATCAAAGATATCTGCTATATCGCAAATCCTATCTACAGGTGGTATCTGGCGTCCAGTCTCATACTTTAGGACGGTGCTTCTGCTCATATGTAATAATTCTGCAAGTTGACATTGAGTCAGGTTATTCTTTTTCCTGAGTGCTTTGATTCGCTTCCCACATATATTTCCTTGATTGATATTCATAAGAATCCTCCTGTAGTTTGCATTTGGTATATTATATCACACAAATATCTATAAATCATAAAATCATCCAGAAAAGTATCATTTTAGATGAATGTTCATAAAAAAACAGCATATTACAGATACTTAGGCAAACTGACAGTATGTCTTTAATTATACAAGAAGTTTCCTTCAGAACGATACATAGAAAGCAGATCACGCCTGCTGTCTATGGAATAATTATGACAGGAGGAAAACAGATGAACAAATTCTACATGAACGGTAAGCTGATACACAAGGCTTCCAATCACAACACCAAACGCTGTGAGGTCGAGAAATGGGTGTTTCTGCCTCACTCAGACTTTGAAAGGCTGAAAGCAAACCCATATCAGGAGCATGAGGCGATAACTGCTGCCAGGGACCTTATGTACGAGGACAAGAATGCCTATCACTGCATAATGCTGCTTGACGAATACGGCGAAGACGGACTGCTCATCGAAGCTGAAGGATTTGATTATCCTCGCCTTTCCATGTTCGTACCTGATGCTAAGTCGATCTTCGACAGGTACCAGACATCCGAACCCGAACTGAAACTGCACGACATGATCAAGGATACTGTCGAAAAGATCGCTGAACTTGCTCACACAGACAGGACCGACTTCACATCGGCTGATATGATCGACATGGATGAGATCGAGAGCCTTGTCAAAAATGCTATCGTGCAGCAGCTCGCTCAGAGAGATGATATCAAAATGGCTAAGAATACGGATATCGGCGTAGACTTTCAGCCGGATATCCATGTTGAGGCTGAGAAGCTCACAGAGCTGAAGTTCTACTGTCCCCTTAAAGTTCAACGAGAGATCAAGCCTTCATTTGATGAGGATGAAGACGAATTCTTTGAGGACACCGAGGAACTCTCGGATTTCGAGGCACTTGAGTACGAAAGTGAGATCAGCAGTGCTATTGAGGCATATCAGTGCGATGAGGAAGAAAACCGTGGAATAATGGCATATCTCGGGGACAGAAAGCGTTTCGCAGATAAGGTCTACTCCATATTCCCTTCCGTTGAGAAGGTCGGCGACAGGCTCATGGGAGTGTTTACCTGCCAGATCTGCGGTGAGCTTGACAGCTACGAGTATGACGAATTGCTTCAGGAACTCCGTGGACAAGCAAGTGATGGGTGGGCCGAGTCTTTTGAGCAACATGAGATCCACACTTCCGAGGGAGATATCTATGTCAGCTTCTATGACACATGCGGTGCATGGAACCTTATGACAGAGGAAGAAGTAAAGGCGGCTCCAGAGTCGCCGTCAGAGGATATCGGCATGAGAATGTGAGGTGGACAGGATGATAGATTTCACTATACACCATAAGAAAGAGCCTTTAAATAAGGTCGTTGCTGTTGAACTGCCTATGAATGCCGATAATCTGTCGGATCTGTTACAGGAGCTCGGATATGAACCGCCTGAGAAGCTGAAAGTAAACAGTAAAGGCAAACCGTATGTCATTGAGCTGAACTCAGATACAAATATGGGCTTTGCTATCCTTGAAAGGCTTTGCGACAACGACACGATCGCAGAGCTTAATAATTTGTGTACTGTAATATGCAAGTGCTCAGATCAGGACTACATCTATCAGACTATATTCAATAGTGATGTCAGATGTATAAACGGCATCAAAAAGCTGTTTGCTGACAGATTTATGGAGTTTTCAGATAAACTGGTGCTGAATACGAGCCTTGAAAGAAAACCTACTGAACTTGCAGTCAAGGGCTGTATCATCGAAAAGGCTATCCCCGTAAGCCACAGGAAGTTCGAAGCAATTACGAAGTATCCTCTCAGGGACGAACCGCTGATAGCTGAAAACAAGGACATCATGTACTTCGACAATAAATATAATAAGTATCACTGCCTTCTCATTTACGATAAGGACTTCGGCGACGGAATAGTTGTAGAGTCCGAGGGCAGTGACTATGCCCGATACGCTCAGTATGTACCGCAGGCAAAGGTCATTTATGAGAAGCATAAGGCTACACATCTTAATGAGTTAAGGCTCTGCTGTCCTATAGAAATATATCAGCATATTTATGATTATCCGAGGGATAACTGCATTCTTGATAATGCGGATATGGTTGGATATGCCGATGATATTAACGCATTTATTTATGAAAATGACCTTCCTGCGGAACATGAGAGAGGTCTTATGCGTTGGTATCATCCCGAAGGTCCCGATGATGAGATAGCCGAAAAGGTCTATTCTGCCCACTGTACTGTTGAAGTAATAAACGGTGAACTCACAGGTGTCATAACCGCCAAGATAATTGGTGAGCTGTCTGATGAGTCGATGGCAAAGTTCACAGACTACTGCGTCGGTCAGCTGAGTGACGGCTGGGGCGAATCGCTGGAGCAGAAGTACATGAGAACAGAGGGCGGAGAGATCAATATCAGCTTCTGGTCGGATGATGAAGCATGGGTTCTTGTACCCGAGGACGAATATATAGGCGATAATACACAGGATATGGAGATGAGTATGTGAGCAAAGTTGAGATAACTATACCTCTGCAGTTTTCAGAAGCAATCGAGAAAGCTGCGGAGAAAGAAGGAATAACCGCAGACGAACTGACAGAAAGAGCTATGAAGAAGCTCTTGGAGAGGAGCGATGAGAATGTCAGAAACTGAGAAAAAAGGCATAACAGTAAAGATCGATGCCGACCTGCACGCTCAGGTCAGGCAGTACATCGAAGCAAACGGAATGACAATGGCGGAGTTCGTATCAAAAGCTCTTGATGACGAGCTCCACCCTAAGACAACTATCAAGGAGGAAAAATATATGGGAAATATGCGTACAATGGCGTTTCAGGTTCCGGAGGATTTATTCCTTCAGATCAAGGACTATCTGGACAGGCACCACATGACACAGAAGCAGTTCGTACTTGGTCTTATCCAGGACGAGCTTGACCGTGATTATGAGGAACAGCAGGCAATGGCTGAAAAGCAGCAGTCAGAGGATGAGCCTGACGAAGATGAGGATGAAGACCTCGATGAGGACGAAGACGAGGAACTGTCTGAGGAAGACGAAGAATCAGAGGATGAGGACGAAGATGAAGACATCGACGAATCCGAAGATCCGGAAGAATTCGAGGACGAGGGAATGTCTATGGATATGTGAGGTGATTGCATGAAAGGATTTCCGTCAAAAGAACAGGTAGAGCGACTGAAGCAGCAGTACCCTAAAGGAACAAGGGTATGCTGTGAATATATGCCCGATGATCCGAATCCGATAGCCCCCGGAACTGTCGGGAAAGTAATGTATGTTGACGATATCGGAACACTGCACTGTGCTTTCGATAACGGAAGACAGCTCGGACTTGTTCCCGGAGTTGACAGTTTTCATGTGGTGCCGCCTGTTGTATCAGAAGCTAAAAAAGAACTGACAGAGAAACACAGCAGCCGATATGGCGACGTTTATGTCTCCACCTGTTACGATAATTCTATCCCGAGAGTTGATGATAATGGCAACGAGATACTCTGTGAAGGATACTACTGTCAGGTGTTCAGTGACAGCGACTGCACGAATGAGATCGATAATTTCTGTCTTGCAGAAGGTGTTGAGATCACAGACCTGTCGGATGAAGCTGTTGCGGCTGGTATCAAGAGTTACCTTGGCTTGAATAATGTGGATATAGCTCAGGATGAGGACGAATCTCAGGGAATGTCCATTGACTTATGACGGCAGGTATGATATAATAAGTTCACGATTAATGCAGAAAGAGGAAAATATAATGGAGAAAGAAGAACAAGGCTTTGTATTGCCAAGATCAATGTATAAGGAATTGAAAGCTATGAATCGTGAGCAAATGCAGAAGGTACTTGCTGACATATATGATAAAGGTGCAAAAAGTGTTGAGCACGGAGCTGTTGAATTCGAATGCTTGCGTGATGAAATAGGAAAAATCAATGGCATAGGAGAGAAACGTCTTGATGAAATAATGGCAGTAATTGAGAGTTTCCTTTCTCCTGCCGAATAAAAAATGAATATATAATACACAAGCCCGCCGATAGTGCGTCCGTAACAGGACCGCTGTCGGCGGGCTTTTTTCGTTACATACAGCTGTCTGCAAAAATGCAGGCGGCTGTAATTTTTTTACGAAAGGTGTGAGTCAAATGAACAACGAAAACAACCTGAAAAGAAAATATGTAACAAAAAAGAAGGTGAATTTTAGTTTTGATACGATATTTAGATATGTTCGCAGGTATCGGCGGTTTCCGCTCAGGCCTTGAACGAGTCGGCGGCTTTGAGTGTGTCGGTTACTGCGAGATAGACAAATTCGCAAAACAGGCGTATGAAGCGCTTTACGACACATCAAAGGAGGTATATTACGATGACGCAACAAAAATCGTCCCCGAGGACGTGCCGGATATCGACCTTATTTGCGGAGGATTCCCTTGTCAGAGCTTTTCAATCGCAGGAAAACGGAGAGGCTTTGAAGACGCCCGAGGAACCATGTTCTTTGAAATTGCTCGGATCGCTGCCGTTAAGAGACCTCGCTATCTGCTGCTTGAAAATGTACCCGGACTGTTATCGCATGACGAAGGCAGGACATTTGCGGCCATCCTCACTGCGCTGGATGACTTGGGGTACGATGTCGCATGGCAGGTGCTTAACAGCGCGAATTTCGGAGTCGCCCAAGCCAGAAAAAGAGTGTTCATTGTCGGATTTCTTAGAGCCGAGTGTGCCGGAAGAATACTGTCTTTCACAGACGCAAATCCAAAAACTCTTATCCAGCGCATACCCGGGAAAGAAGGATGCAGAGTCTACTCCCCCGAAGGACTGAGCATAACGCTGACAGGAACAGCAGGCGGTTTCGGCGGTAAGTCTGGGCTGTATGAGATACTTGGTCTTCCGATAAAGTCCCTTACAAAGTCAGGTTATCAGATAGCTGTCCCCGGAGATAGTATCGACCTTGCATATGCGGACATGAACAGCCGCAGAGGACGTGTCGGACATGACATAGCCCATACGGTAACTCCGTCGGCAACACAGGGCTTCTATTCGGTAAAATGTATCGATATGAATCCCGAGCCTCAGATCACCGATCTTGCAAGGTGTATAACTGCAAGGCAGGATAACGGCATAGGACACCATAAAGGTGAAAAATCGGCTGCTCTCTTTATGGATAAGCCAATTCCTGTGCTTACTCCTGCCAAAGAGAAGATACGGCAGCAAGGAAGACGTTTCAAAAATCCGGACGAGCCGATGTTCACTATAACCGTAACCGACAGGAACGGCGTTATGTATAACGGACTTATCAGGAAGCTGATGCCTCTTGAATGCTGGCGATTGCAGGGATTTACAGATGAGCAGTTCAATAAGGTCAAAGCGACAGGAATGTCAAACGCACAGTTATACAAGCAAGCCGGAAACGCTGTGACGGTAAACGTCATAGAAGCTCTGGCGAGATTTATAAAGGAAATTGATATGGAGGAATATGAGAATGAATGAAATGATGGTTTTTAACAATCCCGAGTTCGGCTCGGTAAGAACAGTCTGCATTGACGGCGAGCCTTGGCTTGTTGGAAAGGATGTAGCTGTAATACTTGGTTACAGTAATGACAGAGATGCACTTCAAGCGCACGTAGATGCCGAAGATAAGCGAATAATTCAAAAGTCGGATTTTCCGACTTTTAAAATTTCCAACAGAGGAATGACTGTTATCAACGAATCAGGCCTATATAGCCTTGTCCTTTCAAGCAAACTCCCCACAGCCAAGAAGTTCAAGCGCTGGGTAACAGCAGAGATACTCCCGACAATCAGAAAGACCGGCGGCTATGTTGCAAATGAGGATGTGTTCGTTGAGACATATCTCCCCTTTGCAGATGAACCTATAAAGCAGCTTTTCAGGATACAGTGCAGAGTTATCAATCAGCTTAATGAGCGTATCCGCAGGGACGAGCCAAAGGTGAAGTTCGCAGACCATGTTGGTGACAGTACAAATGTTATCGATGTTAATCGAATGGCTAAGCTCTGTGCAGATCACGGTATCCGCATCGGGCGCAACAGGCTGTTCGCATGGATGAGGTCCCGTGGGATCCTTATGGGCGGAAACATTCCGTACCAGGAGTACATTGAAAACGGATACTTCCGTGTGAAGGAGTCGGTATACGAGACCAATGGTCAGAAAAGGACGTATCAGCAGACCTTTGTCACTGGCAAGGGACAGCAGTACATCCTTTCAAGACTTATGAGAGAGTATGGAGGTGTAATAGGTGCCTAATCATGTTACAAGTGTTATCACGCTGTCTGGTGATGAGAGCCGAATAAAGGCTATGCTTGAGGCGATACAGAATGAGGAATACGGCGTAGGATCGGTGGATTTTAATAAGGTGCTGCCTATGCCCGAATCCTTGCATATGACAAGCGGATCCATCGAGGACAGTGCTATTGCGGTATACATTTCCGCTATAAATCCCATAAACGAGGAATTTGAAGGTGTCAAGAAGAAAGATGCTGCCGAATTCCGTGAAATGCTCAAGAAGCTGCCTGTTTTGTCGCAGAAGATAGATATTCTCATGCCTGAGAATGAGGCTATAAACTTAGCTGAGGACAGGTACCATGAGAGTGTGAAGTATCTTGTGGATAAAGGCGAGAAATACGTTTCCAACCTCATACAGTACGGAGCCTCAACGTGGTACGATTGGGCAGTTGGAAACTGGGGTACAAAGTGGAATGCCTACGGCTATGACAACGGCGTAGAGATGGAAGACGGTAAGCTGAAATTCCTCACTGCATGGGCAGCTCCCCATCCCATAATGCAGAAGCTGTCTGAGATGTATCCGGATATAAAGTTCGAACACGAATGGGCTGACGAGGATATCGGCAATAACTGCGGACGCTACGTCTATTACGACGGCAAACGCATAGAAGAATACTTCCCCGAGAGCCAGAAAGACTGCCTTGAATTCGCAGCAAACGTAATGGATGCGAGCCTCGAGGAAGACTATTCTCTCTATCTCAATGCCACTGAGACCGAATATATCAACATCGAGTATGATGATGAGTATGAGCTCATCGAGGTTGCCGGACATACGGCTCTCTTCACAAATGACCGCATAACCGATGCAAATATCCCAAAGGGTATGTACTGCTATCACCTGCGTCATAACGATGATGGAGAGTTCTTTGCTATTGAAAAAAATGTAGCTGTGAATCATGCAGGTTCTATCGTTACGAAAGAGCCTATTGATCTCAAAAGTAAGGGATATATCGTGCTTGATGAGGACAGCAGTCCTAACTTCCTCGGTGAGAATATGTCCTTGTATATGTTCAGGGATTATGATCCCGGGCAGACTGAGGAACTGAGCATGGGAATGCAGGAGGTGTGATATGGATGAAAAGAGAAAAGTAACGCAGGAAGAACTCGATAACATCTGCATACTGCATAATAAGTTCATCGAGGACGAGGACGGCGGTATACACGCCGTCTTCGAGAACTGCTCTTTTGAGAGATTATCATTTAAGGGGAAACAGTTCAACAGTGCTGCGTTCAGGAACTGTGAGTTCAGGCTCTGTGATATGACAGATGCAGGTATGTGCTTCGCCGAGCTTAATAATGTGAAGTTCAGCGGCTGTGACTGTACTATGTTTACTGCCGAAGAAGCAGCATTCAGAAACGTTACATTCGATAAATGCGACCTTAAATCTGCTGTTTTTACGCATAGTTCGCTGAGGAATATCGCATTCGATAAGTGTGAGACAGATGGCATGAGTATGCAGAACTGCTATGAGTTGCCCGAAGCTGAGATCATAAGAGTATCTCCGGAGGATCTGCGTAAGATGAGTGACAAGGAAGGACTTATCCTTCAGGGCTGCGGCGGAGATCTTCAGGAATGGGCTGACGGTATAAACTCAGCACTTATCGATACAGATATCCTGAGATCACCGTTCGACAGGCTCTATGTCTTTGAAAATGAAGGACTTACTAATATAATGTTCCCGTTTGAAGATGTTGAGCTTGATGTCGGAAAGCTGGCAATGTGGAGACTTCAGACTCATGAGCAGTTCGGTGGCACATGGCTCTCAGACTATGTTCCCAACAGGCTTGGCGGTTTTATTGAGGAACAGCCTGCACAGGAGCAGAAAAAGCCAGATTGTCCGCTCATAGGTCAGGACTCGAATATCTATAATCTCATGGGTATAGCATCCAAAACTCTCAAGAGGAACGGCATGGCTGAACAGGCTAAGGAGATGTGTGACCGCATCACATCATCGGGTGACTATAACAAAGCTCTCTGTATAATCGGAGAATATGTCAATATTACGTCAGTTGACGATGACGATATGGAAGAAAGCGAGGACGAAGGAATGGAGGTAACTATGAACTGACCTCCGGAAAGGAGTATAATGGGAGGCATTATAACAACAGGGTGCGAACCTCCAATACCGTGGATAGGCGGTAAAACGATACTCCTTCCCGTAATTAAGCGGATAATCCCCGAAGGACAGAATAAATTCGTGGACGTATTCGGCGGCGGAGGCTCGGTATCGCTTTCGGGCAAGTACGCACCCATTCAGATATACAATGACTATAACCAGCATCTGACGAATTTCTATACCATTATCAAGACTCGGTGTCGGGATCTTGTAAATGCTTTCGCAGGTGCATTCGGAAAAGACGGCAAGCTCGTTGAAGAGATCGAACAGCGTATATTTGCGAATATACGCGATCAATTCAATGCTTGCTGTCTTGTTTTTTACAGAGCTGACACATTCGAGGAATTCTATGACTCAATCCTTAAAATGCTCAATAAAGCAGGCAGTATACAGGATAAACAGCATGTCTGGATGAATTCAATGCTGGCATGGGAGCTGTATAAGAAAAGGGAAAAAGATCCTGAACTCTTCGACGCTCTCATGTTCCTCATATTAATGAAGTGCAGCTTCTCTGCTACAGGAAAGAGCTGGGCTTGTAAGGGTACAAATGCTGAAACTGCGATACACCTTATAAATGATGCATCAAGAGTATTTCAGCACATTGCAGTGGATAACAGGGATTGTCTTGATATAATACGGCTTCACGACAGTCCTACAACCATATTTTACTGTGATCCTCCGTACTACATGGCAGAGAAATGCTACAGCGGAGTTCCGCTTTTCGGCGATATGATGCATAAAGCACTTCATGATGCACTCCTGAAGTGCAAGGCGAAGGTCATAATTTCATATAACGAATGTGATTTCATAGATGAACTTTATTCAGAAGACAAATGGTTCATAATGCGGCTGGACAGACCGCACAGTATGCTCCTGCACAGTAATCCGGGAGCAGTTTATCATGAAGTTATAATTGCAAATTTCGATATTTTTGAAATGTACTATGGCAACGGACAGCTCACTCTGATGGATATGTCCGATACCATAAACGAAGAAGGGAGAATAATTCTATGAAAAAGGTAATATCAACACAGGCTATAATGGCTAACGGAAAAACAACGTATACAGGACTCTTCACAAGTGAAGGTATTCCTGCGGAAGTCGAGCTCGTCTGCGTAAACGGAAATGCCTGCTTATCGGTAACTATCCCCGAAGATGATGAGGAAGAATACGTTGGCAGACCTCTTACCGAGGACGAGATCGAGGCGATATGCAGGAACTACGGTAACTGCGATGATTGTCCGCTCTATAACTACTGCGATGAGGAGATGATGTGATTTGAAGGGGCTTATATACAAATACTCTCGAGAAACCGCCAAATACGAGAACGAGCTTAGAGAGTATCAGGAAAGCAAGAAGGAGAACATCAAGTGCAAGGAGGCTATCGAGGAAGCGATAAGAACACATTTCGATGGAATGCATCTTGATACAAGCTGTGTGCAGGATATCTTTGACGAGTTCGGATATGACCGCACAATGTGGGTACTTGCGGCAACAGTTAAGAATAAGAGCTTCGATGGCAGATTCTCAAACATCAACAAGGGCTGGGCTCGCACAATTATCCCGTCACATCTCGATAAATATGAGTTTGACGAGTATGCAGTGCAGTCGCATCCTGCAGTGCTTAACGGATTTATCGACAGTGTGAGAGCTGAATATGAGGCTCTGGGGCTCCTGTCCTCTGAGGAATGCCTGAAGGACAGCTACAAAGAGGACTATACCAATAAACTCCTTATACTCCGTCCGGAGATACTCAACGATCAGTCCAGAAAACCTGCATTCCAGTATTTTTACGCAGAAAACGGCTTCGGCTGTGATCCGAACAGTATCGGCAGAAAGGTGTTCGGTACCTTCATTGCCGACGGCGAGAGAACGCACTTCGACAGAGGTGACTTCATAGGCGTTGCAGACACAGAAAAACTTCCCGAATGGGCTTCAAAGCGACTTGAAGCGATATCTGCACCGAAGATGAAGGTACGAATCTATCAAATCAATTCCGAAAAGGATATGAAGGATCTTGAATTCAGAGACTTCGACTTCGCAATGAGCAAAGGCGGCATAGATTCAGGCATTTATCAGCAGGTCTATGGCGGAATAGCTTATGCTCAAAACCTTGAAGAGCTCTTCATGCAGTGCAATACCGGTAATTCTCCGCTTGGTTTCTGCGGACATTCAATGTCGGTAAGCGATATTGTGGAGATATGCGAAGGCAAGAACAGCGGCTTCTACTTTGTGGACAGCATAGGCTTCAAAAGGCTTGAGGACTTCGATGTATCTCAGACGGATCATGAAGAACTTATGAAGGTAGTGGTTCTGGAAAATGATCGAGAACCATATACAGCTGAGATACGCAAGGATATCCATGCGATGCAGAGCATAGTCGGAGGCCTTATCGAACCAGTATACTTTGAAGAAGACGGCGATGCACTTTGTTTCTGCAATGAAGAATTCCTGCTCAATGACTCTGCACCGAACAGAGTCATAGGCAACACCCTTATTCACGGTACTTGCTTTATCTGCGGCGACGGTTACAATGACGAGGGAGAGCGTGACTCCTGCACTCTGACCGACGAGCAGGTAGATAAGTATATACAGATGTTTCCTCAGTCCGTTGTTGAAATATCACCGGAAGAGGATATCGGAATGACAATGATATGTTTCTAAAACGAAAGGAGAAAAAGTATGAAAGTAAACGCTAAGATCACTAAGATCATCGACAAGCCTGATTCATCTATCAAGGCATTCGCAAGCGTAACGCTTGACGGCTACTTTGCTGTACACGGTGTTAAGGTGTGCGAGAGCGAAAAGGGACTTTTCGTTTCCATGCCTTCTACATCTTACACCAACAGCAGCGGCGAGACAAAGTATCGTGATACTTTTCACCCCATTACCAAGGGATCTCGTGAGGCTCTGACTCAGGCAGTGCTGGATAAGTACGACGAGGCACTTTCTCAGACTCAGGACGAAGGTATCGAGATACAGGACCTGCCCGAGGATGATGAAGATGAACTCGAAGAACCGGAGCCTGAACCCGAAATGTCTATGTGAACATTGTCGGAAATCAGGCGGTGCGTATAGGTGAAAAAGTAGAAAAATCCACTTAGGTATGGATTTTTGAAAAGTGGTGTGGTATAGTGGAAGCTGAAAGAAGGTGGAAACTGTGAAAAAAATCATCTCTATCTTAATCATATCCGCTATACTCACAGGCTGTGGTCACATTTCAGAAGATAAACCGTATGTTGCCGAGGAAACCACGACGGCTAGTCAGAATACGGAAACAACAGCCTCAGATGCAATAGATACGACAACTTCAGTTTCAGCAGTAACAGTTACGAGTGAGGTCACAAGGAAGAATAGCTCGCAGTCGGTAACTGAGAAAACTGCTGAGAGTGTGACAACAGCAGCCGCAAATACAGATATTCAGCCTAAGAAGGAAAGCAAACAATCTCAAAACTCGCAGGATAATGGTACTCCAGAGGTTAAGAAATCCGAGAGCAAAACTACAACAAAAGCTCAGACTTCGCCTCCAAGGGTAACTTCAACTCCTGCGGTAAAGGAGAACAAAACTACTACAACTGTACGCACATCACCTCTGGTGGTCACTACTGCTCCGCCGGTAGTAACTCAGCCGCCAAAACAAACGGAACCACCAAGACAGACCGAACCGCCAAGGCAAATTGAACCGCCTGCACCTAAACAGCAGGTTCTTGACTACGATAGACTTAATGACCAGATGCAAACCTTCATAGACGGCTATGACATAGATTATGACTGGCTGTACGATAAAGGAAAAAATCTGAGTCATGACGGTACTGACTACGGTAAGGCTGTGGCAGTATGCAGCGAGGCTGAGAGCATGGGCGGAGTCAACTGCATAAACTACGCCATAAACGCATACTTCATGGCGCAAGGTGCAGGACTGGAATGCTATATAGCCAGATCATCAGACTATGACTGGTATGGCCATGTAGCAAATATAATCAAACTTGACGGCAAATGGTACTATATGGAGCCTATGGGAGATGTTGTAGGATCGCCGACCTCATGTCCGAGTGGTGGAATACCATATCCTAATGGACTGGATATAGTGACAGACATCTATGACAACAAAAAGGACGTAACAGTCGAAAGTGACTGGTACAAGTAAGAAGCATGAACGGAGCCGAGAGATCGGCTCCTATTTTTTTGAAAGGAAAATGAATATATGACAAAGAATAACAATTTTATCAGAAAGCTCGGCGCAGGACTTATGGCAAGTCTCTGCGCTGTTTCTATGTTAGCAACTCCCATGACCGGAATGATCTCAGCAAGTGCGGCAAGCACAGCAACAGAGAATGATGCATTCCCTTCTGCAGATGAGGTCATCGCTCAGGCAGCAACACTCCTCGGCTCCCCCTACGGCTGGGGATTCAAAGGATATACAGGTGTATATTATCAGGACAGCTATTCTCCGCTTTCCCTTGACTATGTCAGACAGCAGGGCGTTGACTGCTCAGGTCTTCTGTACTACACACTAACACATCTGGGCTACAGCACAAGCGGATTTTCATGGAACAATCCTGTTCCTGTGGATACCCCTCATTGGCTGAGTGTCAGCGATAACTGCACTATTACCTATAACGGTGTAACATCCAAGATTGATGTAGAGAAGGAAAACATTCCATATAAGGAGCGCCCCTATTGGGAATGTGCAGACGGCTCGACTATTACACCAGGTTCCGTAGTTATCGCAGATAACCTTAATGGAGAAGATCACTCATGGATATATATCGGCGAGTTCAATAACCGTAACGAAGTTATCGCATACCTTAAGAAGATCGGAGTAAACGAGAGCTACATCAACAGCAACACTGTCGGTGACGGCAGCGGCGACGGAGGAACACACTGGCGCATCGAGTCGAACGGCTCTCAGGGCTGCGTTATTAACAACAGGACTGACGGAAAACAGGCAACAGCTCTGAATATGTTCGCATTCCGTGTATCAAAGACAGACGTTGAGTTCTCCGTAACAAAGCTGGATAAGGATACTCAGATGGTTATCGGAAAGAGTCCTGTTGACAACTCCTCTGCAGTATATGGAGTATACAAGGATAAGGAGTGTAAGAACAAGGTCGGAGAGATCACTATCGGCGATAAAGGAAAAGGAACTATAAAGCTTCCCAGCGGAACCTACTACGCTAAGGAAATAAAGGCTCCGACCGGATATGACCTTGATTCAACGGTATATACACTTAAGTCCGGTCAGACCATAGACGTGCTCGAAGATAAGACCACAGGAAAAATCGTGATCAACAAAACTGCTGAGGACGGTATAGTTGGCGACAGAGAGTTCAAGGTTACTGGTTCAGACGGCAGAACATTTACAGCTAAGACCAATTCTTCTGGCAAAGCAGAGGTTTCTGGTCTTTTCTTATACGACATGAAAACCGGAAAACCAATAACCTACAACGTATCAGAGATCAATGTAGAAAACCGTTATGAGAATCCAAAGGCTCAGGACATTACCCTTACAAGCGGCAACGCTGATCTGACAGTAGCTGTTGACTTTGAGAATACGCTGAAAAAGGGCAATATCAAGATTAATAAGCAGTCCGAGGATAATCAGAACGGCGACAGGACTTTCACAGTCACAGGCGGCGGTGAGACATATACCATGACAACTGCAAATGACGGAACAGCGATATTTGCAGGTATTCCCGTGTATGACAAGAACAATAAACCCATCACCTATACCATCAGCGAGAAGGACGTTCCCGTAAGATATGTAGTTCCTGCCAATCAGACAGCTACCCTCACAGCCGACGCTACAGTGGATGTAAAGTTCGAGAATAAGCTGAAGAAGTTCACTGCAGAGATCACAAAGAAGGACAGCGAGAACATCACCGCACAGGGCGATGCTACTCTTGCAGGTGCAACTTACGGTCTCTATCATGACGGCGAGCGTGTTGCGACATATACCACAGATGAAAACGGTCACTTCGTTACAGATGAATTCGTATGCGGCAATTACACTCTCCAGGAGTTCACTCCTTCACAGGGCTATCAGCTCAATGACGAGATCTACAAGGTAGGTGCCGAGCCTCAGAATTACAAGGTAGAGGTCAATCCTATCGCTCTCGACGTAACTGAGGACGTAGTAAAGGGCAAGGTATCTATCATCAAGCACAGCGATGACGGTACAACTGGCATCGAAACACCCGAGAACGGAGCTGAATTTGAGGTGTTCCTCAAGTCGGCAGGAAGCTACAATAACGCAAAGGAAACCGAGCGTGACTACCTTACTACAGATGAATATGGCTTTGCCGAGACAAAGGAGCTCCCTTACGGAACATATACCGTTCATCAGACTACAGGCTGGAAGAACACTGAATACGTTGAGGACTTCGATGTTATTATCAGTGAAGACGGAAAGACCTATCCATATATCCTCAACGATGCTGTTATCACAGCAAATGTTCGCATAGTAAAGAAGGACGCCGAGACAGGCAATATAATCCCTGTATCCGGTATAGGTTTCAAAATTTGGAGCGTTGACGATGAGAAGTACATTTCTCAGACTATCAACTATCCCGAGGAAACTACACTTGACACATTCTACACAAACGAAACCGGCAGCCTTATGCTCCCGAAGGAGCTTGTTTATGGCAATTATGAGCTTCACGAAGTAAAGGCTCCAACAGGATACTTCCTCAATGCAGAGCCTGTTCCTTTCACAGTTGACGGAACAGAAAAGACTGTTGAGGTCGAGAAGTTCGATACTGCTCAGAAAGGCAGAATTTCAGTCAGCAAGAACGGCGAGATCTTCAAGACAGTTCAGGCAATCGGTCCTGCTATCCATACAAATGAAGACGGTGAAACAGAAACATCAGGCTTTACGACATACACTCCTGTATTTGGGGAAAGCGGACTTGGCGGAGCTGAGTTCGAAGTTATCGCAGCCGAGGACATTTACACAGCTGACGGCACTCTTAGAGCATCTGCCGGTGAGGTAGTTGCTGACATTATCACAGACAAGGACGGAAATGCTTCAACTGAGCCTCTCTACCTCGGCAAGTATGTTGTCAAGGAGAAAACTGCTCCCTATGGCTATGTACTGAATGATGAGGCAAAGGAAGTAGAACTCACCTACGCAGGACAGGAGGTTTCTATCACAGACGCTGTAAATAACACATTCAACAACGATTATCAGAGAGTAAAAATCAGCCTTGCCAAGTTCATGGAACATGACGAGCTCTTCGATATCGGCGAAAACGATGAGTACAAGAAGGTAACATTCGGACTGTTTGCAGCCGAGGACATCACTGCCGCTGACGGCACATATATCCCCGAGGATGGCTTTATCGCACAGGTATCGCTTGGCGAAGACATGACAGCTGACTTTACAGAAAAGCTCCCATTCTCTCGATACTATGTTCAGGAGATAGCAACCGATGAGCACTATATGCTTAACGGCGAGAAATATCTTGTAAACTTCCAGTACATGGGACAGGATATGACAACAGTTGACATCGACTGTGGCACATTCATCAATGACATCAAGAGAGGCTCAGTAAGCGGCAAGAAGGTCAACGAAAACGGTGATCCTCTCGAAAATGCACTCTTCGGTCTGTTCAAGGCTGACGAGACTGAGTTCACAGCAGAGAACGCATACCTTACAGACGAGTCCGACGAGGACGGAAACTTTGGTTTCACAGATATTCCTTACGGCGAGTACATCGTCAAGGAGATCGCTGCACCTACCGGATATATCCTTTCAGACGAGCAGTATCCTGTTGTTATCGCTGAGAACGGCGATATTGTGGAGATAACTGCGGAGAATAAGGCGATCACTGTATCTATCAGCAAGGAAGACCTCTACGGCAATGAGCTGACAGGTGCATCTATGCAGCTTATCGACGAAAACGGCGATGTTATCGACGAATGGACATCTGACGGCGAGAATCACATCATCACAAAC
>Ga0129307_1000341_pt1 | contig 75776 bp, 72 predicted proteins | sample P1105metagenome_FD_94437 | JGI IMG/M metagenome (GOLD analysis project Ga0129307, IMG submission 94437) | Capybara group fecal microbial communities from Wisconsin, USA - P1105 metagenome | ecosystem: Host-associated > Mammals > Digestive system > Large intestine > Fecal | place: USA: Wisconsin...
CCGTCTAAAATCAGAATACGTTTGGAAAGAGCATGTTGAAGAATTGAGGTTGTGTCTGTCACGGTAAGTTCCATTCGTTAAATTTGAGAAAATAAGATGGATAATAGGGAGAGGCTATATTGATGTCAACGTTTTAAGAATATTAATTTTATTCATAATAAAATGAAATTTATCGTCTTGCTTTTCATTTAAATGCCTTTTAAAGTATCACCACTATTGAAATCACAAAAAGCAGAAAGGAATGCTTTATGAGCTATGCAAAAGAAATCGATCATTTAAATCACTCACTTGCGGAATTAAACGGAAATATCAACGTATCTTTTGAATTTTTTCCGGCAAAAAATGAGAACATGGAAACCATGTTATGGGATTCTATTCATCGTCTTGCACCGTTAAAGCCCAAGTTTGTTTCGGTAACCTACGGCGCCAATTCCGGTGAGCGGGATCGCACCCATTCCATTGTAAAACGCATACGAAACGAAACGGGACTGATTGCGGCCCCGCACTTAACGGGGATTGACGCCACGCCGGAGGAGTTGCGGGAAATTGCTCGGGATTATTGGGATAACGGCATCCGAAATATCGTCGCCCTTCGCGGTGATATTCCGGCCGGCTATACAAAACCGCCTTTTTATGCATTGGATTTGGTGAAATTATTGAAAGAAGTGGCGGATTTCGATATTTCCGTAGCTGCTTATCCGGAAGTGCATCCTGAAGCGAAATCCGCCCAAGCGGATTTGATTTATTTAAAACAAAAAGTGGAAGCCGGCGCCAACCGGGCAATTACTCAATTTTTCTTTGATGTAGACAGCTATTTACGTTTTCGCGATCGCTGCGTTGCGGTGGGGATTGAAGTAGAAATCGTACCGGGAATTCTGCCGGTGACGAATTTCAAGCAGTTACAAAAAATGGCAACGCTCACCAATGTGAAAATTCCTGGCTGGATGAATAAAATGTATGAAGGGCTGGATAACGACCAGACGACCAGAAATCTGGTGGCGGCAAGTATCGCCATGGATATGGTGAAAATTTTATCGAAAGAAGGCGTGAAGGATTTTCATTTTTATACATTAAACCGCTCGGAGCTGACTTACGCCATTTGTCATACGCTAGGCGTGCGACCGGTTTCGTAAAAGACAGTGAAAAAACGTTGCATTTTTTGACCGCACTTTGGCGTGTAAACCGTTAAAGTGCGGTCAATTTTTCGATTGTTTTCACACAAAGAACGGCTTTAAACCGTTCTTTGTGTGCGAGTAACTCATTCTTTTTTCAGCAAAAATACACCGTGTTTTGCCAAATGAACGAAGCTTTGAGTCATGTCGGGGTCAAAACCGTCCGGACGAGCGTTAATTAACAGGTTGCGACCGCCCCAATCGGCGACGACTTCCCAGTGGTTGCCCATATAAACCGCCGATTTTATAGTGCAGCCCTGGCTTGCTTCGCCTTCCGTTTTTAAGCTGACGGCTTCGGGGCGAATGCCGACCAGGCAATCTCCTTCCGCCACGTTAAATTGTGCCGCTTGCGGTAATTCGAATTGATAGCCGTTAACGGTGACTTTGCCTTGAGCCAGTTTGCCGTCAAAAATGCTGCTTTCGCCCATGAAGTTGGCTAAGAATAAGGAATTCGGACGCAAATAGAGTTCTTTCGCCGGCGCTTTTTGCATGATTTTGCCTTTATGCATAACGATAACCTCGTCGGATACGGCGAAGGCTTCGGTTTGATCGTGAGTAACATAAAGGGAAGTAATGCCCAGTTGTTGCTGTAATTCGCGGATTTTTTCCCGCATGGAACGGCGCAAATTGGCGTCCAGATTGCTCAGCGGTTCGTCGAATAACAGCACTTTCGGTTTTAACACCAAAGCGCGGGCCAAGGCAACGCGTTGTTGCTGGCCGCCCGAAATCTGATCGACGAACCGATCTTCAAAACCGGCTAAATCCACTAATTCCAACGCTTCTTTCACCCGTTTTTTCCGTTCTTCCGCGCCGATATTTTGCATTCGTAAGCCGTAGCCCACGTTATCGCCGATGGACATGTGCGGGAAAAGGGCGTAGGACTGGAACACGATACAGATATCGCGGTTTTGAATGGAGGATTTGGTCACATCTTCGCCGTCAATGAAAATTTGTCCCGAAGTCGGATTTTCCAGGCCGGCGACCAGCCGCAGAATGGTGGTTTTACCGCAACCGGAAGGGCCGAGCAATGTCACCATGGTGCCGCGTTTAATGGTTAAATCCAGATTATCGATCACCACCGATTTACCGAATGATTTGGTGATATTTTTTAAAACTAAGAAATCATCATTTTTTGTTGTCATAATTTGGTACTGCCTGTGTAGAGTGCGTTTTAGCGTATCAATTTTTATTTCGTAGGGCGTATCACGACGCCCAATCAAGTTATTCACCGGAGCGTACGCGGTACGCCCGTTAAAGTGCGGTCAAAATTTAATTCATTTTTTTCGCTTTCGAACGTGAAATGCGTGTGTCGCCCACAATCCAGTCGAAGAGCAGAATGATCGCCATCATGACGATAATCAGGATTGAACCGTAAGCGATAGCAACGCCGTATTCGCCGTCTTCCACGCGGTTTAAAATGTAGGCGGTGGCGACGCGGGTGTCCGCCGTCACCAGGAAGATAATGGCGCTCACGGTTGTCATGGCACGCACGAAACTGGTGACCAAGGCGGACAATAATGCCGGTTTTAACAATGGAAACACGATAAACCAAATGGTTTTAAACGAACTGCCTTTCAGTGAAAGGGACGCCTCATCAAGAGATTTATCCAGTTGTCCCAAACCGGCGATGGCGGCGCGCATACCGATTGGCAAATCACGCATTACCATGGAAATAATAATGATGATACCGGTACCGGTAATGTACATCGGCGCATTGTTAAAAGCCAAAATGTAAGACACCCCGGCGACGGTCCCCGGCACGGCAAAACAGAGCATGGTCAAAAATTCCAATGTTTTTTTGCCCTGGAAATCTTTACGCACCACAATATAAGCAATCAGCAGGCCGAAAAGTGCGGTCAGCGGTGCGGCAATTCCTGCGTAAAGCATAGTGTTTAACAGCGATGGCCATGCACCGTCACTTAAGCCTTGTCCGAACATCAGTTCATAGTTGCGGGTCGTTAAGGTGTAATCCACGCCCCAGTTCACCGTGAAGCTGCCGTAGAAAATACTGCCGTACAACGCAATGTTGAAAACCACCCAGAAGGCGAGCATGGCGATGATGGTCCATTTTAAGCCGCCCGGCAGATCCTGTACGTCGCCGCGGTAAGATTTTCCCGAAACCGTGACGTAAGAACGGTTACCAATCCACATATATTGCACCACGAAAATCAGCAAGGAGAAGATCAGTAATATTGAACCTAAGGTGCTTGCAGAGGCGTAATCAAGTTGTGAGCCGGCGATATAGAAATAGATTTGGGTGGCGATCACATCGAAGCTGCCGCCTAAAACCAACGGGTTACTGAAGTCTGCAAGCGATTGCACAAACACGATTAAAAACGAGTTTGCCAAAGCGGGACGGAGCAGAGGGAAAATAATGTTATAGAACGTTTGATAACGGTTTGCCCGTAAAGTGTAAGAGGCTTCTTCAATAGACGGATGAATCGATTTCAAGGCGCCGTCTAAAATCATAAAGGAAATGGGCGCAAAAGCGAGAATCTGCGCAATAGCGATACCGTTAAAGCCGTAGAGCCAGTTTTGATTGGTGAAACCGAAATGATTAGATAAAAACTCGGTGACATAACCCGAACGACCAAGCATTAAAGTTACGCCTAAACCCACAACGAACGGCGGCGTCACAATAGGCAAAATCGAGAAAATTTTACCGATAAACGCCGTGCGTTTTGCGATTCGGGTGGTGTAAAGCGCAAAGGCTAAACCGAAAATCGTGGAAACGATGCCCACAAAGCCGGATAGCGCGAGCGAGTTGGTAATTACCCGGATAATATAGCTTTGGCTTAAAATGCGTAATACTTGTTGCGGCGCGAAGGTGTCGCCGTCATAGAACATGGAAATTAAGATCGCGACGGTCGGGTATACGATAAAGAAGAAAATCAACAAAATAATCGACAACAATGACGCGATAATGAATTTATCTCCTTGCATCACTTTAAGTTTCGCCAGTGCGAAAGTCGCAAGTGCAGTCAAGGTGACAATTAAAACGATGACCGAATAACCCATCGACACTTTGTAAACGGTGGCGGTGACAAAGGCGAATAATACGCTGAAGGTCACTAAGCCCAGTTCCGCTTTAGCTTGCGCGGCGACGGACAATCCAAGGCGCGGCGTGAGTAAAAAGCCGAGTAACGGCAGAAACCATAAAATGGTCAGATTAAGGGAAGACCAACCCATGGCATCGTAAAATTCGTCGGAGGTGCTTTCCAACAAACCGTAATCAAGAGCCTGAGACGGCAAGATTAAAAAGGCAATAACGGATAATAATATCCAGAAATTTGCCGTTTGGGTAAAAGGCGTTTTTGCGGAATTCATACAACCTCGCAATTTTTAGAGTAATAATAGACGTATTGCTACGCCGGACAGTTTAAAGTGCGGTCAAAAAATGAAGCGTTTTTCAATTATTTTGCCAGTTTCACCTCATCCACCCATTTGGTAATCAAGCGTTTGCGCAAATCGCTCGAACCGTATTTATCAAAGTCATAGTTGATTAAATTGATGGATTTAAAATCTAACGCATAAGGCGATTGTTTCGCTTGGCTATTGGTTAAAATCTGGTGAGTTTCACCTTTTTGCCAGGAAAGTTCCTGTGCTTCTTTCGATAATGCCCAATCCACAAATTTTTTCGCGTTTTCAAGGTTGCGCGCACCTTTAATAATGCTTATGCCGCCAATTTCATAACCCGTGCCTTCGCAGGGTACGACCAGTTCGACAGGCGCGCCTTTCTCTTTTTCCAGAGAATGTTCGTGCAGGAAACCGATTCCGATTGAAGCTTCGCCGCGCGCGGTGTTACGCGTTGCCGTATTGCCCGACTTGGTGTATTGCGACACATTTCTGTGTAATTTTTTCAAATACGCATAGGCTTCATCTTCGCCCCAAAGCTGTATGAAAGTGGCAAGCGCCGTGTAAGCCGTGCCGGAACTTTGCGGATCCGCCGCTTGAATTTCATTTTTCAAACGCGGATCCGTTAAATCTTTCCAGCATTTCGGTACCGGAATATTGAGTTTTGCCAAGCGTTCGGTATTCACGCCGAAGCCTAACACGCCTAAATAAATTGCGGAAGAATAATTTCCTTTCACTTTGGCGGGATCCTTCAGTTCATCGGGAATATATTGCAAATTCGGCGATTTATAAGGCACGAGCAAGCCCATTTCACCGGCCTGGCTATGCGGATCCAGCGTGCCGCCATACCACACGTCGCCCTGCGGATTGGCTTTTTCGGCATCAATTTTCGCTAAAATCGAGCCTGTGCCGCCGCGGATAAAACTGGTTTTAATGCCGGTTTTTTTCTCGAAAGCCAGCGTTTCCTGTTCGCACATCGTATTTTGAGCGGAACAATAAACCACCAAACGTCCGCTATCGGCGGTGGCTTTCTGACTGAACGCTAAAGATCCTAATAAAATCGTTGAAAGCGATAAAGCTATTTTTGAGATTTTCATAGGTTTCCTTTTAAATTTAATGGGAAATTGAACCGCACTTTAGATCAAAGTGCGGTCAAAAAATGAAGCGTTTTTTCAATTATTTTGCCAGTTTCACTTCCTGAACCCATTTTTCGATTAGGCGTTTGCGTTCGTCCGCGGAACCGTATTTCTCAAAATCGTAATTGATGAGTTTCAGTTTGGTCGGATCAAACGCCGTCGGCGATTGTTTCGCTTTGGTATTGGTTAAAGTTTGGTGTGAATTGCCTTTCTGCCATGTCACTTCCTGACCTTCGGCGGAAAGCACGTAATCGACGAATAATTTGGCGTTATCCAAATTGCGGGCGCCTTTGATAATACTTAAACCGCCCAATTCATAGCCCGTTCCTTCGCACGGCACCACCATTTCAATCGGCGCACCGGCTTTTTTCTGCACCGCATAATCGTGCAGGAAGCCGATACCTACGGTAGCTTCGCCGCGCGCCGTACTGTTAGACGGAGTAATTCCCGATTTCGTATATTGCGAAATATTCGGATGTAATTCTTTGAAATATTTGAAGGTGGCGTCTTCCCCCCAAAGTTGTACGAAAGTGGTGATTGCTACATAAGCGGTGCCGGAACTTTGCGGGTCGGCAATTTGGATTTCGTTTTTGAAACGCGGATCCGTTAAGTCTTTCCAGCATTTCGGCACCTCTTTAATGCCTAATTTGGCTAAACGTTCGGTATTCACGCCAAAGCCCAAAATTCCCATGTAAATAGCGGAGGCGTAATTGCCTTTTATTTTGGCGGGATCTTGGAAATTCGGCATGATGTTATCGATTTCTTTCGAACGGTAAGGCTGTAACAAACCTAATTCGGCCGCCTGCGCCTGAGGATCGAAAGTTCCGCCGTACCACACGTCCGCCTGCGGATTATTCTTTTCCGCTTCGATTTTGGCGAAAGTGCTGCCGGAACCGTTGCGGATGAAAGCGGTTTTCACGTCATATTTTTGTTCAAAAGATTTGGTTACCGCTTCACACATTTCATTGGTGGCGCTGCAGTAAACCGTCAGGCGACCTTTGGCTTCGGCATGAACGGAAAACATTAAACCGGCGCCTAAAAGCGCGGTGGAAACGGCGAGAGAAAGTTTTTGATATTTCATATAAACTCCGACTTTGAGTGAATTCGAATAAAAGTTAGCGCTATATTATAGGATTTCGAAAATAAATACCGTGAACTAGCTCACAAAAATTGATTTAAAGTGCGGTCAAATTTCGAGTAGAATATTGCTCATTAATTTTTCCATTTGAATGAATGATTCTCATGAAACCCATATTCCTTGAACTTCGTCATTTAAAAACCTTGCTGGCGCTGAAAGAAACGGGCTCCGTTTCTTCGGCGGCGCAACGGATTTACCTGACTCAATCCGCGCTTTCCCATCAAATCAAAGCTTTGGAAGATCAATACGGCTTGCCGCTGTTCGAACGCAAAAGCAATCCGTTGCGGTTTACCGCCGCCGGTGATCGGTTGATTCAACTGGCTAATGATATTTTGCCGAAAGTGGTGGCGGCGGAACGGGATTTGTCGCGGGTAAAGCAGGGCGAAGCGGGGGAATTGCGCATCGCGGTGGAATGTCATACCTGTTTCGATTGGCTGATGCCGGCGATGGACAGTTTTCGTCAACATTGGCCACTGGTGGAATTGGACATCGTATCGGGCTTTCATACCGATACGGTGGGATTGCTGTTAACCAACCGGGCGGATTGGGCGGTGGTGTCGGAAATTGAAGAAAATGACGACATCGTGCATAAACCGTTGTTTTCCTATGAGATGGTGGGAATTTGTGCGAAAGATCATCCGCTGGCAAATAAAGAAGTGTGGGAAGCGGAAGATTTTGCCGAACAAACCTGGATTACTTATCCCGTGCCCGACGATATGTTGGATTTGTTACGCAAAGTGCTGAAACCGGCGGGTATTACGCCGCAACGGCGCACCAGCGAACTGACTATTGCCATTATTCAACTGGTGGCCAGTAAACGCGGCGTCGCGGCACTGCCGTTTTGGGCGGCCAAGCCCTATTTGGATCGCGGCTATGTCGTGGCGCGTAAGATTACCCGCCAAGGGTTGCAAAGCGATCTTTATTGCGCCTACCGAAAAGAAGATGCGGAAAGCGCTTATCTTGACGATTTTTATGAAACCGTAAAAACGCAAAGTTTTTCAACTTTACCGGGTTTGTCTGTTTTGGAGCGGTAATGGCAAATCGATCACAAATTTTTGCCGCGGCGAAAGCGGCATTCCCTTATTCTCTGCCGATGCTGGCGGGCTTTTTATTTCTCGGCATTTCCTACGGCGTGTATATGCAGGCGCTGGGTTTTGGCGTGCTGTTTCCTTTGTTTATGGCGGCGCTGATTTATGCCGGTTCGGTGGAATTTATCGTCGCCACCGCTTTGGTTGCGCCCTTTGCGCCTGTCAGCACTTTGCTAGTGACCTTAATGGTAAGCGGTCGACAGGTTTTTTACGGTATTTCCATGCTGGAAAAATACGGTGCGTACGTGGGTAAAAAACGTTGGTATTTAATTGCCGCTCTGGTGGACGAAGCCTTTTCGCTGAATTACATGGCGACCGTTCCAACCGGCATCGACAGAGGCTGGTATTACTTTTTTGTCAGTTTATATCTGCATATTTACTGGATTTCCGGCGCAGTGCTGGGCAATGTGTTCGGTAATATCCTGCCGGTTAATCTACAAGGCGTCGAATTTGCCATGACGGCGTTATTTATCGTGATTTTTGCGGAAAACTGGATGAAAGAAAAAGTGCACGACAGTTCGTGGCTGGGATTGGGAATTACTCTGTTTTTCCTGGTTACGGCGGGAAAAGAGCATTTCTTAATTCCGACTTTGTTTACGATTCTGGCGGTGCTGACGCTCAGACGCAACAAACTGGAAAATAAAATCATTCGTTTGGAAAAGGTGGAATAAATGACATTAAGCCAACAAATTATCACCATTGCGATGGGCGTTATCGGCGTGCATTTTTGCCGTTTACTGCCTTTTTGGATTTTTCCGGCAAATCGTCCCATTCCTCATTATATTCGTTATTTGGGCAAAGTTTTGCCGGCCGCTATGTTCGGCATGCTGGTGATTTATTGTTTTAAGGATATCGATCTGTTCACGGGCTATCACGGCATGCCGAATTTTATCGCAGGCGCGGTAACCTTAGCCTTGCATTTGTGGAAGAAAAATATGTTTCTTTCCATGGCGGCGGGCACGATTTTGTATATGATTTTAGTGCAACAAGTGTTTGTGGCGGCGTAAAGTGCGGTCAAATTTTGCGATGTTTTTTTACGCTATAAAAATAAATATATAATTGATTCAAAAGAAAATTTCATTTTTCCTACCTAGATCAAGTAATTTCTTGTTTTATGCTTGCTCATCCTTATGGGCTCTTTTACAATAGATTCAATTTTCGTTTACCGAGCTTGTGTGCCTAAGTTCTTCCGAACAGTCGGAGCGGAATAAGGCAGCAACGCCAGCGATGCGGTTTATCGCTCAGGGATCCGTTGGAAACAATTGGTCCTACCGATTTTTGTAAAGGTATTCAATGCAATCTATTCCTGTTAAAAACGCGGGCGAACGCCTTGTGGATGCGTTCCGGCGTACCTATTATTATCTGCGTTTGTCGATTACGGACGTGTGCAATTTCCGTTGTAATTACTGTCTGCCCGACGGTTATCGCCCGTCGTCCGAGCGCGATAAATTTCTGACTGTGGACGAAATCCGTCGGCTGGTATCCGCCTTTGCGACAATGGGCGCGCAGAAAGTCCGGATTACCGGCGGCGAACCGACGTTGCGTAAAGATTTCCTTAAAATTGTGGAAAATATCACCGCACTTGACGGTATTCAGAAAGTCGCGCTGACGACCAACGGTTATCGTATGGCAAAAGACGTCGACGCCTGGAAAAACGCGGGGATTTCCTCTATTAACGTCAGCGTGGACAGCCTTGATCCGCGCATGTTTTATCAAATTACCGGCGAGAATAAATTTGCTGAAGTGATGCGCGGTATCGATCGCGCTTTCGAAGTCGGTTATCGCAAAATCAAAGTGAATTCCGTGCTGATGAAAGATCTTAACGAACGGGAGTTCGGCAAGTTTCTGGCATGGGTGAAAACTCGCCCGATTCAAATGCGCTTTATCGAGTTAATGCAAACCGGTGAAATGGACGCGTTTTTCCGTCGTCATCATCTTTCCGGACAAATGTTGGCGGAAAAGCTTATTCTTGACGGCTGGCAGTTGCAACAAAAAGGCTTAACCGACGGGCCGGCAAAAGTTTTCCGGCATCCGGATTATGTCGGCGAAATCGGTTTAATCATGCCGTACGAACCGAATTTTTGTGCGAGTTGCAACCGTCTGCGCGTATCGGCGAAAGGAAAATTGCATCTTTGTTTGTTTGGTGAGGAAGGCATCGATTTGCGTAATTTGTTACAACGTGATGATCAGCAATCCCTTTTACAGGCAAGTTTATTCGCAGCGTTACAGGGTAAGCGGGAACATCATTTTCTTCATCAGGGCGACAGCGGCGTGCGTAAAAATTTATCAACAATCGGTGGTTAACGGACAACATGACAGAATTTACTCATATTAATCAGAACGGCGAAGCAAACATGGTGGATGTGTCGGGCAAACAGGACACGGTTCGCGAAGCGCGTGCGGAAGCTTTTATCAGCATGAATGCGGAAACGTTGCAAATGATCATTGCAGGCAATCATCATAAAGGCGATGTTTTTGCCACCGCCCGAATCGCCGGCATTCAGGCGGCTAAACGAACCTGGGAATTGATCCCGTTGTGCCATCCGTTATTGTTGTCAAAAATCGAAGTAAATTTGACCGCACTTCCCGAAACTCATCAGGTTCGCATTGAAAGCCTGTGCAAACTGACGGGTAAAACCGGTGTGGAAATGGAAGCCTTAACTGCGGCCAGCGTGGCGGCGTTAACCATTTACGACATGTGCAAAGCCGTGCAAAAAGATATGGTGATTTCACAGGTACGCCTGCTGGAAAAGTGCGGTGGAAAATCGGGACATTTTATTGCGGCATAAGGATTCGGCATGATTAAAGTGTTATTTTTTGCGCAAACTCGAGAGATTATCGGTGTCGCATCCACGGAAGTGGGCGATGAATTCCAAACCGCCGAGCAAATTCGCCGACATCTCGCCGCACAGGGCGAGCGTTGGGCGTTGGCTTTGCAAGCGGGGAAACTGCTGGTGGCGGTGAATCAAACGCTCGTACCTTTGGAAAGTGCGGTCAAATCCGGCGATGAAATTGCTTTTTTCCCGCCGGTGACTGGAGGCTGATATGTCAGACGTTCGCATTGCGGTGCAGGAAGCGGAATTCGACCAAAACGCCGAATATCGTTGGTTGTCGGAAAACCGTTCCGTGGGCGCCGCCACGATTTTTGTGGGTAAAGTGCGCGAGATGAATTTGGGCGATGAAGTGACAAGTTTGTACCTTGAGCATTATCCCGCTATGACGGAAAAAGCTTTACGCGAAATTGTCGAAGAAGCCGAACAACGTTGGGATCTTCAACGGATTTCCGTCATTCATCGCGTGGGTTTGCTGCAAACCGGCGACGAAATTGTATTGGTGGGCGTGAGTTCCGCTCATCGCGGTGACGCCTATGCCGCCAACGAGTTTATTATGGATTATTTGAAAACCCGCGCGCCGTTTTGGAAGAAAGAACAAACCAATCAAGGCGAACGCTGGATCGAAAGCCGGGACAGCGATCATCAGGCGGCGGATAAATGGTAAACGTAAAGGCAAATTGGAAAAGGGCGTAACATTTACGCCCTTTTTGATGGAAATTAATGGCGATATCCCAGCCACATGGCGATAAGTAACGCCGCAAGTGCGAGGATAAAATCAAATGCTCTGGCTTGCTGCGTTTTTTTGCTGAAGAATTTTGCGGCACCGAACGCATACACCACAAAACATAGCAGTTTTTCAACCATCCAGATTTCAAATCCGTAAATAAAAGCGAGCGCAAGACCGCTTACTAATAGAACGGTATCCGATAAGTGCGGTAGAATTTTTAACAGTTTTTGGGCGCGCCAGTCTTTGCCGGCAAATTGCATGGCGCCTCGAATGATTAATAAAAACAGTGTTAAAAAAGCAAAAACAATGTGAAGTTGAACAAGGGTAGACATCAATCACTCTCCTGATTATTTAGTTAAATTGCAAAGTTATTTCGGCTATTGCGCCATATTTTTCACGGTTTTCAAAAAGCCTTTCGCCGTACTAAAGACATCCGTTTTGTTTTGGGCGGTTAAAATCAGATCGGACATTTCGCGAAATGCGCCTTTTCCGCCGCCGAGTGTCAGCACGTAATCGGCATGTTGTTTTACGTATTGGGGCGCATCGTTAACGGCAAATGCGACGCCGCATACCGCAAATGCCGGCAAATCTACACTATCGTCGCCGATATAGGCGGTTTGTTCCGCCGTGACGCCCGCTTGTTTTATTAGCTCCAAACAGGCGCTTTCTTTTTCCAGTTTGCCGAGATAAGCCAGTTTAATACCTAAATCTTCGATGCGACGTTGTAAAATAGGCGATGAACGTCCCGATAATACGGCGACCTGAATGCCTTGTTCCATCAGCATGCGGATGCCTAATCCGTCGCGTACGTGGAAACTTTTAATCGCTTCGCCGTGGGCGTCGTAGTGGAGTTGACCGTCGGTCAGAACGCCGTCTACATCGGTAATCACAAATTTGATTTTTTGCAGTTTATTTTGCATTTATTTATTCCGAAAAAAGTAAAAAGAGCGAATACGTTTCTATCCGTTACGATGAAAATTCCACCAATCCTACAACCTGATTCTCATCGTTCACAACCACCAATGAATGGATTTTTTTCTCTTTCATGAAAGATTCGGCGGCGGATAAGAATTCGTTTTGGTGGATGGTTTTCGGATTACGCGTCATTAAGTCTCCGGCGGATTTATGCAAAGTTTGCGCGCCGTTTGCCGTTAGCGCGCGTCGAATGTCTCCGTCGGTAATAATGCCTTTCAGGGTTTGTTGTTGCATAACTAACGCCACGCCCATTCTGCCTTCGTTCATGACGGTTAAGCAGTCGGTAAAGCCGGTGGTTTCGGTTACCACGGGCAGCCGGGTTTGCATTTGATCTTTCACCCGGCACAACAAACGACGACCAAGGGAACCGCCCGGATGGAATTTGGCGAAATCAATCGGTTTGAAATTGCGCGCATGAATTAACGCCACGGTTAACGCATCGCCCAAAGCCAGCGTGACTAAGGCGGAAGTCGTCGGTGCAAGATTGTTCGGACAGGCTTCACGTTCAACGGAAATGTCTAAAATAAAATCCGCATGTTTTCCCAGCGTCGAATTTGGGTTGCTGGTCAAGGCGACAATTTTATTGCCGAAATTTTTTAAGCTGGGAATGAGTTTGTTCACTTCGTCGCTTTCGCCGCTGTAAGAAATGAGAATAACCACGTCGATGGGTTTCAGCATGCCCAGATCGCCGTGGAAGGCTTCCGTCGGATGCAGAAAGAAACTCGGCGTGCCGGTGGAAGCGAGACTGGCGACGATTTTTTTGCCGATTAATCCGGATTTTCCGACTCCGCTGACGGCGACGCGTCCTTCGCAGCCAAGAACGAGATTTACCACGGCATCAAAAGTGCGGTCTAAATTTTGGCTTAATTTTGCCAGTGCCTGTTCTTCAATGGCAAGGGTTTCGCGCGCATTTTGCAAATAATCCATCTGATGTCCTTATAAGATTGCGAATGCTTGCAGGGGAATCCCGGCGCCTAAAACTTAACAAGTTGAAGCGCGTGCGATACATCCTGCAAATGGACGTGCGGTTAAAATAAAAGTGCGGTCATTTTACAGCAACTTTTGATTTCGCTCTAGCATAAAATCCGCTATACTACGCGCCGAGTTGGTCAGACAATCGCTGGTTTATTGAAGCCCTTAGTACCCTAAGGTTAGCCTGAAAAGGTGATAAGCGGGACAAATAGACGAGAGGAAAGTCCGGGCTACATAGGGCAGAGTGCCGGATAACGTCCGGGAGGCGCGAGCCTACGACAAGTGCAACAGAGAGCAGACCGCCTTTTCTTTGAAAAGGTAAGGGTGAAAGGGTGCGGTAAGAGCGCACCGCGCGGGTGGTAACATTCCGCGGCAGGGTAAACTCCACTCGTAGCAAGACCAAATAGGAACTCAATGAGTGTGCCCGCTCAGAGTTCGGGTAGGTTGCTTGAGCGGCGAAGTAATTCGTCGCCTAGAGGAATGATTGTCCGCGACAGAACCCGGCTTACCGACCAACTCACATTATTCACGAAATAACGGCGAGTCGATTGACCCGCCGTTATGCTTTTAGCCGAATATTTCCGTTGTGGAATTATTTTTGTTGGGTTAAAAATTCTGCGATATTTTTCATATCCGATTCGCTCAACCGTTCTTTCACGCTGTTGCCGGCGCCTTGAATTTCACCGCTTTTTCGCTTGGACAGCGCCGTTACGATTTGTTCCGCCGTAAAATGGCGGATAACGGCGGATTGGCCCATGGCGGGCTTTTCGCCTTGTTTACCGTGACAAGTGGCGCATTGCTGTTTATAGATGCGTTCGCCTTTTTTTAGATCCGCATTATTATCCGCCTGTACCGCAAGAGGCAGCGCGTAAAGTGCGGTCAAAATTAGCCGAGTTTTTTTCATGTTAACCTTTAAATAATTTTTGTAACGTTTCTTCGGGGATGAGTCCTTCGTATTTTGCCTGAATGTTTCCTTCGGGCGAAATGACGAAGCTGGTTGGCGTGCCCGTTACGCCATAGCGTTCGCCGGTGATTTTCAATTGATCTTTTAATACCAGTAAGCGAATTTTTTGTTTGGTGAGCAACGATTGGATGTCCGCGTTTTCGCCGTCGATGTTGATGGCCACAATTTCCACTTTTCCCGGATATTCGCCCGCCATTTTTTCTAATGTTTTCAGTTCCGCCACACAGACACCGCAAGTGCCGGACCAGAAACTCATCAGTAGCGTTTTGCCGCGGAATCGATTTAATTCCGCTTGGTTGCCTTGTAAATCGAACGCAGCAATATCGGGCGCTTTTTTTCCGATTTCCGCGGTTTGCTCTTTGCAGCCGAATAAAACAACGGAAAAAACGACCGCACTTAGAACAGCGAGTAAAGTATTAATGCGCATTGCGTTCTTCCTTGACAAATTTACCGTGGTGAAAATAAATGATTCGATCCGCTAATTCGCCCAGTTCCGGATTGTGCGTGACCATCACGATAGTTCGCCCTTGTTTATTGAGATCCTGCAGTAATTTGAGCACTAGCGCTTCGTTTTGTTCGTCCAGATTTCCGGTGGGCTCGTCGGCAAAAATCACCGGCGGCTGGTTGACTAATGCCCGGGCGATGCAAACCCGTTGCTGTTCACCGCCGGAAAGCTGGCTGGGACGGTGCGACACGCGTTCTCCCAGTCCCACTTGTTCAAGTACGGCGCGCGCCGCCTGTTCATCGATAACGCTGTGATAATGCTGTGCCAGCATCACGTTTTCCAATGCGGTTAAATAGGGAATCAGGTGGAATTGCTGGAACACCAGGCCGATTTTTTCGGCACGGAAGCGTTGGCGTCCCGTTTCGTCAAGCTGCGCCGCATCTATGCCGTCCAAAATTACTTTGCCTTCGGTTGCGGTGTCCAAACCCGACAGAATATTCATTAAGGTGGTTTTTCCCGAACCGGATGCGCCCATAATGGCGACAAATTCCCCTTTTTTGATTTGAATATTGATGTCTTCCAATGCGGTGACGGCTCCGAATCGTTTATACAAATGTTGGGTTTCAATAACGTAATTTGACAAAATTATTCCCCTTTTAATACGTTCGCCGTTTTTACGTTGAGCGCACGTTTAGTTGGTACGATAACGGCAATAAATGCCACAATCAGCGATAATGTCACGGTGAGCGGAATCACCGGCAAACGCATATCAATGCTGGCTTTGAATACGGTTAGCCCCAGAATTTGGGCTAAAATATAGCCGATAATCAGCCCTGTCACAATGGCAAAAAGCGCGATAATCAGGGTTTCCGTGCCGATTTGTGTGATGATATCGCGCCGTTTTGCGCCCAATGCTTTTTGCAACGCGAATTCCTTGGCCCGTTCGCCCACAATGGCGATTAAAGTGGTGTTTACGCAAAGCGTGGCCAGTACTAAAATGACGGCGGAAATGAGCCCCATTAACCCTTTGATTTTGTTTAGAATCTGTCCTTCGCTGGCAGAAACTTTACGAATCGGACGAATGTCGAGATTCGGGTATTGTTGCCGAAGTAATTGAGCAAATTCATCCGCTTGTCCCTGATCGTTTTTAACAATGAGCAACGCATTGCTGGCTAAACCGTCTTTCTCCAGCCAATTCTGCGCCAATTCAAGATTGACAATCAACATGCTGTCGGTGACATCACCGGATTCGACAACCCCTTTAATTCTCAGACTGTATTTTTCCATCGAATTTTTTGTCAGGGTGATTTTATCGCCCACTTTTAAATTTAATCGTTCGGCCAGTTTTTTGCCGATCATGGCGTTACGATCATCAAACCCGATCTCAATCCGGGAACCGGTGATTTGCCAGTAAGGCGTTAAGGCTTTAAGTTGGTCGAATTGCACGCCCATTATTACCACTTTTTCCAAATCCGCCCGTGCTACCCCGTATAGATAGCTGCTGCCCGCCGAAATTAAGCCTGTCGGCGCCCGATTGATAATGTCGTTTACCTGTTTAGTTTCGATTAATCCTGCATCTTCCGCGCCGATATAGAAATTTGCGCCGAAAGTGCGTAATTCCTGTGACATTTTGCTGTTAATATCAAAATATACCGCAGACATGGCCGTGACGATGGCGGCCCCAACGGTGAGCGCGGCGAAAATGATCAGCACGCGGTTTAAGCGTAGCCGCAACGCTCGTAATACTAAACGCCAGAACATTTTTCGTTTATTAGCGACCATATAAAACTTCCACCGGATATAATTTTGCGATGCGATGCGCCGGGAACCAAGTGCCGATGAGTGCGATTAACACGGCGAGAACCAATACGCAGGGCACGACGATCCAGGCAAAATCGAGCGGCGCCCCGAACAGGCTGACGCCGATGAATTTTGCCAGTCCCCAACCTGCAATACAACCTAAAATGCCGCCGATTAATCCGCTTATTACCGCTTCGCAATAAAACAATAAGGTAATTTGCCATTGATAAGCGCCCAGCGCTTTCATTAAACCGATTTCTTTACTGCGTTCGATAATGGTGGTTGTCATTAAAGAGGCAATTCCCATGGCGGCGGCAATTAATGCGGCAACCGTTACAACCGTAAGTAACAGCTGGATTTTGCCGATTACCGCTCCTTCCGAAGCGGCAACTTGCCAGATTGGTCGCACAACGGCGCCGGAAATGGCTTCTTCCAGTTGATGGGAAATGGATGATACGTAAGCCGTGCAGTACCAACGATCGTATTCTTCCGCATCCAGCCCGTCCACATTGGCGCGCGCTTTGCGGGATAATTCGTTTTCCGGAACGGTCAGGGCGGAAATTTTAACGGATTGCACTTTGCCCGGCAGATTCACCAGATTTTGTAACGCGCTTAACGGTATCAGAATTTGTTGTTCTTCCGGACCGCCGGTCGAAATGATTCCCTTAATTTCTACGCTCAAGCTGTTATCCGTTTCGCTCGTTTTATAATTTAGTGGGATCCGATCGCCGATTTTCCATTTTTCACTGCGCGCCAGCTGTTCGCCCAGTAACGCGGGAATGATTTCCGGTAAATTATCTGTTTCATCATTTACCCATTCGCCTTGAACTTTCCAGTACGGACTGATAATTTTTTGTCCTGTGTGATAATCGTCTTCATCCGGCACGGCAATGCGGTGATCAAAAAAAGTGCCCGTAACGGTAACCACTTTATCGCCCGATTTGACATTCGCCGTTAATTGCGGAGCGAAGCCGATGATATTATTCCGCCAGAAAATATCCTTAATATTCGGTAGTTCTTTTTCATCGATAAAATCCTGAGTTTCCAATGATGTGAAGTTATTCCCCGAATCCGATATTTCCGGCAGAATCGCGTTGCCGGCGGGTTCGACCAGAATGTTGGCGCCGTAAGATTTCAGTTCTTTCGCCATTTTGTCGCCGATGTCGATGGAAACGGCGAGCAGGGCGGAAACCAATCCTGAAGCAAGGAAAATCGTGATAACGGCGAGTAATTTACGTCTTATCCCGTTTTTCCATGATTGCAATAACATACGGGCTAACATTATTGGTTCTCCGTTTTCGGTAAGTAATTTTCCGGATTATCACGGAACAGATTCAAATTCTTCTCGCTGGTGAAGAAATAGGTTTTGTTATCGAGATTATATTTAAATTCCGTTTTCGTGTTTGTCAGTTTTTCACCGCTTACCGGATCCGTCACTTGAATTTCAATTACGGTGGAGAATAAATTCAACCCGGCTTCCAATGAAGTGCGGTCGATAATGACGTCGTTTTTGTCCTGTTTCCAGTCGTCAATCGGTACTGGATTGCAACCGCCCGGTTTGCCGATGGAAGGAATAAACATCCGCACGCCGCAACCTACGCATTCCACCTGTCCGTCGTGCATAACATAGCCTTGGTCGCCGCACAGCAAGCAGGCGTCAAATACGGCGGCGAGGCTTAAACCGTCCGGTTTACGGTTAATAATAAAGAAACGGACCGCTTTGCCGTCGTCCGCCACCCACAGGAATCGGTGCAACTGACCGTCTTTCACCTGTTGAACGGGAATGCGGATTTGATCGTCGGCATTTAATTTCACCGGAATCGATTCGGATAACTGCGGCGGTCGAGACGCGACTTTATCCCAATAAAGCTGGCTGCTTAACATGATAATCAAGCAGAACGCTCCCCACCGGATGGTGCGGGAGGAATGCCGCGCCAATGCCATTTTTTTACGTTTTTCGATAGCCTGGGATTCCGCTTTTACCCGCATCAGTCGCGGCAGATGAATTTTTACGGCAAACAGAATCAGGCTGACGGCTAACAATGTGACGACGGCATAATTGAAATAATTGGTGATTTTACCGGTTTTCGCTACGAAACTGAGGCGTGCCTTGGTGAGTTCAATGACCTGCAATTTCATGAGACTAAGCAAAATTTCGCCCGCAAGCGGAATAATCACAAGCAGCGCGATTAGCGCCATTAATACCGCGTAAAGTGCGGTCAGTTTTTGCTCAGTTTTTGTTTGCCGAATAAGAAAAAATAACCAGACGGCCAAAAAAGCGCAAAAAATCACGCCGAAAACGACCGCACTTATATTCAGAATAAAATCCGTATTAATCACATCGGTGCCGGTGATGGCGGAAATATTCGGATTTCGCGCCCATTGAAGGCTTGCCAGCGTGATGAGCAGGGCATGCCAGAAGGCGAGCAGCCGTTGAGAACGGAAAAAACAGCTGAGGATAAAAAGCAAAATGGCACCGATAATCGTGCTGTTCAAACTTAAGTTAATTATTTGGGTGACCGGTAAATAGGGCGCGAGAAGTATTCCTAAGGCGAAACCTATCAGCGTTAGGCGAGTGAGTAATTTGATCTTTGGCTTCTCGAATGCGGACCAACCGCAACTGAGCAATAACGCGATCGGCAATAAAATTTGGAGCAGCGAAGTAAAAAAATACGTCATAATGCAGTAAACCGGAATAAATTAAGATGAACGACGAGAATAGAAAGTCAGGCGGGCAATCCCCGCCTGAAGATTATTTTTTGTCTAGGCCGGCAAATTTGAATTCATAATTGACGTCAAACGGTTTCCACCAGCGACCGACACCGGTGTCGTCGTCGGTATGGCGATGCATACCGGCTTTTGACGGCGGCTCAATATGATAGGTTAATTTGTAGTTTCCCGCGCCCATCATTTTAATGTTTGCGCCGTAGTGCGGACCGTCGCTGGCCACCATCGGCATAAACGAACCTTCCTGTTTTTCATTGGTATCGGTATTAACCAACGTATAGCTGATCGTCAGATACGGCATCCATTCGCCGTCGCCGAAACCGTTTTTATTTCCTTTGGTGGCGTGAATGTCCGCTTCCAAATGGATGTCGGATTTCGCAGCCGGTAAGCCCATGCCGCGCGGTTCCATGTCGATAGGTTGCAGGTAAACCGCCGCAATTTCCATTTCATTGATAGTTTGCGCTTCGCCAATCGGATATTCTTTGAATGCGTGAGCGCTTGTTGCAGCAAGCATACCGGCAAGTGTGGCCGTTAAGAGTGTTTTTTTCATGTCATTTTTTCCTGTGTTGTGGTTAATTTTTCGTCGTAAAGCAAACCGAGCGAACCTGCAAGCCGAAGCGGCGTGAAAAGTGCGGTCGATTTTTTCATTGTTTTTTTTCATTTTCAGTATTTTTGCTCACCTGGGTTTTCATATAAAACAGAGCAAAAACGGCGGCCAGAATCAATAAGCCTTGCGGAATCAGGGTTTCCACGTAAGGATAAATGCCTAGCCAGGTAATTTCCGGCACGTAATTGACTAAGGTCGGTTCAAACAGTTTTCCTTCGATCAATTCCAATACGCTTTTGCCGGCAAATACGAATGCCATCAGGTACATAAATCCGCCGGTGAACATGAAGAACGGTTTAAGCGGCAATTTCACCACGCTGTAACGCATAATCAGGTAACAAACGGCGAGAATTACCACGCCGACGGCGAAACCGGCAAAAAGATAGAAATAACTGACCGCACTTTGTGCATCGCTGGCCAGGGCGTAATAAAACAGGACGGTTTCGGCGCCTTCGCGGTAAACCGCTAAGAAGCTGGTCAGCCATAATCCGATAAGCGATCCTGTGGTTAATGCAGTGCTGAGCTTACCTTCCAGATAACGCTTCCAGTTTTGCGCTTCCACTTTGGATAGCAGCCAGTAACTCATGCCGAACAGCATAAATACCGCAATAATCATGGTGAAACCTTCAAGTAATTCCCGGTTCTGACCGGAGTTCTCGAAGATCATTTGGAATAAATACGCCGTGACTACGCTTGCCGCCAGCGCAACATAAACGGAGTTGCGGATGGTCGGCAATTTGTCCTGATGATTGTTTTTCACCAAATACGCCACGATCGCCGCCACAATTAACAAAGCCTCCAATCCTTCACGGGTGATAATCAGCAAACTGTACAGGAACATTGTCCAATCGCTTTGATTTTCGCCTTGTAATGTGGCGACCGCGCTGGCAAGATCCCGGCTTAAACCATCGGCTTGAGCCTGTAATTTTTCCGCGTTTTCATTGGCTTTCATCAGGCTGACCATGCGAGTGAAGTAGGCTTCCAACTGAGTCTTAAAATTGCTGTCGCGGGAACCGATTTTATTTTCCATGCCCGTTGCTTCGAATACGTCAAAATAGGTATCTTGCACGGAAAGAATGGCTTTTTTGGCGTCACCGTCCTGATAGATTTGAATCGCCTGACGAATTCGGTTATTGATTTCGGCGGTGACTTTTGACCAATCCTGAGAATCTTGCTGATTTTCCGCCGCACTTTGTTCCGAAGGCTGCTTCTGGCTGTCGCGGGTTGTCGGCAGATTCGGCAGTTGTTCTTCAATAGTTTGCAGCAACTGCGTGCTTTGATAGCCCAAATCATTGATTTGATCCGGCTGTTCGCTAAGGCGGATTAAATCGTAAAATTGTTGATTAATCTCGGCGGAAAGGTTGGCGCCGCGATTATGTCGGATAGACATTTCCATTTCGGAATTTTTGAAACCGTCATATTGTGCTTGCTGAATGAATTTTTTGGCATCGCCGAATTTATTTTGCTGATAGGCTTCAATGGCTTGAGCCAGTAAATCGTCAATGGTTTTGAAGCTTTGTTGCCAGTAAGGCAGAATGTCCTGATTGTCGTAAGCGCCGTGTTGTGCTTCGGCGTTCAACCGATGGCCTTCCGCCAGCGAAGGCAAAACCGCGTCCAGTTCGCTTTTTAGCCAGTCGATGCGCGCTTGAATTTCCGCCTGCGGTTTGTTATCGCCGATCATTTTGCGTATTTCGCCAAAAGCGGTTTCCATTTGGTAACTTTTTTGTGCGGAAAAGTTAATTCGAATCGGTCCTTCTAAGTTTTCAAACACTTCAAAATAAGCGGATTGCACTTCGGTTTTGGCTTCGTCAGCCTGATTTTGCTGATAGAGTTGTGCCGTTTTATCCAGACGTGATTTTATGTCGTCCGCCCAGGCTTGATAGTCCGCTGCAAAAATCGGATGAGCGAAAAGCGAGCAGAATAATATGAAAATAAATCGAAGATAACGCATAAATGTAAATAAAATTGATTCTCAATTGATTGTTGATTATGAAATTTTAATCTTTACATTTCAAGCGTAAATTTAAAAAAATATGACATAGCTCAAATTTTTCCTGAAAGAATTATGAATTTATGTGCGGTACGTCACAAAATTAAAGATTGGTATTTGCAAATAATCGGGAAAATCCGTATTCTCGACGCATAAAAAAACAGAGCTATAAAAACTAAATAGTCATCTTATTATTTGCTTTCCGAGTAGAGCCTTGATCCAAGGCTCTTTTTTTTCGTTTGTCGTTTGGCGGGGGCGAAAAACATCAAAAAAATCGACCGCACTTTGAAGCGGTTTGACTTCGAAAGTGCGGTCGGATTTTTGCAAGTTTTTTGATTAAGCCTGCGTTGCCTGAATGGCGGTTAAGGCGATAGTGTAAACGATGTCGTCCACTAACGCGCCGCGAGACAAGTCGTTCACCGGTTTGCGCATGCCTTGCAGCATAGGCCCGATGGAAACCAGATCCGCAGAACGTTGTACCGCTTTATAAGTGGTGTTACCGGTATTCAAATCCGGGAACACGAATACCGTCGCTTTACCGGCTACCGGAGAGTTAGGCGCTTTGGATTTTGCCACATCCGCCATGACGGCGGCGTCGTATTGTAACGGACCGTCAATCAGTAAGTCAGGACGTTTTTCCTGCGCGATACGGGTCGCTTCTTTCACTTTTTCAACATCCGCGCCGGCGCCTGAAGTTCCGGTTGAGTAAGAGATCATGGCCACTTTCGGATCGATACCGAAGGCTTTGGCGGAATCGGCAGACTGAATGGCGATTTCCGCTAACTGTTCCGCAGTCGGATCCGGATTTACCGCACAGTCTCCGTATACCAACACTTGATCCGGTAATAACATGAAGAAAATTGAAGAAACGATAGAGCTGCCCGGTGCGGTTTTGATGATTTGCATCGGTGGGCGAATGGTGTTTGCCGTGGTATGTACGGCGCCTGACACTAAGCCGTCCACTTCGTCGGCTTCCAGCATCATAGTGCCTAATACTACGTTATCTTCCAATTGTTCGCGTGCCGCTTCTTCGGTCATGCCTTTCGCTTTACGCAATTCCACCAAACGCGCCACATAGTTTTCACGCACGCTTGCCGGATCGATAATGGTAATGCCTTTATTTAAGCTTACGCCTTGCGCCGAAGCGACGCGTTTTACGTCTTCCGGATTGGCTAACAATACGCAGTCCGCAATACCGCGTTCGGCGCAAAGTGCCGCCGCTTTAATGGTACGCGGTTCGTCGCCTTCAGGTAAGACGATACGTTTTTTCGCCGCACGAGCTAATTCGGTTAATTGATAGCGGAAAGCCGGCGGCGATAAACGGCGCACGCGAGCGGAAGTGCCGGCGATTTGATGGATGAATTCCGCATCGAATTGTCGGCTGGTGTATTCTTTGATATTTTCGATACGGATTTTGTCGTCCACCGGCACTTCAAGATTGAAGCTTTGCAAACTTAATGCGGTTTGCCATGTGTTACCTTCGATACGGAAAATAGGTAAGCCGGTGGTTTCAAAAGCGCGTTGACATAATTTATTGATTTCGTTATCAATTTTGTAGCCACCGGTTAACAAAATACCGCCCAATTCGATACCGTTGGTCACCGCTAATGCGGCTGCCGCCAATACGTCGGCACGGTCGGCGGAGGTGACTAATAAGTCGCCCGCATGGAAATGTTCTACCATGTGATGCAGAGAACGGGCACAGAATGTAATGCCGCGGAGACGACGGGTTTTCATTTCTCCTTCATTAAGGATAGTGGCACCTAAGTGTTTTACTAAATCGATCACGCGGGTCGCCACCAAATCGGCGGACCACGGAATACAGGCCAGTACTTTAATCGGGCTTTTTTCGAACAGTTTAAACACTTCGTTCGAATTGTTATGGCTGTGTTGGAACGAATCGAAAATTTCGGTTAAATCAGGACGGGTACGACCGGATTCGTCAACCGGTGCGTTGAATTTATTGATTACCACGCCTAATAAGTTCGGATTGTTTTTGCCGCCGAACAATGAAGCGGAAGCTTCCACGCGTTCTTTTAATTGAGCCGGTGTTTCCGTGCTTGGCGCCGCCACTAAAATAATTTCCGCATCAAGTGCCTGGGCGATTTCGTAGTTAATGCTATTGGCATAGCTGTGTTTGCGGTTAGGGATTAAACCTTCAACAATAATGATTTCGTTATTTTTGCTTAATTCCTGATGTGCCGCAACGATGGTTTCCAGCAAGACATCTGTTTGATTTTGACCGATCAGATTTTCCGCCACACTTAACATAATCGGTTCGGCCGTTTCAAGTTGTGTGCTGGTACGAACGATTGAGGTCGTGCGGTCGATTTTGTCCTCACCCGTACTTGGTTGGGAAATCGGTTTCATAAAACCGATTTTTGCGCCTTTTTGTTCAAGCGCGCGGATTAATCCGAGACTGACACTGGTTAAGCCAACGCCACCGCTGATAGGGATAAGAATGAATGTACGTGACATAAGATTTCCTTAATAAAAGCGAAACTGCCGAGCGAGTCGGCAGTTTATTATTTACACATTAGAAACAAAGACGAGCGGTATCTTGCGCGATAACCAATTCTTCATTTGTCGGGATCACCATTGCGATTGGCGTATTGTCTGCGGTGATAATACCTTCGTTACCGAAACGGGCAGCCAGATTTTTGTCGTGATCTAATTGATAACCGAATAATTTCAAGTGATTCAAGGTGATTTCACGCACATGAGCGGAGTTTTCACCGATACCGCCGGTAAATACGATGGCGTCTAAACGTTCACCGATTACCGCCATATAAGAACCGATGTATTTTGCTAAACGATAGCAGTAAACGTCCATTGCGCGTCTTGCGGGTACGCGTAATGATTCGTCTTCGCTGTCATAGTTGTCTTCCGCAAAACGGCAGTCGCTGGTGACTTCCGTTAAACCTAAAATACCGGATTTTTTGGTTAAAGTCGTGTTGATTTCTTCCACGGACATACCCAATGTATCATGCATATAGAACATGATTGCCGGATCGATATCACCGCAGCGGGTACCCATTACAATACCTTCCAACGGCGTTAAACCCATTGAAGTGTCAATACATTGACCGTGACGAATTGCGGAAACGGAACCGCCGTTACCCAAGTGACAGGTAATCACGTTCACTTTATCTTCCGCTACGCCCAAACGTTTTGCCGCTTCGCGACTGACAAAATAGTGGCTGGTACCGTGTGCGCCGTAACGACGAACGCCGTGTTCTTTATATAAAGAATAAGGAAGGGCGTATAAGAACGCTTCTTCAGGCATAGTTTGATGGAACGCCGTATCGAAAACCACCACGTTTTTTTCTTTTAAGTGCGGGAAAATTTTGAAGGCTTCTTTAATACCGATTAAGTGAGCAGGATTATGTAACGGTGCGAATTGAATGGCATCTTCGATACCTTTCACCACTTCATCCGTTACGATAACGGAAGAGGTAAATTTCTCACCGCCGTGAACGATGCGGTGACCGATTGCTACGATACTTTCCTGAAGAGACGGATCTAACGGGAAGATATTTTTAACGATAAAGTTTAACGCTTCACTGTGTGCGGCGCCTGCTCCTAAATCCGCATTGCCTTTTTCACCGTGCAATTTCCATTTGATACGCGCTTCCGGAAGATAGAACGCTTCGGCTAAACCTGATAATTTTTCCTCGCCGGATACGGGATCTAAGATAGCAAATTTGAGAGATGAGCTACCACAGTTAAGAATTAAAACTAATTTTGACATAAATTAACCTATCTTGTGGGTTGGAGTGGAATAGTTCACTAAATAACCAGCGAACGACTAAAAGTCATAACGCCTATAGAATACACTTTTCGCGCTATAAAATAAATTGCCGGGCGAAGAAAAAACACGATCTTTGTCAAAAAAGTTGAAGATTTCAATATTTTTGATAAAGACGAAAATCCTTTGACGGATACAAATTTGAATGCCGAGAATCCCATCCGGCGTTTAAAGTGTGGGCGAATTTTTCACTGTTTTTTGCGCGATAATCGCGTGTATTTTTATATTCAATATCATTCGAATAGACCGCTTAGACGGCAATTTTATATCTATTTTTCACTCGGCGCATTGCCAAAATATCGTTTAAATTCCCGGCTGAACTGGCTCGGGCTTTCGTAGCCGACCTGAAAAGCGGCAGTGGAAACGGGTAAGTTTTCCTGGCAAATTAATCGCTTGGCTTCCATCAGACGGAGCGATTTTTGGTATTGTAACGGTGAAAGCGTGGTGTGTTTTTTGAAATGGTCATGAAAGCCCGAAAGCGACATGCCGCACAGCTTTGCAAGAGTGTTTACCTGCACGGTTTCACGAAAATGGGTTTGCAAATATTGCGTCGCTTTCGCGATTTTTTGCGTGTTGGAATCAAAACTGACCATTTGTTTAAGCTTGTCGCTTTGTTCGCCGGTGAGCAAACGATAGTAAATTTCCTGTTGGATAAGCGGTGCAAGAAAATCAATATCATTTGGATTTTCGTGCAAGAGTAATAGACGTTCAAAAGCGTTTTCTAGTTTGCTGTCTAAATGCCAGCGTCCGAAAGCGGTTGAATTTTGCGGAACATTGACGAAAAGTGCGGTCTGTTCCAGCAGAATTTTGTTGACCGTTTGCAAATCGATTTTCATAGACATCACCACAAACGGCTCTGCCGGCGTAGCTTTAGTAATTTTACCGCTCATCGGCACATTTACCGGACAGAACATAAAATGCCGGTTATCGAACAGATAGCATTGCGCGCCCAGTTTCACTTCACGCGCGCCTTTAATTACAATACAAATGCTCGGTTCCTGAATCACGTTTTCATATTGAAAGGGAAGATCGGAATGATGAATCACCAGCCCTTTTACTGGCGAATGATAGGTTTGATTGTGCGGAATTACATTGAGTAATCGCTTAAAATTTTGTTCTGAAATCATAATGTTTAGAGAAATAGGCAAGATATTTGCAGAAATGATATAGCGCATCATTTCAGAAATCAATATACTAACAACCATTCCGATACGGAACAAAATCAATCAACCCAAAACAGGAGCTTATTATGGCAAACTCAAAGCAAATTGAAATCTTAAAAAGTCTAGCAAAAGCGTGGTTTGGGAGTTCTCAACAACACAGCATTCACGCAGAAATTATCCGTCAGCAAGGCTTTCCTAAATTAGCCGACAAAATGCAGACGGAAGCGGAAGACGAATGGAAAGAAGCGCAACGTGTAAACGTTCGTTTAATTGAACTTGGTGGCACGCCTGTGGTGGCGATAGATGATTACCCTGTGATTGCCGACATTCGTGAGCAGTTAGAATATGATTACAATGAAGGCGTGAAAGGTATGGCGGAATTAAATGCCATGCTTGCCGAATTTGCCGATGACTATATCACTCGCCGTATGATTGAAGAATTTATTGTGGACGAGCAGGAACATACCAATTGGTTGGCGGAACACATCGGCTTAATCGAAAAAATCGGTTACCAGAATTATTTGATTCAACAAATGTAATTTCAACAAAATTTAAGAGAAAAAGGCAAGACCAATGAAAGCATTTGATAAATCATTCTTACACAACCCGTTTAAAAAAGCGGTAATGCAACACCAAGTTCAGTTAGGTTTTGGCGTGGTTTCAGGCTCGGCGACCAATGCGGAAATCGTGGCGGGTTCTGGCTATGACTTTATTTGGCTAGACGGCGAACACGGTCCGAACACTATTGAAACCATTATTGAGCAAGCTCGAGCGATTGCCGCTTATGACAGCCATGTTGTCGTGCGTCCGCTTGTAAGCGACCGTGCGTTAATCAAACAATTGTTAGACGCAGGTATTCAGTCGATTATCGCACCAATGGTGGAATCAGGTGAACAAGCGAAATATGTGGCGGAATCAATGTATTACCCAGCGCGTGGTAAGCGTGGTTTCGGTGCGCCTGCCGTGCGTGCAGGGCGCTGGGCGAGATTGCCTGAATACATCAAACACGCAGAAGATGAGCTCTTCCTTGCAGTACAAATCGAGAGCAAATTAGGCGTGCAAAATGTAGAAGAAATCACTAAAACCGAAGGGGTTGATGCAGTGTTCTTAGGCCCTGCGGATTTGGCGGTGGATATGGGATATTACGGCGATTTCTCAGGCGAAGAAATGCAAGCAATCATCAAAAAATTGATTACCGATATTCGCAGCTTTGGTAAACCAGTCGGCACCATCGCAGGCAGCCCTGACGAGGCCAAACGTTATATCGAATGGGGCGCGAGCTTTGTAGTCGTGGGAGCGGATACGGTATTCCTTGCTCATGCGGCGGATAGTATGTTAGAAGCGTGCAGCTATTTGAAAAAATAATCGCATTGCAAGGGGAGAGTCCTTCATTTTTTGCAAATTTTGGAGAAATAGGCAGATATTTTAGAAAAACAGGCTACTGTTTTCAGACGGCATTTCGTTAAAATACCTACATTCCAACTCAATCATAAAAGGAGAGCATTATGAAAATTTTTTACAAAACATCGGCAACGGCAACAGGCGGTCGTGATGGTCGCACCCAAGTGGATGACGGTTCAATCGGTTTTGATTTGGTCAGTTTCCAAAACGAAAGCGGTAAAGTCGGAACCAATCCGGAGCAACTTTTCGCCATGGGTTATGCCGCCTGCTTTGACAGTGCAATGAACCATGTAGCGCCAAGTTTAGGCTTAAAACCGACTTCATCAAGCACAACGGTGGGCGTGGGCATCGGTCAAAAAGCTGACGGTGCATTCAGTTTGGATTTAGACATCACCATTACAGTGGCGGGCTTGAGCCTGGAAGATGCGAAAAAGCTCATTGAGAAAGCGCACGAAGTTTGCCCGTATTCCAACGCGACCCGCGGCAATGTGGACGTGCGTTTGCATGTGAATGTGATTCAATCTTTCGATTTATAATTCGTCAGGGCAAATTATATTTGCCCTTTTGTATATTTAGGCGAATGCGATTCGCTCTTACATAAGAAAATACGATGATTACCTTACATTATCTCAAACAATCCTGTTCGCACCGCATTGTGTGGTTGCTTGAAGCCTTAGGTTTAGATTATGAACTTAAAATTTACGATCGTAATCCGGACAATTCAATGGCACCGGCAGAATTAAAAGCGCAACATCCGCTCGGCAAAGCTCCCGTGTTGCAAGACGGCGATTTAGTGTTGGCAGAAGGCAATGCGATTATTCAGCATTTGCTTGATCGTTATGACGATGAAAACCGTTTCACGCCGGTGCATAAAACCGATGAATATTCAAATTATGTTTATTGGCTTGGCGTGTCGGCTTCAATCTTTTCGGCGAACTTACTCGCGTTGCTTACCAAGCGCGGCGACTTCGGCGATTTTGCGCAATATGCGGCGGCGCAAACGCCGTTATACTTCAATCACGTGGAACAAACCCTTGAAGGGAAAACATGGATCGTCGGCGACCAACTTACGGGTGCGGATTTCTCCCTTTGCTTTCCGTTGCAATGGGGCTTGAACTACGTAAACAAAGCCGATTATCCGAACATCGTGCGTTATCTTGAGCAAGTGGAAAATCACCCGGCTTATTTGAAAGCGAACGAAAAAACCAGTGGCGGTTTGGATTTAAGCAAGTTTTGATATCCGCGACAAAAAACATTCAAAAAATCGCCCGCACTTTTAGTTACCATTTTTAATTTTGGTTAAGTGCTCCGATTATCGCTTGTCCTAAGCTTAGCCCGCCGTCGCCCATAGGGAATTGGCGGGCGCTGAGCACGGTGAATTCGGCGAGATTTTCTTTTAACAGACGCCGTAATAGCTGATTATGCATCACACCGCCGCTGAGAACGATGGTTTGGCAACCTAATTTCCTGGCTTGTCGGCGGGCCAAATCCGCAAAACCTTGTGCCAACGCAAAATGGAAAGCGAAGGCTTTATCCGCGTTTTCGCTTTCGTCCTGAAGCCAGCTTTCCCAGAAAACCGTTAAATCTAATTGGTCATTTTTAACCGGCATGAATAAGCGGATATGTTTTGCCGCCTCTGCGCCGGATAATCGTGCGAGCGCAGACTGCGACGCCAAAGCTTCCAATTGGCAGGCGGCTTCGCCTTCCCAGCTTAATTTTTCAGGGGCAAGATTTAAACTGTAGCTGACGGCGTCAAATAAGCGTCCGGCGGAGGAAATCGGCGGCGAATTAATTTGCCGTTCGATGGCTTTGGCGAGCAGTTGCCAGTCGTACCGGGCGCAGGTTTGGGCGGCGATTTCTAGCCAGTTAGGCACAAATTGATGCAAATGCGCCAGCCAGTTGCGCCACGGCTGAGTGGCCGCCAAATCCCCGCCGGGCAGCGCAACCGCCGGCAACCCGCCGAGATGACGACATTCCGCACCATTCACATAGAGGCATTCGCCGCCCCACAGTTGCCCGTTTTCGCCCATGCCGATACCGTCTAAGGCTAAGCCGATAACGGGCTGGTCGCAATGATGTTCCGCCGTAACTGCGGCAATATGAGCGTGATGGTGCAACACTTCTACCCAGGGAACACCGAGTTTTTCCGCTAAGTCTTTGCCCGTATGGGCGGAAAAATAGCCGTTATGCGCGTCCACCGCGATTTTGTCCGGTTTAAATTGGTAAATCTGTTGGAACAGCGCTAAATTCTGCGCTAATTGTGACCGCACTTTTTCGTTGGCGGTATCGCCGATGTGTTGACTAACCACCGCTTTATCGCCTTTCAGCAGGCAGAAGGTGTTTTTTAAATCGGAACCTAAAGCCAGAATATGTTGAGTGTTATTGATATTCAACTGAATTTCGTCGGGCACATAACCGCGCGCGCGGCGTAGGGTTTCCGTGCCGTCGAATGCCGCGCGAACCAGGCTGTCGTCGGCGCGTTGCAGAATATCGCGGTTATGACAGAGAAAAAACTCTGCAAAATCTTTTAAAAATTTGACCGCACTTTCATTATCCAGCACCGGCGGTTCGCCGCTCGGGTTGGCGGAAGTCATCACCAGCGGGCGCTTTATTTCGCGTAATAATAAATGCTGAAGCGGATTGCTTGGCAACATAACGCCGATTTCGTTGAGTTTCGGCGCGATAAGCGAACAGATTTGCGGTACTTTATGTTTTTTCAGGAGCACAATGGGCGCGGCGGCGGACGTCAGTAAACGTATTTCTTCGGGATTCGGATCCCGCAGGCTGTTTAAGTCGGGCACCATAATCGCCAGCGGTTTGCTCGGGCGGCGTTTGCGTTTGCGTAATAATTCGACCGCCTGTTGATTGGTGGCGTCACAGGCTAAATGAAATCCGCCTACGCCTTTGACCGCAACGATTTTGCCTTGTTTTAGCGCCGTTGCCGTTTGCCGTAAGGCGGCGTCGCGCTCGGCAATGACGGTTTCGGCGTTTTGTAACCAAATGTGCGGGCCGCAGTCCGGGCAGGCATTGGGTTGGGCGTGAAAACGACGATCGGCGGGATCCCGGTATTCCGTCGCACAAGCGGAACAAAGCGGGAAATCCGACATCGCCGTATTCGGGCGATCGTAAGGAATGGCGCGAATAATGGTAAAACGCGGTCCGCAGTGGGTGCAGTTAATAAAAGGATAACGGAAACGGCGATCGTGTTTATCGAACAATTCCGCCACACAGGCGGGACAGGTGGCGGCGTCGGGCACGATTTGGGTGTCCATGGCGTTATTTTGGCTTTCACGAATGGTAAAACCGTGAAAGTGCGGTGAAATTTTCCACTGTTTTTTGTGTTGTTGAATATCGCTGATGGCGGCAAGGGGCGGCAATTCTTTCCGTAAATCCTGCAGAAAACGGGCGAGTTTTTCATCATCGGTTTCCATTAACCGAATGAGTACGCCTTGTCCGTCGTTATTGACGTCGCCGGTTAAACGATGTTTGTTGGCAAGTCGCCACACAAAGGGGCGAAAACCGACGCCTTGCACTTTGCCTTTTATGCGCAATGCTATTCCGTTTACACTTTTCGAATTTTTACCGTCCATGATTTAGCCCCATAAAATACGAATGATTTTTATCTTAAATATTTTTGTAACATTGGTTACATAATTTTAACTCTATGATATTCAAAGAAATTATTTTTTTCATAAAGAAAATGGAAAAAATAGAAATTTTATGATCTCAATCAAGAAAAAATTTATTTCATATTTCCCCTGTTCGGCGGCAGGCGTATCCTTATAAAAAACATGGTTATTGCGAGTTCGTGCAATCATTTTTTATCTTTTAATTTGTTTCAATGGGAGATAGCGTATGAACCGTTTTGTTATCGGTGATCCGAAAGATTGTATCGGTTGTAATACCTGTATGGCGGCGTGTAGCGAAGTTCATAAGGCATTCGGATTACAATCTTTTCCCCGGCTTCAAGTTATGCGTAATGATGATATCACCGTTCCTATCCTTTGTCGTCATTGTGACGATGCGCCTTGTGCGACCGTATGTCCCGTGCATGCAATTACCCATAAGAACGACAGTATTCAACTTAACGAAAGTTTGTGTATCGGCTGCAAATTATGCGGCATTGCCTGTCCGTTCGGCGCGATTACGCAACACGGCAGCGGACCGATTGATGCGCCGACGCATTATGAAAACTTCAGTTTTGAACAGTCTGTAGCGCGTGACGTCCGTTTAGCGCCGGACAATACCAATGTGCACAATATGCTGGCATGGCAGCCGGGCGTGAAGGCTGTCGCGATTAAATGTGATCTTTGTTATTTTCGCCCGGAAGGTCCCGCCTGCGTACAAACCTGTCCGACCAAGACTTTATTTGTGATTAGCGATGAAAGTATCGCGCAGGCAAATCAACATAAACGTGAAATGGCGATGGTGAATTCACCGGCAATTCCACGCTAAATTTTCAGTTTTATTCAGGAGTGACGTTATGAGTACGGTTAATTGGCTCATCGCGGCTTTGTCGGTTTATGTGATTGGCGCTTTTGTTTCGCTTTGTTTCAGTCGACGGGAACAAGTTTCCGTGAATATCGCCGGCGTATCCGGCATGATTGGCGGTGCGCTCGGTATAGCGGCTGTGGCGCCGGTGCTGGTCAGCAATGAAACCGCATTCGCTTTATTCCAGACTCCCTTTGCTTTTGCGCCTTATTCCATCCGGATTGACGGATTGGCGGCGTTTATGGTGTGTGTCATTTCCTTATTGGTGATTGTCACATCCTTATATTCTTTTGCTTATGTACGGGAATATAAAGGTAAAGGTGCGGGGTCGATGGGGTTCTTTATGAACCTGTTTATCGCGTCGATGATTGCGTTGGTAACCGCGGATAATGCCTTTTTCTTTTTGGTGTTCTTTGAAATGATGTCTTTGGCGTCTTATTTTTTAGTGCTTACCGAACAGGATGAGAACGCCACGAATGCGGGTTTACTTTATTTCTTTATCGCCCATGCGGGTTCCGTGTTGATTATGATCGCCTTTTTCATTTTTTACTGCTATGCGGGCAGTTTTGAATTTTCGGCGTTTCGTCAAACGGAACTTTCCCCGGCGCTATCTTTTACGGTGTTTATTCTGGCGTTTTTAGGATTCGGCGCCAAGGCGGGGATGATTCCCTTACACGGTTGGTTGCCGAAAGCTCACCCGGCGGCGCCTTCTCATGCGTCCGCGTTAATGTCCGGCGTGATGGTGAAAATCGGGATTTTCGGGATTATTAAAGTCGGTATCGATTTGCTGGGTGCCGAGAATCTTTGGTTCGGCGTGATTGTATTAGCGTTCGGTGCCGTTTCTTCCGTCTTGGGTGTGCTTTATGCCTTGGCGGAGCATGATATCAAACGGCTGTTGGCTTATCACACGGTGGAAAATGTCGGCATTATCATGATGGGCGTCGGCGTCGGCATGATTGGCATTGCGGTGAAAAATCCGGTGCTTGCCGTTGTCGGTTTGCTCGGCGGTTTATATCACTTGTTAAATCACGCCGTGTTTAAGGGATTGTTATTCTTAGGTGCGGGTTCAATTATGTACCGTTTGCACACGAAAGATATGGATAAAATGGGCGGATTAAGCAAACTGATGCCTTATACCGCGTTAACCTTTCTGATCGGCACCATGGCGATTTCCGCTTTGCCGCCGTTTAACGGTTTTGTCAGCGAATGGTTCACTTATCAATCTTTATTCGGTTTAAGTCAACACGGCAATATCGTGCTGAAAATTGCCGGTCCGGCGGCGATTATTATGCTTGCTTTAACCGGTGCCTTGGCAGCGTTATGTTTCGTGAAGGTTTACGGAATCAGCTTCGGCGGCGCGCCGCGAAGCGAGGTCGCCGCCAATGCGCGCGAAGTTCCGCTGCCGATGGTGGTCGCCATGGCGTTGTTGGCGATTCTTTGCGTGCTGCTGGGAATAGTCGCTTCTGTGGTGACGCCAATAATTGCCGGAATTTCGACCGCACTTTCCGGTGCGGAGAGCTTTGCTTTGGCGGAAAACGGTATTGTCGTATCCGATTCGGCGCCTTACACCGCGTTATCCATGCCGATGATTACGATTATGCTGATCGCCTTTATTGCCGTGCCGTTCGCTTATTATGCGATGACGAAAGGGCATCGTTTGGCGGATCGGGCGAAAGGCAATCCTTGGGCGTGCGGTTATGCTTATGAATCCGATATGGCGATATCCGCCGGCGGCTTTACCCGTCCGTTACGGATAATGTTCAAACCGCTTTATACCATTCGTAAGACCTTTGATCCCGTACCGCTCGGTCAAAAAGCCATTAACGGCGCGATTAAGGGCGCCACCGAGGCGGAACCGTTCTGGGAAGAAAAAGTGACCATGCCGATTGCCCGTTTCATTCCTTGGATAGCGGATCGCATTCGGTGGTTACAGGGCGGCGATTTCAGAGTTTATTGCCTGTATTTCGTGATTGCCTTAGTGGCGTTACTTGCCGTTGCGGCGACGATGTAAAGGAGGAGAATATGATTCATTTACCAGCAGAAGTCGCCACCTCCGGCGGAATGTTTTTTCTCGGTATCGTGCAAGCCCTGATTTTATTATTGCTGGCGCCGCTTTTTTCCGGCATTTCCCGTTTTATCCGCGCTCGGATTCAGTCTCGCCGCGGAGCCGGAATTTTGCAGGATTATCGTGATATTGCGAAATTAATGACACGGCAAAATATTCTGCCCGATAATGCTGGGCTGGTATCAAAAGTGATGCCTTATGTGTTGATTGGTTCCGTGTCGGTGGTCGCCATGAGTTTGCCGTTGTTCGTTTTGGCTTCTCCTTTTGGGGCGGGCGGCGATTTGATTACCGCGATTTATTTATTCGCGCTTTTCCGTTTCTTCTTTTCTATCGCCGGGTTGGATAGCAACAGTACCTTTTCCGGTTTGGGCGCCAGCCGTGAAGTAACGCTCGGGGTGTTGGCGGAACCGATCTTAATGCTAAGTTTGTTGGTGATCGCGCTGATTGCGGGCTCCACTAATTTCGGCGTAATGTCCGCCGTATTGGGCACTCAAACCTGGAGTTATCCGGTGGCGACAGCCGTGGCGTTGATTGCCGCGGCGTTCGCCGTTTTTATTGAAATGGGCAAAATTCCGTTCGATTTGGCGGAAGCGGAACAGGAACTGCAGGAAGGTCCGTTGACGGAATATTCGGGACCTGCGCTGGCGTTGATAAAAATCGGTTTAAGCCTGAAATCCATGGTGGTCGTCGCGATTGTTGCGGCGGTTCTGCTGCCGTTCGGCGCCGCTCGGGAATATTCCTTAAGTGCGGTCGTTTTTGGCGCAGTTTTTTTCTTCCTGAAATTACTGATTATTTATATTTTGGCATGCGTGTTTGAAAATACATTGGCGCGTACCCGTTTCATGATGGCGGGGCATCTGACGGTCGTGGGCTTTGGTATTTCCATTCTGGCTTTTATGTTTTATGTAATTGGGATGTAGGAGGATGAAATGGAAAATTTAGCCTTACTGACCATTATTCTTCCTTTTGTCGGCGCAGTTTGGGTCGGATTGGTGAAAAACGAATCGCTGTTTCCGAAGCTCGCCGTGGTTTTTGCCGCACTGGCTACCGTCGGCGCGTTATGCGTGGCGCAGCAATGGCATAGCGCCGCCGTTGCGGTTTTGCATTATCCGTTAATTCGTTTCGGTAATACGGAAATCTTCGGTGTCACCTTTGATGCGGTAAGCACTCTAATCGGCTTTGCCGTTGTGGGATTGGGGCTGTTAATCGTATTGTATTCGAACGGTTATTTAACGGTTAAAAATAAAGAGCATGCCCATGCGCCGTTGCCGCGTTTCTATGCGTTTTTACTGGTGTTTATCGGCGCTATGGCGGGAGTGGTGTATTCATCCACTTTGCTCGGACAATTATTGTTCTTTGAAATTACCGGAGCCTGTTCCTGGGCGCTGATCAGTTATTATCAAACGCCGAAAGCGCAATCGTCTGCGATGAAAGCGTTGATTATCACGCATATCGGCGCAATCGGTTTGTATCTTGCCGCCGCCTTTCTGTTCAGCAAAGCCGGCACTTTTGAAATTACGGCATTAGAACGGCTTGATCCGGCAAGTAAAACCGTCGTGCTGTTTGGTGTGTTATTCGCCGCCTGGGGAAAATCCGCTCAGTTTCCGATGCAGATTTGGTTGCCGAATGCCATGGAAGCGCCGACACCGGTGAGCGCCTATCTGCATGCGGCATCTATGGTGAAAGTGGGCGTGTATATTTTTGCCCGTGCCGTTATGTCGGCAGGCGAAGTGCCTGAAATCGTGGGCGAAGTGGGATTGATAATGGCCATGCTGACATTGGTTTACGGCTTTGTGATGTATTTGCCGCAAACGGATTTAAAACGTTTATTGGCGTATTCCACCATTACTCAACTGGCTTATATTTTTATCGGCCTATCGCTTTTTGCATTGGGTTCCAAATTGGCGTTGGTCGCTGCCGTCGCTTATATTTTCAACCATGCGTTTGCGAAAAGTTTGTTCTTTCTGGTTGCCGGTAGCCTGGCTTATGCCACCGGTACTCGTTCTATGCCGCGTTTGCAGGGCGTGATTCAAAAAATGCCGCTGGTGGGCGTCGGATTCGGGATCGCCGCGTTAGCTATCGCCGGCGTGCCGCCGTTTAACGGTTTCTTTAGTAAATTCCCGCTCTTTGCCGCCGGTTTTGAGTTAGGCAAAAGCCAGGGTTGGATTACGGCGATGATGATTATCGCTTTAATGGAAAGCGTGGCGACTTTTGTGTGGTTGCTGTACAAATTCGGTCAATGCGTGTTGGGCAAGCCGTCCGAAGATGTGGTTAACGCACAACCGTTAACTTTTTCGATGAATCTGGTGTTGGTGATTTTAATGGTGATGTCCGTTTGCTCCGCTTTTATTGCCGCTTATTGGCTTGAAACTCCATGGTTAACCCAATTATAAGGAGAGGATTATGTTGATGATTAATACGTTAGCAGGTTTGTTGATCCTGACTTCTCTTGCCGTGATTGCGGCAAAAACAGCGAAAAAATCGTCCGCACTTTATGCCGTGCAATCCTTGGTTTTAGTGGCTTTGTTTGTATTTTTGGCACAGGAATTAAACGCGCACGAATTGTATATGTGGTCGGTTTCCGCTTTCGTCACCAAAGTGCTTTTAGTGCCGGCTATTTTAATTTTCGCCGTTCGCAAATTAGATGAAAGCACCGTTCCCGCTTCCATGAATGCGGCCTGGTTAATTCCCATTGCCACCGCGATTGTGGTGGTTTGCTACATGGCGACAAATGCCGTTCAGCTGCCGTTGGCGGAACATTTAAAACCGGCGCTTTCCGTTTCTTTGAGCCATTTTCTGTTGGGATTAACCTGTATTGTGACGCAGCGCAACATGATGAAACAGGTGTTCGGTTATTGTTTGATGGAAAACGGTTCCCATTTAACTTTGGCGTTATTGGCGAATAAAGCGCCGGAACTGGTGGAAATCGGTATTGCGACGGATGCGATTTTTGCCGTGATGATTATGGCGGTTTTAGTGAATAAAATTTACCGCACTTTGCATACCTTGGATGCAAAACAGTTAACGGAATTACGGGGGTAAGGTATGGAATGGATTAATGCCTTATTAGCGGTTCCCTTTATTGTGGGCGTGGCGTTCTTTTTTCTTACTCATATGAAAACGGCTTCATTTTCGACCGCACTTCATGTGACGGGATTAGGTCTGATGTTAATTTGTTCCCTGAATGTGGTGGCGGCCGTATTGGAAAACGGGCGGATTGAAACATGGAATCATTGGATTTATGTGGACAGCTTATCCGCCGTGTTTGTGGGATTAATCGGTATCGTCGGCACCTTGGCGGGCGTTTATTCCATCGGTTATATGAATACGGAACTGAAAGAAGGGCATATCGATTATCGCAGCTATGTTTATTATCACGCTTTTTTGCATCTGTTTTTCGGTTCAATGCTGGTTGCGGTAACGACCAATAATGTGATTTTAATGTGGGTCGCCATTGAGTTAACCACACTGACTTCCGCATTTTTGGTCGGCATTTACGGACACCGAACTTCACTGGAAGCGGCGTGGAAGTACATTATTATTTGTTCCGTCGGTGTGGCGTTCGGTTTGTACGGCACGATTTTAACCTTTTCCAATGCCAACGCGGTATTGCACGATTCCTCACAGGCGATTTTCTGGTCGGTGATTAACGGGCAGGCGGCAAATCTGAATCCGCACTTAATGTATCTGGCTTTCGCCTTTATTGTGGTGGGTTTCGGTACCAAGTGCGGTCTGTTTCCGATGCATACTTGGCTGCCTGACGCGCATAGTGAGGCTCCGAGTCCGGCAAGTGCGGTGTTGTCTGCGGTATTATTGAATTGCGCCATGCTGATTGTGTTGCGCTATTTCATTTTAACCGCGAAAGCCGTGGGATTTGACTATCCGCAAGCCTTGTTGTTGGTATTCGGTTTGCTTTCGACCGGTGTATCTTCGTTCTTTATCATTATGCAACATGATATTAAACGTAAACTGGCGTACCACAGTATCGAAAATATGGGGTTAATCAGCTTCGCTTTCGGATTGGGCGGTCCTATCGGCATGTTTGCCGGTTTGTTGCACACCATTACGCATAGTCTGGCGAAAGCGCTGTTGTTTTGTGCTTCCGGTAATATTTTATTGAAATATCGTTCCCGCGATATTTATTACGTCAGCGGAATGTGGAAAGTGATGCCTTGGACGGCGGTTTTATTTGCCGGTGGTGCTTTGGCGTTAGGCGGCGTTCCGCCCTTCGGGATGTTTGTGAGTGAATTTGCCATTGTGGTGGCGGGCATTACGGCGGGGAAAACCTGGTGGGTGATTTTCTGTCTGATTTTCTTAACCATTGCATTATCCGGTTTGACAATAATGCTGCTGAAAACCGTATTGGGTAAACCGACGGAAGGTGTCGAAGCCGGTGAAGGCAGTCGATTATCCGTCGCCGTCATAGCGCTTTATCTGTTGTTATTGTTCGCTATCGGTATTTATATTGCGGATCCGCTTTCTCAGCTTTTACAAAATTCGGTAGGCATCATTCTTGGTCAGGATAATGTTTCTTTCGGTGATATGTTGTTATTGCCTTGGCAAACGTTGCAATAATAAAAATGAGCGGTAGAAAGGCAATAGTTTGACAGGAGGAAAAATGGAATTAACAAAAAATACCTCAGTGAATTTATCTCGGGCGTTAGGTAAAAATTATCTTGAAGCCGTGAAACAGAAATTCCCCGATACTATTCTGGATGAAGAATGGTCAACGGAAAATCAGGTGACGATTACCATTAAAACCAATATGTTGCCTGATGTAGTGGAATATCTTTATTACCAACACGAAGGCTGGTTGCCGGTGGCGTTCGGTAATGACGAGCGCAGTATCAACGGGCATTATGCCGTCTATTACGTGCTTTCTATGGAAGGTGCGGTGAAATCTTTTGTCATCGTAAAAGCCTTGGTCGAACCTGCCGACATGGAATTTCCGTCGGTAACGCCGAAAGTTAAAGCGGCCGTGTGGGCGGAACGGGAAATGTTCGATATGTACGGTTTAAAGGCCGTTGGTTTACCGGATCAGCGTCGTTTGGTTTTGCCTGATGACTGGCCGGAAGATTTATATCCGTTACGCAAAGACGCCATGGATTATCGCCTACGCCCGGATCCGACCGGCGCGACGGAAACCTATGAGTTTATTAATGAAAAAGGGGAAGCGCGCATTGTGCCTATCGGTCCGTTGCATATTACTTCCGACGAACCGGGGCATTTCCGTTTGTTTGTGGACGGCGAAGATATTATTGACGCGGATTATCGTTTGTTTTACGTGCACCGCGGTATGGAAAAACTGGCGGAAACCCGCATGGATTACGATCAGGTAACATTCTTAGCGGATCGGGTATGCGGGATTTGCGGTTTCACTCATAGTGTGGCTTATGCCAATTCTGTGGAAAACGCTCTTGGCATTCAAATTCCAAAACGCGCCGAGTGGATTCGCGCCGTTTTGCTGGAAGTGGAACGTTTGCACAGCCATTTGTTAAATCTCGGCTTATCCAGCCACTTTACCGGTTTTGATACGGGTTTTATGCAGTTTTTCCGGGTGCGTGAAAAATCCATGACGTTAGCGGAAGTGTTAACCGGCGCCCGCAAAACTTACGGTATCAATCTTATCGGCGGCGTGCGACGGGATATGCTGAAACATCAGCGGGAACAATGCCGCAAATTAATCGGCGAAATGCGTGAAGAAGTCAAAAATCTGACGGATATTTTATTGAATACGCCGAATATGAAACAACGTACTCAAGGTATCGGCGTGCTGGATCCTCAGATCGCGCGGGATTTCAGTCCTGTCGGTCCGATGGTGCGGGCAAGCGGATATGCTCGTGACGTGCGTAAAGTACATCCTTTCTCCGGCTACGGCGACATTCCGTTTAACCTGCATACGGAAACCGACGGCGATGTCCTGTCTCGAGTGAAAGTGCGGATTAACGAAGTCTTTGAATCCATGAATATCATTGATTATATGGTGGATAATTTACCGGAAGGCGATTTGTTGACGGAAGGATTTAACTATACGCCGGGCCGTTTTGCTTTAGGCATTACCGAAGCACCGCGCGGTGAGGATATTCACTGGTCTATGTTGGGAAATAACCAAAAACTGTTCCGCTGGCGTTGCCGGGCGGCGACTTATGCCAACTGGCCGACTTTACGTTATATGCTGCGCGGCAATACGGTTTCCGACGCGCCGTTGATTATCGGCAGCCTCGATCCTTGTTATTCCTGCACCGATCGCGTCACGGTCGTGGATGTACGCAAACGTAAAGCGAAAACCGTCGCTTACAAAGAGATCGAACGTTACGGCGTCGAACGTAAAAATTCGCCGTTAAAATAGGGAGCGTGGATTATGTTTAAATTATTGAAAACCGTGTTTAAAGCGGGCGATTCCACAACCAAATATCCGTTCAAACCCTACGAAGTGGATCCCGATTTTCGCGGCAAACCGGAACTGAATTCCGATCAATGTATCGTGTGCGGCGCCTGCACCATTGCCTGTCCGGCGAATGCGTTAACTTTGCGCACTGATCCGGAAAAAGGCGAACGCACCTGGTCGCTGTTTCTGGGACGCTGCATTTTCTGCGGACGTTGCGAAGAAGTTTGTCCGACCAAGGCGATTCGGTTATCGCAGGATTTTGAATTATCGGTAAAAAACAAACAGGATTTGTTTCAGGAAACCGGTTTTGCCACCGCCGCTTGCCAACAGTGTCATCGTCCGTTCACTTCTTATAAGGAACTGAATTATGCCATTGAACTGCTGAAACAGCAGGCGGACGATCCGTCGGAACTGAAGGACAAATTGCAGATATTGCACACTTGCCCGGATTGCAAGCGACAAAACAGTTTAACCAAAACGGCCGATATGGAAGCGCACATGAATCTGCCATTATTAGCTTATCAGGACAAAAAAACAACGTTAAATTTGACCGCACTTCAACCCGCAGAGCCGTCGTCCATGAAAAGTGCGGTGAAAAATTCGAATGATTTTTCCAATCCTTCGGTAAATCCGATTGTCCGGTGAAACAGGAGAGCAGTATGAACACACAAATTCCGATGCCGGTAAACGGTATTTCCACGCCTTTCGCCGTGGATGAAAATATCGCGCAAATGAAACAAACCCTGTTGAAAAATATTCAGCGTTCGGCCTATGTTTACCGCGTGGACTGCGGCGGTTGCAACGGATGTGAAATCGAGATTTTCAGTACCATTACGCCGGTGTTTGATGCGGAACGGTTTGGCATCAAAGTGGTGGCGTCGCCTCGTCATGCGGATATTTTATTGTTCACCGGCGCGGTGACGCGGGCAATGCGTACGCCGGCAATGCGCGCTTATCAGGCGTCGCCGGATCCGAAAATCTGTATTTCTTACGGAGCCTGCGGTTGCGGCGGCGGGATCTTCCATGATCTGTATTGCACCTGGGGCGGCACGGATCAAATCGTTCCCGTGGATGTGTACATTCCGGGCTGTCCACCGACACCGGCGGCGACCATTTATGGTTTCGCCATGGCGTTAGGTTTGCTGGAACAAAAACTAAAAGGTAAACAGGAAATTGCCGATCCCCATGCCGAGGCAAAAGTTCGTTTTCCGACTATTCCTTACGATTTACGGGTAACGCTGGAACGTGAAGCGCGGCGTCTGGCGGGCTATCGTCAGGGCGGCGATATAGCGGATAAATTTATGGCGATGATGAGCGAACAGGATCCGGAACCTTTCGGCGTGCGCATCGGAAAATTTCTGGAACGGGAAGCGGATCCGCGCCTGAGCGAAATCATCAGCCGTTTGCATGCGATCAGTCTGCCTTTTTCCGGTTAAGCGATAATCTTGCCGAGCGTATTGTTTACAGTGCTCCGTTCAAAAGCTATGATGAATAAAACGGACGTTTTAATTCAAAAATAAGGAGAGCAATATGGCAAATTTAGTGAATAAAACGGCATTGGTGACAGGCGGCGGCACGGGTATCGGACGGGCAATCGCCAAACGCATGGCGAAAGACGGCGCCAAGTGGTGATTATCGGGCGAAATGAAGAAACGCTGGAAGAAAGTGCGGAACAACACGAAAATATCACTTATATCGTCGCCGATGTGCTGAAATCCGAGGATATAGCCCGCGTTCTGACGGAAATTCAGGAGGAATTCGGTAAGCTTGATATTGTGGTGAACAACGCGGGTATTGCGCCGATGACACCTATCGAAAAAATAAACTTAGCGGATTTTGACCGCACTTTTGCCTTAAATGTCCGTGCGGTGATTGATGTAACGGCGCAGGCGATTCCTTATTTAAAAGCCAGCAAAGGCAATATCGTCAATATTACCTCGGGATTGGTGCATAATCCGATGCCGGGAAACGGTATTTATACCGCCAGCAAAGCGGCGGTGCTAAGTTTAACCCGTACCTGGGCGAAGGAATTGGCGCCTTACGGTATTCGGGTGAACAGCGTGTCGGCGGGTGCAACCAACACGCCGATACATAACGCGTTAGGGCTCGACGAAGAACAAAGGGAAGCGTACCGACAGGCGGTAAGCCAAGCCGTGCCGTTAGGGCGTTTTGCCGAGCCGGATGAAATTTCGCCGGTTGTGGCGTTTTTGGCGTCCGAACACGCTCGTTACGTAACCGGAGCGGATTATTGCGTTGACGGCGGATTCGGTATTTAATCCGATATTTTTAAGACAAAACCGCTTACAGGCAAGGCTGAAGCGGTTTTGTTTATGAAATCGTTTCATTATGAAAATGATTAAAAAGAATTCGGCACATTATTGAAAATATTCATGAGATGATAGATGATAGCGACGATATTTAGTCGGAAATTTAGTTCAATCAGAAGGAATTTTTATGCAATTTGAAACGCAGTGTTTACATGCGGGTTACAGTCCGAAATCGGGCGAACCGCGGGTTCAGCCTATAGTGCAAAGCACCACCTACACCTATGACAGCGCGGAAGAAATCGGTGATTTATTTGATTTGAAAGCCGCCGGTTATTTCTACACCCGTTTGGCGAATCCGACCACCAATGCCGCCGAAGAAAAGTTAGCGGCGCTGGAAGGAGGAGTAGGCGCGTTATGCACTTCATCCGGACAGGCGGCCACCTTTTATGCCTTGTTGAATATTTTGGAATCGGGCGATCATTTTATTGCGTCCACTTCCATTTATGGCGGCACTTATAATTTATTCGCGCATACCTTCAAAAAAATGGGCATTCAGGTTTCCTTTGTGGATCAAACATTGCCGCTGGAAGTGCTGGAAAAAGCGATTCGGCCGAATACCAAAGCGGTGTTCGGCGAAACCATTGCCAACCCTGAATTGCGGGTATTGGATATTGAAAAATTTGCTCGACTGGCTCAAAAGGCACAAGCGCCGTTGATTATCGACAACACCTTTGCGACGCCGTATTTTTGCCGACCTTTTGAATTCGGCGCCAATATCGTCGTACATAGCACCACCAAATATTTAGACGGTCATGCCGTTGCCATGGGCGGAGCGGTGATTGACGGCGGTAATTTTGATTGGCATAACGGCAAATTCCCGGCGTTTACTCTGCCTGATGAGTCCTATCACGGTTTGATTTATACGGAAACATTCGGTACGGCGGCATATATTGTGAAAGCCCGGGTGCAATTAATGCGCGATTTGGGCGCCACACCAGCGCCGCAAAACAGCTTTTTGCTGAATTTAGGTATGGAAACCTTACCGTTGCGCATGAAAGCCCATTATGAAAATGCGCTGGAAGTGGCGAAATTTCTGGAAACGCAACCGCAGGTCAGTAGCGTGAATTATCCGGCGTTGGAAAGTTCGCCCGATTATGAGTTAAAACAAAAATATACGCCGAACGGGCTTTGCGGCGTGATTTCTTTTGAAATCAAAGGCGGACGGGAAGCGGCGTCAAAATGGCTGAATGGGTTAAAGCTGATTTCCCGGGAAGTTCATGTGGCGGACATCCGCACCTGTGCACTGCATCCGGCGACATCCACGCATCGTCAGATGAATGAAGAAGAACTGGCGAAAATCAATGTGTCAGCCGGGTTGGTACGTTTGTCCGTCGGTATTGAAAACGTGAGGGATATTCTGGCGGATATTGAACAGGCGTTTAACGCGATTTAATCGGGGTTTAAGTGCCGTGAAAACGGGTTAGCGCCGGCGTTAACCCGTTTTTTTCGATTAAAGTGCGGTCAAAATTTCGATCATTTCGTCAATGGCGGCGCATAAACGATCGCGATCATGGCGATAAACGACATCGTCGGCATTCAGCTTGCGCGCCAGAACCCGAATATTCAGCGGATGATAATTTTCGGCATATTGAGGTGTTGTGATAACGCCGTCAATAATGTTTTTTCCCATAACCCGATGAATCCACTGAATGCGCTCCCTGAGCGATAATGCTGCCACAGGGCTGCGTTCGATGCCGAGATTATCGATAAAAATTTTCTTTGCGCGGCTGCTTATCAGCGCCTGAATAATTTCGGGAATCAACAGTGTGGGCATAATGCTGGTTAAAAAACTGCCGGGGCCGAATAGAATCACTTCCGCTTGCTGAATGGCGGATACCGCTTCCGGCGTGGCTTCAACAACGGGATCAAGAAAAACCGAATCCGGCACTTCGTTGATCAGTTTATCGATGGCGACCTCGCCGATAATTTTTTCGCCGGAAGCCAAGACGGCGCCGAGATCCACCGGTTGTTCGGACATGGGAATTAAATAGGATTTCACCCGCAAAAAGTTACGAATCAGGTTGATGGCTTCGGTGGGGCGAATTTCCATATCTTCCAGCGCTTTCAGAATCAGATTGCCGAGATTGTGCCCCGCCAGTTCGCCTTGTCCGCTGAATCGGTATTCGAATACTTTTGAAGCGGTGGTAGGTTTGGCGATAATCTGATTCAGGCAGTTACGCAAATCGCCCCATGCGATACCGCCGTGCTGGCGGCGGATGCGTCCGGTGGAACCGCCGTTATCGGTGGTGGTGACAATGCCGGTGAGCCGTTCTTTCATGAAACTTAATGCGGACATAACGCGGCCCAAACCGTGTCCGCCGCCGATGGCGACAATATGTTGCGTGCCGTCTAAATGATGATGTTGTTCGGACATAAGCATACCTATCAATAAATGCTGTCGCATATTACCCTTATTTGCTTCCAAAGTGGAAAAAATATCAAAAAATTTACCGCACTTTTGTCTAATCGGTTAAAGTGCGGTCAAAATTACACGGATTTTCGTTGCGATAACAGCCAGTCACGGACGGGCGCGATGGAATAGGCGTATTTCCACGTATTCATATGTCCCGCGCCCGGATTGCCCGGCTTTTCTCCGTCGGCAAAAACCGATCCTTTACGGAACGCCACAAAATAAACGTTGGCATCGGCGGCGGTTAATTGATCATAAGCCTGTTGAAATTCTTCCTGTGACCAGCGAGCGTCCCAAACCGCCCGCGCCACTTTGGCGCCTTGCTTTTCCAATTCCTGAGTGAGGGCGGTTTGAGTGGGAAAAGCTTTGTTGTCATCTTCGGAAACGGTAATCCATAATTTGTTTTTCGCCATCGGCGCGACTTTAGCCGGATCCCATTGGCAGGCAACCAAATAACTTGCCGCAAAGAAATCCGGATATCGGATATTCATGGCGATAGCCAGCATTCCGCCGCCGGATTGTCCGGTGGCGTAAAGCCGCGAGGTATCGATGTTATATTGCGTTGCTAAATATTTGATTAAATTAATGATGGCATCCAGATAATCGGATGTTTGACCGTCGTCATCCGCCACGATTTCGTCAAACGCCGGCGCCAGCACAAAAGCGGGATATTGCGTTTGTACCGCCGGCGAAGCCCAGACGACGGCGCCCAAACCCTGATACAGCGGCGCTTTGGTTTTCTTGCCCGTAATGCCGGCGTCATGCATAAAAAGTACCAGCGGATAGGATTCTTTAAACTGATAATTTTTCGGCACGAACAGGTTATATTTTACGGTTTTACCGGTTGCGGGATCCTGCCGGCTTTCCTGTTTGAAATCGTCCGCGATAGCCGTTCGGTTTTCGTCGGTAGCGAACATTCGCCTGTTTATGATAACCGAACCGTTCGCCGATTTCATGTCCGGCGAATTATCGGTTTTTTCGCCGGCTTTAAATTTAGCCGGACGGGAAGGCGGATTTTTTTGCAGTAAATTTGCCGTTTCATCCTGCGGATCTAAATTCAGGATCACAAATTTTCCTTCGTTTTTTGCACCGTTTTCCAATGAATCCGTAACATAAAGCCCGAGCACTTTACGGTTCTGCACCAAAAAACGATAACGAGGCAAATCGGCGGCTTGCAGCGGTTTGTTATATTGAATCGCCACACCAACCCATTTGGCGCCGTCGCCGTAAATTTGATTCAATGCGATAAGTTTTTCCGGCGTATTTTCTTCATCGGCAAGCACAATTTTGGGCAACGTTATCGCCAAAACCGTTCCGCCGGCGAGAGTTAAAAAAGTTCGACGGGAAGTCATTTTTGTTCCTTAATCAGCGTTTCTATCTGTTGTAATCCGTTCAGGCGAGTCGAACTCAGACGTTGAGCGATGCCGAGTTCGCGGAAAAAGTCTGAAAAATGGAAATTATCCAGTTGTTTGACCGTTTTACCGTTCACTTCGTTCATTAAAATTACCAGCAAACCGTTCATAATCCGCGCTTCGCTGTAGGCGGAAAGGGTTAAAGTGCGGTCGGAATTTTGCATGATTTTTGCCCATAGATTGACCTCGCAGCCTGAAATCGGCGTGTAATTTTCCAAATCTTCAGGTTTCGTGAGCGTTTTACCGAGCCGAATCAGCAGGCGGTATTTGTCTTCCCAGTTTTGAGCGTTCAATAATGATTGTTTAATATTCATGATCTTTTGTTTTGACCGTTAAGCCAGTAAATCCAAGGCTTTATCCAAGGCGCGGAAGAATTGTTCCAGTTCCTCAAATGTGTTGTAAGGAGCGAAACTTAAGCGTAATGTCGCAGGCACTCCGAGCCGGGTTAAATAAGGCATGGCGCAGTGGACGCCGGTGCGCAGAGCGATTTGCTGTTCCGCCAGCAAAGTGGCTAAATCGGAACAGGCGATGCGGTCAAACACAAAGCTAACCACCGAACTTGGCGCGGGCGAAGCGAACAGGTGACAATTCGGGTATTTTTTTAACCGCACTTTTGCCTGTTCCGCCAGTGCGACGGCATGCCTTTCCGCCGCTTCAAAATCCCATTGCTGCAACCATTCCAACACCGCATTAAAACCGATAACACCCGCAATATTCGGTGTGCCGGCTTCCAGCCGATAAGGTAAATCGGCGAAACGAATTTCCTGTTTAGAAGCAAAGGCTACCATTTTTCCGCCGTATTGCAGAGGTTGGAGCAGTTCAAGTGCGGTCGGTTTTCCGGTTAAAATTCCGATTCCGTTTGGGCCGTAAATTTTATGCGCGGAAAAGGCGAGGTAATCCGCATCGAGCGCTTGCAAATCAATTTTGATATGGCTGATTGCCTGTGCGGCATCCACTAAAACCAGCGCTTGACTGTATCGGCGGATTAAACGGATTAAATGCGCTACCGGCTGTTCCGTGCCCGTTACATTGGAAACGAAATTGAGCGAGACCAGTTTTGTGCGCGGATTTAACGCTTTGATTAAGGCGTTTTTGTCGATAAGCCATTGATCCGAAATCGGTAAAATCTGAATTTTTGCACCGCACTTTTTGGCAATTTCGTGCCAGGTGACAAAATTAGCGTGATGATCCGCTTCACTGATAATAATTTCGTCATCGGGCCGAAGATGCGGGATTAATCCGTTGGCAACCGTGTTAATGGCTTGCGTGGTGCCGGATGTCCAGATAACCGCCCGTTCCGATTCCGCATGAATCAACCGTTTAACCCGCGTGCGAGCCTGTTCGAAAAGCGCGGTTTGTTTTGCGTCATATTGACTGCGGTGAACGGAGCCTGCGGATTGATAAAAGGCGACGGTGGCGTCGATTAAACATTGCGGTTTTAAGGTGGTTGCCGCGTTGTCAAAATAAACCACCGCCTCTGTTTGCGTAAAGTAAGGAAACTGGCGACGGAATTGTTGTAAGTCAAACATTATTTTTTCTTCTCTTGGTTCGGGTGACGGAATTGAGCGGGCGGAACCGGGCGGGGATCCCGCCATAAGCCGATTCTTGCGCGTTGCGCTTGTTGTTGGGCGTCGAAATAAACGGGATCTTTCACATATCCTTCATATGCCCATGCCATGCCCAGTCGTACCATTTTCAGATTAATATTTTCCTGTTGCGCATTATAAACTGTTGCCAGTAAGCGATGATAACGATCATATCCCGAAATACGCAACGTTACCTGTTTTTTATGTACCAGCCGTCCTAACGTTAGTCGGGATTGCTTGCCGAAAGGCTGTGCGGGTTCAGGCGCATCGATTTCATCCAAACGGACTTTGAGCTGTTTATGATTATTCGTAAGGCAGGTTAGGGTGTCGCCGTCAGAAATTTTGACCACCCGACAGGATAAAGTGCGGTCGGCTTTTACGTTAAATGTTAAAAAAATGAGCAATAAAGCGATAAAAATGGCTCTTTTCCGCATAATGTTAGTTTATATCAAGTTTTTATACCCATTAAAGGTAACAATTTAACAAAAAGAGTGTAAAATAATTTCGCAAATTTTCAAAAAAAATTGAGTTATTTATGTTTGAAAAATATGATTTACCGAAAAAAGCGGCGGAACTTGCCCGCTCGCTCATTATTTTATACGCAATGCTGTTTCTTGGCGAGTGGATTACTCGGCTTATTCCTCTCGGTATTCCCGGCAGTATTATCGGCTTATTGCTATTGTTTTTAGGATTAACTACTCGGATTATTAAAGTTCAGTGGATTTTTTTCGGCGCCGGTTTGTTGATTCGTTATATGGCGGTGTTATTTGTACCGGTGAGCGTCGGCATTATGAAATATTCCGATTTGCTGGTTTCGCAGGCAAAGGCTTTGGTTATTCCGAACGTAGTGAGTTCTTTAACCACTTTAATCGTTGTGGGATTAGTAGGGGATTATTTATTTTCTTTAAACTCTTTCAAAAAGCTACGTAAAAAAGTGATTAAAAAACGTCTTAAGGAGCAGCCATGATTATTCTGTTTTCTTTGTTGACCATCGCCGCTTTCTTTGTGGCGTTGCAAATTAATAAACGCCTGAAATCCATGTTGTTGAATACTTTTGTACTGACGGTGTTGATTTTAGTCGGAATTTTGCTGGCGACCGATGTACCTTACGATACTTATATGAAGGGCAATGCGCCGTTAAATAATTTGTTGGGCGTTAGTGTGGTGGCGTTGGCACTGCCGTTATATGAACAGCTCCATCAAATCGCTGCGCGCTGGCAAGCCGTGCTGCTTACGACATTGTTGGCGTCCGTATTGGCGATGGTATCCGGTGCGGGGGCGGCGATGTTGTTGGGCGCCAATCCCGAAATTGTGGCGACGGTAATTTCTAAATCCGTCACCACGCCGATTGCCATGGAAGTGTCGAAACATTTGGGCGGCGTACCGGCTGTGGCGGCCGTAGGCGTGATTTTGGCCGGTTTGCAGGGTTCCATGTTCGGTTATCTGATTATGAAAAAATTACGGATTAAAAATCACGAAGCCATCGGCCTGGCGGTGGGTTCCATGTCTCACGCGCTGGGCACAGTCAGCCTGATGGAAGTGGATCCGCGAGCGGGCAGTTACAGTTCAATTTCACTAGTGCTTTGTGGTATTATCAGCTCATTATTGGCGCCTTTAGTCTTCAATTTAATTTATTTCAGCTTATGATATTGTCCGTGAATCCCACTTGGCTTGAGCGTTTTCAGGTCGATCAGCCGAGAGAAAAAGATCATCGACCTCCTTTTCGCCGCGATCGTGCGCGTATTCTGCACAGCGCGGCGTTTCGTTGTTTACAGGCAAAAACGCAGATTCATGCGGTCGGCGAGAACGATTTTTATCGCACTCGGTTAACTCATTCGTTGGAAGTGGCGCAAATCGGCAGCAGTCTGACTTCTCAATTGCGCTTCGCCGAAGCTTACACAAAGCTTGCGACGCAGTTAAATTGTAACGGCGAAGCGCTGGAACGTTCACTCAAACCTTTATTGCCGACCAATGATCTGATTGAAACCCTTTGTTTCGCTCATGATATCGGGCATCCGCCTTTCGGACACGGCGGGGAAACTGCGCTGAACGCGATGATGCGTAACGCCGGCGGCTTTGAAGGCAACGCTCAGACTTTCCGCATTGTGACCAAATTGGAACCTTACACGGAAAAAGCGGGCATGAATTTAACCCGCCGCACCATTCTGGGACTGGTGAAATATCCCGCCATTTTAGATGAGGCTTCGCCGCAATATGCGCAGCTGGATTTACCGTATCCTACGGATTTGAGCCATTTACGCCAGGTTGATTGGCGACCGAGCAAAGGATTGTATCGCGATGATTTAGCCATGATGAATTGGTTATTGGCGCCGCTGTCCGATTCCGATCGTCGTTTATTCACTTCGTTCCGAAAAGTGCGGTCAAATTTTCAAGAGTTTTTGAAAACCTCTTATAAATCCTTGGATTGCAGCATTATGGAGCTGGCCGATGACATTGCCTACGGTGTGCATGATTTGGAAGATGCCGTGGTGGTGGGGCTGATAACCCAAAATCAGTGGCAAGTCGCTTATGACGAGCTGAAAAATTGCGCTTCCGACTGGATGCGGAAAAATGTGGATAAGCTGACGCAGAAGCTGTTTTCCGATTATCATTATGAACGTAAAAACGCCATTGGCGCGCTGGTAAATTATTTTATTACTCATGTACGTTGGAAAATGACGGCGGAATTCGATGATCCGCTGCTGCGCTACAACGCCGAATTGCCGGACGATGTAATTTGCGTGCTGAATATTTTTAAAGATTTCGTATTCAAATATGTGATTCGCGATGTGGAAACGCAGCGCATTGAATTTCGCGGGCAGCGTATTTTAACGGAAATGTTTCAGATTTTTGACAGCGACCCGGAACGCCTGTTGCCGCATAATACGGTAAAACGTTGGCAGAATGCGGAATTAGCGGGGCGCAAACGGATTATTTGCGATTATATCGCCGGGATGTCTGACGCTTATGCTTTGCGGGTTCATCGCCAGCTTTCGTAATCGGCTTCGCTTTATCGACGTTTTTTCCGTCGTGCGGGCAGAATCTGTTGAAGATAAGGTTTGAGTTCGGGAAATTGGAACTGAAATCCCGCCCGTAATAATTTTTCGGGGTACGCATTTTGGCTGTCGAGCAGCAAACAGGCGCGCTCGCCAAACAATATTCGTAACAAGCAAGCCGGTGCGACGGCAAAATGCGGCCGGTTTAATTGTGTGCCTAAAAGATGATTGAATTCGGCGTTGTTAACCAAATTCGGTGCGGCAAGATTGAACGCGCCGCGACAATTCGGGGTTTGCAAAAGAAAATCAATGGCTCGAATCATATCGGGTAAGGCAATCCACGGCATAATCTGTTTTCCGTTTCCCAATCTGCCGCCGAATCCCCATCGGTAAACCGGCAGAACTTTTCCCAGCATTCCTCCGGAAGCGGCCAAAGGCATGCCGGTTCGCAGCAGACAAATCCGCGTTTTTTCCTGATCTTGCACTTGATTTGCCGCTTGTTCCCATTGTACGCAAAGCTGTCCGGTGAAACTTTCGCTTGGCGTCTCGGATTCGGTGATAACGCGCTGTCCCTTGTCGCCGTAATAACCCGTAGCGGAGGCGGAAATAAAACAGTGCGGCGGTTCGGTGCTGCGATTGATAAGTGCGGTCAGTTTTTCGGTTAAATTTAAACGGCTTTGGCGGATAAGCGTTTTTTGTTTATCCGTCCAACGACGATTAAAAATGGGTTCGCCGGCAAGATTAACGACGGCGTCAAATTGATTGAAGTGCGAAAAAACATCAAGAGAATCGACCGCACTTATGCGATGCTGAAAGCGTCGTTCGGCATTTTGCGGGTTGCGGGTGAGCAGGGTGATTTGGTGATCTGCCAGCCATTGATTGACTAACGCTTGTCCGATAAATCCCGTACCGCCGGTAATAAAAATCTTCATCAGAGTGAGTTTTCAAATAAGCGTTTTACGTTTTCCATCAATTTATCAATAGAAGTGCCGGTTGTCGGCGTGATGAAAATCGTATCGTCGCCCGCAATGGTGCCGAGAATGCCCTCCGCTTTGCCGACGGAATCCAGTAAGCGAGCGATTAATTGTGCCGCGCCGGGACTGGTTTTGACCACGATTAACAGTTGATTGTGATCAATATCCAGTACTAAATTTTTCAGCGGGCTGCTGGTATTGGGCACGCTCATTTCGTTCGGCAGGCAATAAACCATTTCCATGCGGGTATTGCGGGTGCGAACGGCGCCGAATTTGGTGAGCATGCGGGAAACTTTGGATTGATTGATATTGTTGAATCCCATTTCCTGTAATGCGGTAACGATTTCGCTTTGTGAACCGAAACGTTCCTGTGCGAGTAAATCTTTAAAAACCTGCAGTAGATTGTCTGTTTTGTTATCCGTCATCATAATGATAAATATGTGTGGTTTATGGAAAATTTTTGCATAAATTCTGCATAAAAATTCAAAATTAATCAATAAAAATTTAAATTTAAAATAATTTGAGCGTTTTCGAAAAATAAATGCTGAAAACTTGTTTTAGATCGTGAAATTAGACGATTATTTATTTGAGTTTCGTTTCTTTTCTTCGTAGAATCTACTGAGTTAAAGTTATTACTATTATCAAGGAGCATATCATGAAAGTAACCTTATTAGGCGCCGGCGGCGGTATCGGTCAACCTCTCTCGTTGTTGTTAAAATTGAACCTTCCGGCTGAGAGCGAATTAAGTTTATATGATGTCGCGCCAATGACTCCGGGCGTGGCGAAAGATGTTAGTCATATTCCGACCTCAGTGAATGTAGAAGGTTTCGGCGGCGATGATCCGTCCGAAGCATTAAAAGGTGCGGACATCGTATTAATTTGCGCGGGTGTTGCGCGCAAACCCGGCATGACGCGTGCGGATTTGTTTAATGTCAATGCCGGAATTATCCAAAGCTTGGTGGAAAAAGCGGCTCAGGTTTGCCCTAAAGCCTGCATTTGTATTATTACCAATCCGGTGAATTCGACGATTCCGATTGCGGCGGAAGTATTGAAAAAAGCCGGCGTGTATGACAAACGAAAATTATTCGGTATTACTACGCTGGATGTTATTCGCTCCGAGAAATTTATTGTGCAAGCGAAGAACATCGAGATCAACCGTAACGATATTTCTGTTATCGGCGGTCACTCGGGCGTGACGATTTTGCCTTTATTATCACAGATTCCGCATGTGGAATTCACAGAACAGGAATTGAAAGATTTAACCTATCGTATCCAAAACGCAGGAACCGAAGTGGTCGAAGCTAAAGCCGGCGCCGGTTCGGCGACGCTTTCTATGGCGTATGCGGCAATGCGTTTTGCGGTTTCAATGGCGCGTGCACTGAAAGGTGAAGTGATCACGGAATGCGCCTATATTGAAGGCGACGGAAAATTCGCTCGTTTCTTTGCTCAACCGGTTCGTTTAGGTAAAAACGGGGTGGAAGAAATTCTACCGTTAGGTACCTTAAGCGCATTTGAGCAGGAAGCGCTTGATGCGATGTTACCGACTTTAAAAGCCGATATTGAAAACGGCGTGAAATTTGTCACAGGTGAATAATTAGCTTACGCTAATCGGAAAAATTAAATAAGGACTAAATACCGCAATGGATTTAGTCCTTTTTTCGGCTTAAATATTGGAAATAACGGCAATGATCGGGGGATTAAAAAAGGTTAACGTATGCCGTTAACCTTTTGAAGAGCCGATTATTTTACTTTATTCGGTGGTTTCGTCTTTTGGCGGTTTAATCGCCAGTAAATTACATTTGAGTTTACTGATAACATGTTCCGCGGTATTACCCAATAATGCGGCGGATAAGCCGGTACGTCCCACAGTGCCGAGTACGACCAATTCCGCGCCGAGTTCTTCGGCAACTTCTGGAATTACCTCTTCCGGGAAGCCTTCACGTACATGAGTATGATCTTCATCAATACCATATTTTTGGCGTAAAGCTTTCATATTCAGTAAATATTGTCCGCGGATGCCGTTAATATATTCTCTGGTATGGAATTCCGGTAAGTCGATCGCCATATTGATTGGTGTCGGCGGATAGGCACTGACTAAGTGGATATTTCCGCGTTCCAATGTATCGGCTAAATCGGTACTCAGATTGACCAGATAATGATTAAATTGTTCGTGATAATCTTCGTCACCGGATACATTTACCGCCACGAGAATACGACGCTGATGTTTCCAGTCTCCGTCACGCACCATTAACATAGGGGCCGGACATTTACGCAACAACTGCCAATCTACCGGCGTAAAGAAGATAGAGGCCATACTCTCTTCTTCTTTGGTGTATTTCACAACCAAATCGTATTGATTTTTTTCGAACTCTTCCGCGATAGCTTCCGCTTCATTGTTGTTCCAAACGACTAAGGTTTTGAATTCAATCATTGGGTCCGCATATTTTTCAATATAATGCTGAATTTCTTGCTGACGCTGAGTAATTACGCCTTGATGCATTTCATTGCGTTCTTCGGATGAAAGCAACGCTGACATTTCATAAGATAAATCATAAACTGCAAGGAATAGCGTAATTTTTACTGATTGCTCGCTTTTTTGTTCTTTCGCTAGGCGAACGGCACGAGCCAAGCCGTATTGTTTTTCATTTTCAGGATTCAGAACGACGAGTATATTATTAAATTTCATAATGTTCTCCTTTCTTAATTGTTATGACTAGCATAGAACAGAGATGCCGTAAGGACAAGAATAATGAGTCAAAAATGTGACCTAGTGCAAATTTTTGACAAAAAAATTGCCGCTTCTCGCTGAAACGGCAATAGATTGAATTACGGGACAAATTTAATTTTTGTTCGGTTTGACCCCGAAATTTCCAGTAAAGCATTTAAGTTATTGATAGTAATGTATTTTCCCTGGACGGAGAGAATGCCCAATTTTTGAAAACGGCCCAGTAAACGACTAATCGTTTCAACGGTCAAACCAAGATAATTGCCGATATCGCCGCGCGTCATGGTTAAACGGAATTCGCGGGATGAAAAACCGCGGGCGGAGTAACGTTTGGACAGATTATAGATAAAAGCGGCTAAACGTTCTTCCGCATTCATTTTGGAAAGTAAAAGGATCATTTCCTGATCACTTTGAATTTCGCTGCTCATTAAGCGCATCATTTGCTGGCGTAATTTCGGCATTTTGCCGGTTAGATCATCCAAAATATCATAAGGAATTTCGCATACCATGGCGGTTTCCAGAGCTTGCGCGAAGCTCGGATGGCGTGCGTTCGTGATAGCGTCAAATCCGACTAAATCGCCTGGCAGATGAAAAGAAGTGATTTGTTCTTCGCCGGTTTCGCTGATAGTATAAGTTTTGATCGTTCCGGAACGGATAGCGTAAAGAGAGGTGAGTTCATCGCCGGCTTTGAAAAGAACCTGCGATTTTTGAATGGGTTTTTTGCGCTCGATAATGTTGTCGAGCTGATCAAGCTCATGTTCGTTAAGAGTGAAAGGAATACAAAGTTGACTGATACTGCAATCCTGGCAGTGAATAGCGCAACCGCCGGATTGTATACGACGACCTGCTTTGGTTTCGTTAGCTAAATTTGTCATGTGTTCCTCAATAACTAAAAACGCATAAAATGTAATAAAATTGATCTAACGCAACAAATAATAGCATTATTTGTTAAAATTAAGAAGAAATAAATCAAAAACTCAGAGGGTAAAATCATGCCGGCAGAAAAATTAACCAAACGTCGATTTTTCCAAATTCTCATTATGTTGGGAATTCTGGTTTTCGTTTTTTTATACCGAACCTATCAGCATTCCGAATCGCCGAATCGGAAATCTCATCACAGCGAGCCGGCTGAGCGGACGAAAAGTGCGGGCGATTTTGAGCCTGTTTTTGAAAAACGACAATAAAAAAGGAGAGCACAATGATGCTCTCCCTTTTTCATCAGGCTAGTCGGCGTTTGATAAATTGCCTAAATCTTTGTCGATAAGGAATAAGGATTTGCCTTCTTCGCCTAAAATATTGAATTTATCTAAAATACCGCCGAATAATTTTTCTTCTTCGTGTTGTTCACCCACGAACCATTGCAAGTGATTGAATGCGGAATAATCTTTTTCTTCGAAAGTTGCCGTCACTAATTCATTGATTTTACGAGTGATTAATTTCTCGTGTTCAAAGGTTAATTCGATAACCTGACGCAATGATTTATATTCGGCCGCCGGTGCTTCAATGGCTTCAATACGCACTTCCGCGCCGGTTTCATTCAGGTAAGTGAACAGTTTGCGCATATGCTGCATTTCTTCCGCCGCATGTTCGCGCAGGAATTTTGCCGCTCCCACAAAACCTTTGTGTTCGCACCAGGCGCTCATTTGCAAATAAAGATTGGAAGAATAAAACTCAAGATTCATTTGAGCGTTTAACAGTTTTACAACATTTGTCGATAACATTTTCATTCTCCCGCTTATAATTTTGCTAAATCATTGTCGATGAAATATAAAGAACGACCGTCTTCACCCATGATGTTGAATTTATCCAGAATGCTGCCGAACAATTTTTCTTCTTCGTGTTGTTCCGCCACATACCATTGCAGGAAGTTGAAAGTAGAGTAATCTTTATGAGCGAAAGTGACTTCCACTAACTCATTGATTTTGGAGGTGACTAATTTTTCGTGTGCCATTGTCACTTCGAACACTTCTTTTAATGAACCGTATTCATAACGCGGTGCCTCGATTTTACCTAAAAGCGGTAAACCGCCGGTTTCGCTCACATAGGAGAATAATTTTTGCATGTGTTCCATTTCTTCGTCGGCGTGACGAAGTAAAAATGCCGCCGCACCGGTATATCCTTTGTGTTCGCACCAGGCGCTCATTTGTAAATAAATGTTGGATGAATAAAATTCTAAATTGATTTGTTCGTTCAATTTAGCGGTAATTGCTTGGTTTAACATGTTTGTTTCCTCAATAAAATAATGTCGATGACATTGTCATAAAGTCGCGGCTATTTTAACCAAATTATAACATTCGTCAAGTGTTGTTTTTCGTAACCCATTAATTTATTTGAATTTTTTAATGTAAATCATTCTTGTTTATCAAGCCGGTGACAGGCGCAATTCCGCGCAAAATCACAAAAAAGTATGGTGTTTTTATGCCGCAAAATCGCTTATCCGATTTTTTGTGCTCAATCTTCGTTGGCAGGTAACGGCAAAAAACTTCGCTTTTTTTGACCGCACTTATAACGCCAGAACCAGCACGCCGCTGCAAATTAATAAAGAACCGATCACCAATTTTAAACTGACGGCTTCACCCAACAGCACCACGCCTAATACGATGGCGATCACCACGCTGAGTTTATCAATCGGCGCCACCCAGGAAGCGGGGGCGAGTTGCAAAGCGCGATAATAACAAAGCCAGGATAACCCGGTTGCAACGCCGGAAAGAATCAGAAATGTGAGGGGTTTGGCGGCGATATGTTGGGGCAGTTGCCATTCGTTACGGGCGGTGATGATGGCGCCGATAACGAAGAAAATCACGATGGTGCGGATAAAAGTGGCAAGATTGCTGTTCATGCCTTCCACGCCGAGTTTTCCGAGAATGGCCGTTAAACCGGCAAAAAATGCCGAGCCGAACGCGAAAATAAGCCAGTTCATGAATTTCTCCTGTTTCCTGTTAAAGTTTTGGTTATAATGCAGCTAAATTTTATTCAAGGGAAGATTATGGAACAAATAAATATCGAAATCGCTTATGCTTACCCGCATAATCATTATTTAAAATCTTTCACTTTGGATGCGGGGACGACCGTGCAAACCGCTATTTTGCAGTCGGGCATTTTGAGTCAATATACGGATATCGATTTACGCCAGAATAAAGTAGGTATTTTCGCTCGTCCGGTGAAGTTAACGGATGTGCTGAAAGACGGCGATCGGATTGAAATTTATCGTCCGTTACTGGCGGATCCGAAAGAAATCCGGCGCAAACGTGCGGCTCAGCAGGCGGCGCAACAAAAGGCCAAAATATAAGGATCGCCAATGAGTCAGTTTTGTTTACCCGAATCGATCAGCGCGGAAATTTTTTTGCGGGATTACTGGCAGAAAAGGCCGCTGGTGATGCGTAATGCCTTGCCGGAAATCGTCGGTATGTTCGAGCCGCAAGATATTCTCGAGTTAGCCCGAAGCGAAGAGGTCACCGCCCGTTTGGTGCGGCAATATAACGATGATGATTGGCGAGTTAAACTTAGTCCGCTGAATGCCGAGGATTTCGCCGATCTTCCGGAAAAATGGTCGGTATTGGTGCAGAATTTAGAGCAATGGTCGGTGGAATTGGGTGAAATGTGGAACCGCTTCGGTTTTATTCCTCAATGGCAGCGCGACGACATTATGGTGTCTTTCGCGCCTCAGGGCGGTTCCGTGGGAAAACATTACGACGAATATGACGTTTTCTTAGTGCAGGGTTACGGGCAACGCCGTTGGCAACTGGGAAAATGGTGCGATTCGAGTACCGCATTTAAACCGAATCAACCGATTCGCATTTTTGACGATATGGGCGAATTGGTACTGGATGAAGTGATGAATCCGGGCGATGTCCTGTATATTCCGTCGCGTATGGCGCATTACGGCGTGGCGGAAAGCGATTGTTTAACCTTTTCTTTCGGTTTGCGTTATCCGAATATTTCCGATTTGACGGATAAAATAAACGAGCAGTTTAACCGGCGGGATCCGGAAATTGATTTTTCCGAATTCATGTTGCCGTTGCGCTTAAATCAAAGGGAACAACCGACGGGAAAATTGGGAGAAGCGGAAATCCGGCAAATGAAGGCGCAGTTTTTTCAGCGGTTAGCGAATTCCGAACCTTTTGACCGTTTGTTCAGACGGGCGGTTGCCGGCGCAGTGACAACCCGTCGTTATGATTTACTGATATCCGACGAGATGTCGGATCCCGACGAAGTGCGGTCGGAAATGGAGCGGAATTTTGCGCGGTTGCAACAGGATAACAACTGCAAACTGGCTTATCTTACCGCGCCGCTGGAAATTTACGCCAACGGCGAATGGCTGGATGAACTGAACGAATTGGAAAAGGCCGTGTTGAAACGTTTGGCAGACGGGGAAAAGCCGGATTTCACCGAACTAAAATCGTTAGCGCAGGAAGTGAACGGTTCGCAAGAGGATTTCATCCTATTATTCGACAGTATCTGCAACTGGCTGGATGACGGCTGGGTATTGCTGGTTTAACGCGATAAAGCAAAAGTGCGAGCAAAAAAACGCATGAATTTTTGCCCGCACTTTTCGTTTATTCTTTGTAATCTTCTTTGTTGAGATCGTATTTTTTCATGCGCAAATAGAGTTTTTTACGGGGAATCTGCAAATAAGCGGCGGCATCGTTAATTTTGCCCTGAAAGCGATCCAACACGTCGGCGATAATATTTTTTTCATACTCTTCAATTAAACTGTCGAGCGATAATTCGCTTTGTCTATCTTGTGTGAAATGCAAATTATCGTTCTGTACGGTGATGCCCACTGCGTAAAGTTCCGCCGTATGAATCAGTTGGCTGATATTTCCCAGCCATTGTTGGGACAATAATTGCTTGATGAATGCTTCCGTTATGGCGGGCTTTTTCTTATTCAGTTTATCGCAGGTGACGGCGAGATAATGACGAAATAACGGCTCAATGTCCGATGTGCGATGAGATAACGGCAGGCATTCGATTTGAGTCAGGGAAAACGAATAAAACAATTCGGGCAATAATTTGGCTTGCGCCAATAATTGTTGCGGGGAATATTGGCTGACGGCAATAATTCGGGCATTTGGGTTGCGTAGAATAAACTGAGCCAGTAATTTTTGCGCCGCATTGGTCAGATATTCAATATTTTTGATAATGAACGTCGTATTTTGCGCGGCGTTTAATTGAGATTGCAATTCTTCGGTATCGCATTCGCCGAGAAGCTCTAGACATTGCTTTTGTGGAAAACGCGTTTTAGCCAATTCGTGCAGATAATGTGCGGTTAAGGTTTTTCCCGTGCCGATTTCGCCGAAAATAAAAATGGGTAAATCCGTTTGTGATAATTGCTGTAAACGCCGGCGTAAATTTTTTATCCATTTACTTTGTCCGATAAGATGGGTTTCCAGCTCTTGTTGTTGCCAATGTTTTAACGCCAATTGCGCCTGACGTTGAGTTAACGCCAGATCGATTTGTTGCAGCAAGCGTTCGGGATCCACCGGTTTTTCGATAAAATAAAACGCGCCTTTTTGCATGGCGTCGATCGCCATCGGCACGTCGCCGTGTCCGGTAATTAAAATGACGGGGAGATTTTTATCCTTTTCATGCAACCGTTCAAGCAACTGCCAGCCGGACAATTGCGGCATATAAATATCGCTCACCACCACGCCTTGCCAGTCTTCCGTAATGAGTGGCTCAGCGTCTAACGGATTATTCAATGCGATAATTTCATAGCCTTTTTCATCGCTCTCTAAAGCCAGCAATGCCTGATAAGCCTGCAATACATCCGGATCGTCGTCGATTAACAACACTAGGCTTTTATTTTTCATGATGGTTACCTGTTATTTCTTGAGATATTGGCGGAAATTCTAAAATAATGACCGCACTTTGTTGAAAACTGGAAGCGATATAAAGGTTTCCGTTGAATTGATTCATAATATGGCGACAGATTGTTAATCCTAAGCCCAAACCGACTTCTTTACTGCTGTAAAAAGGTTGTAACAATTTATTGATATTATCGGTTTGCCAACCGATACCGTTATCTTCCACATAAACATAAGTTTTTTGCCGCTCGGAGGTGATTCTTACCGAAATATGCGGTCGGCTTTTACACGCTTCCAACGCATTATTGAATAAATTGACAAAAATCTGTTCCAACAGCAGGTTATTACCCAATATCGTCGCATTTCCCTGAACGGATAAGATCGCGTGCAGCGGTTGATGACGCAATTCAAGTAATGACCAGGCTTCGTTAATCACCGTATGCAGATCGATTGGTTGCAGCGGTTCCATTTGATTAGTCCGCTTGGTAAACTGGCGTAAGCCTTTCACAATACGTCCTATTCGTTCCGTTAGTCCGGTAATTTTTGCCGTATAATCCGCCACTTGGCGATAATCTTGCTGTTGCAGCATTTTTTTCAGGCTGAACAGATAAATGGACATCGCATTTAACGGTTGATTAATTTCATGCGCCAACATGGTCATGGTTTGCCCGACCACCGCGAGTTTTGCCGTTTGAATTAATTCGTTTTGCGTATCTTGTAAATTTTGTTGAATAATCCGTCGTTCCTGCAAAATTTCGGTATGTTTTTTTAACAATCGATTGATTTCGGAAATTTCGTCGTTACCGATGATTTGGATAAGCGGATCTTCTTTTCCTTGGTTTAATAATTTAACGGATTCGATTAATTCTTCAAAACGTTTAGTTAAATGTTTTTGTAAATAAAAACGATTAAACAGCAAAATAAATAATAAAATAATCATTAAAGACATCAAAATAATAATTCCGCTGATTTCCGTTTGGGTTTTCAAATGACTATTCAGCATACTAAATTTATCTTTTGTTTTCGATAAGATTTTATTGGTTAGATTACGAGTGGCATATAATATTTTTTCCTGATGCGAAGCAATATTATTCAGAGATTGCTGATGGTTATTTATATTGGTAATTAACAGATCTAATTCTTCTCCAGGTTTAGTAATGTTAACCAGAGTTTCTACCATTTGTTGTAAAGTTGCCAGACTGGCTTTATTCGGTTTCTTTTGTTCATTTAAATAAATATTCAGGATGATATTTTTCAGATTCTGATATTCTTCACTAATATTTTGTTTTTCCAATGAATAAATAAATTGTGTGATTTCATTTTTTATTTGTTCTTCCATGTTTTTTAATTTGGTCATACTTTGTAATTCATCTTGTAGATTCAGCATTAAAGTCTTTCGCGCGCGTTCGCCCGGCTCGGTAAAGTTAATTTGCTGCCAGTTTAATTCTTGCCCTAATGCCACAATTTCATTATTAAAATCGTCATGTAACCATTGAATTTTAGTAAATAATTCCTGTTTCTTTTGCTCGATATAAAAATATTGCGAAATATTATTGTCTATTTTACCGATTAACGATTTTAAATCGGATATGTTTTGGGTAAGTATTATTTGGTTATCCGGCTCGGTTAATGCCAAAGCGTTTTTTTCAATTTCGATTAATTGCAGATTAAGTTGTTTAAACATAGTTTGACGAGTCGGATTATTTTTTACGGCGGCAAAACGATCCAATTCATTGATAAAAGAATTGACATTGTCATCTAATTTTAATGCTAAGTTAGTTTTAGGAAAGTAATCGTTTAAAATATAATTAACCTGTTTATGTTGCTGATACCATGAGATTAAACTGACGGCGCCGATAATACAGGTAAATAATAATCCCATATTTAAAGCGTTTTTCAGAGTTTTAATAATGCCGGATTTATTCACTGTTATTCTTCCTCAATTTGGCTTAATACCCGATTAATTTGTTGTTGAAAGAATATTGCCCATTGTTTTTCCTGTTGAACGGCAAAACCGCGATCATTTTTTAATCGGGATAAGTAAATTTCGTCGCCGGCTTGTTTTTCGTCAACGGGAATTGTTGTTAAAATTTGGCGAAGTGCGGTCAGTTTTTTGTTTGTTTTTTTCTCTTTTGCATGAATTAGCGCCCAGGCTTCTTTTAATTGAGTTAAGCGAAAAGTAATGGCGATATCGAATAATTTTTCGACTAAATATTGGCGGGCCAGTAATAAATCGTAATCCAATAAAGGTTCCGCTAATAATTTCTGTTGTTGCGCGTATAAACGGTCATTTTTCGGTAAATCTACAACAGGATATTTGGCGAAACGGTGTTCGGCGACGATTTTTTGTCCTTTGTCCGAAAGCAGATAGCTAATAAAGTTTTGTGCGTCTTCAATATTTCGGCTGTTTTTATGGATAGCAATAAATGTCGGCGAAATAACGGAGCGCGGAAAATAAACAAATCCGACCCGGGGATCGTCGTGAGTATAAGTCGTATAGGTGTCGATACTTAATCCTGCCGCGGCTAATCCCATTCGAACCTTTTCCGCCACGTTAAAACTCCGGGATGAAATTAAAGAAACATTACTTGCCAGCGTGAGAAAATCCTGCCATCCCTGCCGCCAACCGCGTTGTTGTAGCAACATTTCCAACATGATGTGATTGGTCCCTGAACGAGAGGGCGAGCTGATTAATAACTTATTGAAATAATTTGAATTCATTAGGCTGTCCCAGTCCGTCGGTGCGGGTAAATTCAGCGTTTTTAATAGTTCTTTGTGGTAAAAAATGCCATAACCGGAAAAAGCGACGGCGGTCGTGGTGGTTGCCAGGCTTTTAGGTACCCAATGATGATTTTTCTGTAATTTTTCCGGCAAGATCAATAAACGATGGGAATTCTGTAAATGCTGAAACAGAAAAGGCGAGGAGCTTAAAATTAAATCCACATCTTCTGTATTGGGCTGCGCTAATAACCGGCTTAATGAATTCACGGTGCGATTCATTAATCTAATCTTTTTTTCCGGATAGGTTGCCTGCCATTGTTGGGCAATATAATCGGTGGTATCGGGCGAAAATGAGGTGGCGATGACTAATTCTTTCGCCTTAACGGGAAGACAAATATTGAAAAGAAAAATAAGCGTTAACCAAAATTTTTTCATTTTCTTATCCTTTTTTGTGATTCGGATCACAAAAGTGAAATTTTTTAAAAAATACCAAAATCTGCAATTAACCTGATTTTGTCCCAATTAACGGGAAATTTATTTACGCGGATTACAGACAATTGATTTTGTGTCGTTTTTGACACGCGATTCTATTTAAAAGAGATAAATTTGACTTAAAAATCAATGTATTGCCTTTTATTCTGAGCATATTAACATACCACCGAATTTCTAAAATTAGAAATGAAAATCTTCTATCCTCAATTTATTTCATGGGAGTGACATTATGATTTCCTTTTTAGCCTCGAAGCCGGGCCGACCTGTTCCGGATGCGGAGATTCGTCAACGTTATAATCGGTTACGCTGGCACGCGTTATTCGGTATTTTTATCGGTTATACCGCTTATTATATTCTGCGTAATAACTTTTTACTTTCTTCGCCGGAATTAATCAGTGATTTCGGATTTACCAAAAAAGATATCGGCTTTATTTCCGGAACAATGCTGGTGGTTTACGGTTTAAGTAAAGGCTTTATGTCGGCATTTGCAGATAACTCCAATCCGAAACATTTCATGATTTTCGGTTTAGTCATGTCCGGATTGGTTAACTTAATGATGGGATTCAGCGCATCGTTCTGGGCATTCCTGTTTCTATGTGTTTTAAACGGTATTTTTCAGGGAATGGGCGCCGGACCGGCCTATGTGGTGTTGGCAAACTGGTTTCCGCGTAAATCCCGCGGAGTGATTACGGCGATATTTAATGTTTCCCATAATGTGGGAGGCGGTTTGGTGGCGCCGATTGCGGGGGCGAGTATTGCGTGGCTGGGCAGCGAACATTGGCAGGCCGCGCACTTTATCGTACCAACCGCCATTGCCACTATTATTGCGCTGATCTTTTATATTTTCGGTGCAGGTCGTACTTATAATGAAGGTTTGCCGCCGACCACTAAAATCCTCGGTACCGAACAGGATGAGTTAATCGTAACCAAATCCGAAGAGGTGAAATTAACTACCTGGGAAATTTTCCGCGATTACATCATGAAAGACATTAATGTATGGTTTGTCTCTTTTATCGACGTATTCACCTATATGATTCGTTTCGGCGTGTTGACCTGGTTACCGCTTTACTTATTGGAAACCAAAGGTTTTACCAAAGGACAAATGGCGACGGCGTTCGCTATTTTCGAATGGGCGGCGATTCCTTCCACATTACTGGCCGGTTGGCTGACCGATACCTACTTTAAAGGGCGCCGCATGCCGTTGGCCATTATCACGTTAACCGGAGTCGGTATCGCAATGTTTGTCTATTGGGGCGGTAACGATCTGTTAACCGTTACTATCGGCGCGGGGATTATCGGTTGCTTGATTTATGTTCCGATGTTTCTGTCTTCGCTGCAAACCATTGAATTGGTTCCGTCGTTTGCCGCCGGTTCGGCCACCGGTTTGCGCGGCTTATTAAGCTATATTTTAGGCAGTTTCTCCGGTACGGCATTGTTCGGTATTTTGGCGGAACATTTCGGTTGGGACGCCGGCTTCTATCTTTTACTGTTCGCCGTATGCGGTTGTATTTTCTGCTGTTATATGACTCACTTAGGCGTATTGCGATTAGAGAAGAAAAGAAAAATTGTCAATATCAAATAAAGAATGACACATAAAAAAACGACCTTAAAGGTCGTTTTTTTATTCAAAGTGCGGTCAAAAATTCATTCGTTTTTTTGACCGCACTTTTTGTTTCTGACGCTCAGGATCAATTCAACCAGAACAGATAACCGATTGTTGCAATCACAAAAATACTGATAATATTCAGCACGAAACCGGCTTTGACCATTTCGTTCTGTTTTATGACGCCGATCCCGAATACGATAGCGTTCGGCGGGGTTGCGACGGGTAGCATAAAGGCGCAGGATGCTCCTAAACCGATGATTAAGGCTAATCCGAGTTCCGGCATGCCTAATGCTTGTGCGATGGAAATGAAGATCGGAACAAGCAATGCGGCGCTGGCGGTGTTACTGGTAAATTCGGTTAAGAAGATAATAAAGGCGGCAACGATTAAACCGATGAGGTAAAAATGTCCGTCCTGGATTAAAAATACAATACCGTCCGCCATGATTTTGCTGGCTCCGGAGTTTTTCAGCACTTCGCTTAAGGTTAAACCGCCGCCGAATAAAAGCAAAACGCCCCATTCCGTGTTGTCCTGAATCTGTTTCCAGGAGGCGACGCCCGCTACGGCGATGAGCACCGCCGCCAGCATGGCCACTACGCTGTCAAAGCTTCCCACTTTTTTAGGTAATCCTAATAATTCGGAGAAAATCGGATTAAGTTGTGAGCTGAAAATCCAGCAGAGCGCCACAAAAGTAAAAATTAATAAGGTTTTCCAGCGGTCGGCGTTCATTTCTACCCGTTCGAATTTTTGTTCGAAACGGAAGTTTAAGCGCGGTTTGAACACAATAAATAAGGCGCCGATCATAAGCGGCATTAAAATTATCATTATCGGCAAACCGTACCACAACCAATCGGAGAACGTCAGATGCAATTGGGAGGCGACGATAGCGTTCGGCGGACTGCCTACAAGCGTTCCCATGCCGCCGATACTGGCGCTATAGGCAATACCGAGCAGAACGAACACGTAAGTATTGTGTTCCCGTTCTTTATCAAGCTGGCTTAACACGCCCATGGCAAGCGGTAACATCATAGCGGCGGTGGCCGTGTTGCTGATCCACATGGATAAAAATGCGGTAGCGAGGAATAAATAAATGATCGCCACCAGTAAATTACCCCGGGCCAACGCCATGATCCGGTTGGCAATCAGTTGATCCAGTTTTTGAATATGTAATGCCGTAGCTAAGGCGAAACCGCCGAAGAATAGGAAAATCGTCGGATCGGCGAAAGCGACCAAGGCTTCTTTGGTGCTGACTAATCCCAGCCCGATTGCCAATAAGGGGACCAATAATGCCGTGACGCTCACATGCAAGGTTTCGGTTAGCCAAAGAACGGCGACAAAAGCCAGTAAGGCGAGTCCTTTATTGGCTTTGGCATCGAAAGGTAACCATTTGAGTAAGGCGGCAAACAGTAAAATGTCCAGACAAAGGATAACGGTTTTAGGATTAAATCGTGATTTAAGTTCCGGCGTGATATTCATATCTCGCTCCTTAGTTAACAATGTAGAATAATTAGCGTAGTCGTTAACATCGTAGAGTAGTTAAGTCCGAGCGTTACCCTATTGTGTTTTTAACAAAAATACAACAAAAAATTTTCAAATTTGTGACGAACATCAAAATATTTTGTGAAATACTATGGTTAAATTTTAAAAAATTTTTTTCTCTGTATAATGCGCATATTGCAATCGCATAAGGAAGTTATATGCCGAATAATCCGTCTCATTCATTTCAGCAATGGCTAAGCCAAACCGCGCTGGGCGGCGCAAATCAATCTTATATCGAAGCGCTTTACGAGGATTATCTCCAAGATCCGAATAACGTCGATGACAGTTGGCGCAGCATTTTTAATTCTTTCCCAAAATCGCCCGCACTTTCGCAGGAACAGCCGCATTCGCCGGTTCGCGATTATTTCAGACGTCTTGCCCGGGACAATACTCAGTCGGGTACAACCGTTGTAGTGGATCCGAAAGTCAGTGCGCAATTGGTCAAAGTGTTGCAATGGGTGAACGGGCACCGTAACCGCGGTCACCTGGACGCCAATCTGGATCCGTTAAAACTTTGGGAACGCATGCCGTCGCCGACCTTGGATTACAAATTTTACGGTTTTACCGACGCGGATTTAGACAAAGAATTCGATATCGGCGGTTATGTGTATAACCGTGAAAAAATCACTTTGCGTGAATTGGAATATAACCTGAAAAACACCTATTGCGGCACTTTAGGCTTCGAATTTATGCATGTAAACGATTTGGAAGCGCGCACCTGGTTACAACGCAAAGCGGAAAATTTATTGAACACGCCGCTGTTTAGCTGTGACGAAAAAATTCAATTCTTGGAAGAATTAACCGCCGCGGACGGTCTGGAGCGTTATCTCGGCGCGAAATTCCCGGGGGCTAAACGTTTTTCGCTGGAAGGCAGTGACGGTTATATTCCGTTGATGAAAGAAATTATTCGCCACAGCGGCAAAAACGGCGTGAAAGAAATCGTGTTCGGCATGGCGCACCGCGGACGGTTGAACATGCTGGTGAATGTATTGGGTAAACAGCCCGCCCGTTTATTTGACGAATTTGCCGGCAAACATTCGGGTGATCGCACCGGTGACGTCAAATATCATCAGGGTTATTCCTCCGATTTCATGACGGAAGGCGGCGTGGTGCATTTGGCTCTGGCGTTTAACCCGTCTCATTTGGAAATTGTGAGTCCGGTCGTCATCGGTTCCGTGCGTGCCCGGCAAAAACGACTGGGCGACGAAACCAAAGATCGGGTCTTGCCGGTCACCGTGCACGGAGATTCCGCCGTTATCGGGCAAGGTGTCGTACAGGAAACCTTAAATATGTCGGCAACCCGCGGTTATAACGTAGGCGGCACCATCCGCGTGGTGATTAACAACCAAATCGGATTTACTACCTCCAATACTAAAGATACCCGTTCTACGGAATACTGCACCGACATCGCTAAAATGATTGAAGCTCCGGTGATTCATGTAAACGGTGACGATCCGGAAGCTATCGCTTATGCCGCGCGTATGGCGGTGGAATTTCGTATGCGGTTTAAACGGGATATTTTTATCGATCTGGTGTCTTATCGCCGCCACGGACATAACGAAGCGGACGAACCTTTAGCCACTCAGCCCGTAATGTACAAGCTTATTAAGAAACATCCGTCACCGCGCAAAGTGTATGCGGATCGTTTGGTCAATGAAGGCGTGATTAACGAATCCGACGCTATCGAATTAATGAATAATTATCGCGACGCCTTGGATGAAGGCGGTTGTGTGGTGAAAGAATGGCGCGAAATGGATATGTCATCGGCACAATGGTATAAATTCCTCGGTGCCGATAACGGCGGATTAGAAACGGAATATAACGGACAGTTCGATCCGGTCCGGTTTAAAGCGTTAGCGGAACGCGCCTGCGAATATCCGGAAAATCACCCGATTCATCCTCGCGTGGAAAAAGTGTATGACGATCGTAAACTGATGGCGGCGGGTGAAAAACCGCTGGATTGGGGCATGGCGGAAATTATGGCCTACGCCACTTTGCTTGCCGACGGTCACCATGTGCGCATTTCCGGTGAAGATTCCGGCCGCGGCACTTTCTTCCATCGTCAGGCGGTGCTGCATAATCAAAACGAACGCAAGGCTTACATCCCGTTGATGCATTTGCAACCGCAACAAGGCCGCTTTGAAGTGTGGGATTCCGTGCTTTCGGAAGAAGCGGTGCTGGCGTTTGAATACGGCTACGCCGCGACGGATCCCAACACCTTAACCATTTGGGAAGCGCAATTCGGCGATTTCGCCAATGGCGCGCAAGTGGTGATTGATCAATTTATCAGCTCGGGCGAACAAAAATGGGGCAGAATGTGCGGTTTAGTCATGTTGCTGCCGCACGGTTACGAAGGACAAGGCCCGGAACATTCGTCCGCCCGGCTGGAACGTTACTTACAACTTTGCGCTCAGCAAAACATACAGGTTTGCGTGCCTTCTACGCCAAGCCAGATTTATCATTTATTACGCCGCCAAATGTTGCGCGCCGAACGCCGTCCGTTAATCGTCATTTCGCCGAAATCTTTGTTACGCCATCCGCTGGTGGTGTCGCAAACGGAGGAATTCGTTAACGGCACCTTCCACCGCGTAATTGACGAAATTGACGACATCAAACCGGAAAACGTTAAACGGGTGATTTTCTGCGCCGGCAAAGTGTATTACGATTTGCTGGAAGAACGACGTAAAAAACAACAAAACGACATCGCAATCATCCGTATCGAGCAGCTTTATCCCTATCCGCACGAAGAAGTGCGGGAGATTTTGGCGAAGTTTTTTCATGTGAAGGATTTTATTTGGTGTCAGGAAGAACCGCTTAATCAGGGCGCGTGGTATTCCAGCCAGCATAATTTCCGCGCCGATTTGCCGGACGGCGCCGCCCTGAATTACGTGGGGCGCCCCGCTTCCGCCTCGCCGGCGGTGGGTTACGGCGCACTGCATAACGCCCAGCAACGTACATTAATTACAGAAGCATTAACATTTTAACGAATTGAATGAAGGAACATAGCATGAGTTATTTTGATATTATCACGCCCGATTTACCCGAATCCGTTGCCGATGCAACGGTGGTAAAATGGCATAAAGCAGTGGGCGACAGCGTCAAACGCGATGACATTTTAGTGGAAGTGGAAACGGATAAAGTGGTGTTGGAAGTGCCGGCATTGGACAGCGGCGTGCTGGAAAGCATTGAACAGCCCGAAGGGGCGACGGTGGTCAGCAAACAGCCGTTGGGACGCGTGGCGAAAGGCGAAACCGTGGTGGCGCCGGTTTCCGCTCAATCGTTACAGACCGAACCGCGTCCGGCGCCGGATCATCATGATTCGCTGGGGCCTTCCGTGCGGCGTTTGGTAGGCGAACACGATTTAAATCCGCAGGATATTCCCGGTTCCGGCAAACACGGTCGTATTACCCGCGAAGACGTGGTGCAGGCCTTGGCAAGTAAAGAAACGCAATCGCCGGTTAGCCAAAGTGCGGTCAAAAATTCGTTAGAATTTCGCGGCGAACAGCGGGTGCCGATGACGCGTCTGCGCAAACGCATCGCGGAACGTTTGCTGGAAGTCAAAAACAGCACGGCAATGTTAACTACCTTCAACGAGGTGGACATGCAGCCGATTATGCAGTTACGCAAAAAATACGGCGAACAATTCGAAAAACAACACGATGTGCGCCTCGGCTTTATGTCTTTTTACGTGAAAGCGGTGGTGGAAGCGCTGAAACGTTATCCGGTCATCAATGCCACAATCGACGGCGACGATATTTTGTATCACAACTATTTTGACATCAGCATTGCGGTATCCACCCCGCGCGGACTAGTGACGCCGGTATTGCGCGATTGCGATAAAATGAGCATGGCGGAGATCGAAAAACAAATCAAAGTGCTGGCGGAAAAAGGTCGCGACGGCAAACTCACCGTAGAAGATTTAACCGGCGGCAACTTTACCATCACCAACGGCGGCGTATTCGGTTCGCTGATGTCCACTCCGATTATCAATCCGCCGCAAAGTGCTATTTTGGGCATGCATGCGATTAAAGATCGTCCGGTGGCGGTGGATGGTCAGGTAGTGATTCGTCCGATGATGTATCTGGCGTTGTCTTACGATCACCGTTTAATCGACGGTAAAGACAGCGTTCGTTTTTTGGTGACGATTAAAGATTTACTGGAAGATCCCGCAAGATTGTTGTTGGAAATTTAACGGAAGATGACGATGACTAACCGCACTGAAAAGTGCGGTTAATTTTTGGCCGATTTTTAGCGCCTGTTTGGCTGGTTTGATGAAAAATCATTTTAATGAAAAAACCAATCCTGAATTCCCGTTTTCCCCTTAAAAAAAGACGCGTCACCGTGTAGAATATCGCCATTAAATTTAAAAAGGACAAAACATGAATTTACACGAATACCAATCTAAACAAATCTTCGCGCAATACGGTTTGCCCGTTAGCGAAGGTTATCCTTGCGAAACGGTGGAGCAGGCGTTGGACGCGATTAAAAAGCTGGGCGGCGATCAATGGGTGGCAAAATGTCAGGTGCATGCCGGCGGTCGCGGCAAAGCGGGCGGCGTAAAGGTGGTGAAATCCGACGCTGAAGTGCGGGCGTTTTTTGAACAGTTTTTAGGCAAACGATTGGTGACTTTCCAGACGGACGCCAATGGTCAGCCCGTCAATACCATTTATCTGGAAGCCTGTGCCGAGGTGAAAAAGGAATTGTATGTAGGCGTGGCGATCGATCGCGCCAATCATCGTATTCTGTTCATGGCGTCGACGGAAGGCGGCGTCAATATTGAAGAAGTGGCGGAAAAAACGCCTCATTTGCTGCATAAAGCGACGATTGATCCGTTCATCGGACCGCAACCTTTTCAGGGGCGCGAACTGGCGTGTAAATTAGGGTTAAGCGGCAAACAGATTCACCAATTCGCCCATATTTTTTGTCAGCTCGGTAAAATGTTTATCGAGAAAGATTTAAGCCTGGTGGAAATCAACCCGTTGGTGATTTTGCAGAATGGCGATCTGCATTGTCTGGACGCCAAAATCGTGGCGGACGGCAACGCCTTATATCGCCATGCCGATCTGAAATCCTTGCAGGATCCGAGCCAGGAGGATCCGCGCGAAGCGGAAGCGGAGGCGTTGGGATTGAATTACGTGGCGTTGGACGGCAACATAGGTTGCATGGTTAACGGTGCGGGCTTGGCAATGGGAACCATGGACATCATTAAGTTGCAGGGCGGCTTACCGGCCAATTTTCTTGATGTCGGCGGCAGCGCAACCAAAGAACGAGTGGCAGGCGCGTTTAAAATCATTCTTTCCGACACCCATGTCAAAGCTATTTTAGTGAATATTTTTGGCGGTATCGTACGTTGCGATTTAATCGCCGAAGGCATTGTGGCGGCAGTGAACGAAGTAGGCGTTGCGGTGCCGGTTGTGGTGCGGTTGGAAGGCAATAATGCGGAACGCGGACGAGAAATTCTAGCCCAAAGCGGATTAAACATTCTTGCCGCCGAAAGCTTAAAAGATGCAGCTGTTCAGGCTGTAAACGCAGCCAAATAGGAGAACGGCATGTCAATTTTAATCAATAAAGACACCAAAGTAATTTGCCAGGGATTTACCGGCGGACAAGGCACTTTCCACAGCGAACAGGCATTGGCGTACGGCACGCAACTGGTGGGCGGCACCAGTCCGGGGAAAGGTGGAACGACGCACTTAGGGTTGCCGGTGTTTGATACGGTGCGAGAAGCCGTGAATAAAACCGGCGCCACCGCCAGCGTGATTTACGTACCGGCGCCGTTCTGTAAAGATGCGATTCTGGAAGCGATTGACGCCGGCATTCGGCTGATTGTCTGTATCACCGAAGGCATTCCTACCTTGGATATGCTGCAAGTGAAAGAAAAATTAAACGAAACCGGCGTGGTGATGATTGGCCCGAACTGCCCGGGCGTGATTACGCCGGATGAATGTAAAATCGGTATTATGCCGGCGAACATTCATAAAAAAGGATGTGTCGGCATCGTTTCCCGTTCCGGCACTCTGACTTATGAAGCGGTCAAACAAACTACGGACGAAGGATTCGGGCAATCCACCTGTGTCGGCATCGGCGGCGATCCGATTCCCGGTTCAAGCTTCATTGACATTTTGCAACGTTTTGAGGAGGATCCGGAAACCGAAGCCATCGTGATGATCGGCGAAATCGGCGGCTCGGCGGAGGAAGAAGCGGCGGATTTCATCAAACGTCATATCACCAAACCGGTGGTCAGCTACATTGCCGGTATCACCGCGCCGAAGGGCAAACGCATGGGACATGCCGGCGCCATCATCAGCGGCGGCAAAGGCACGGCGGACGAAAAAATCAAAGCCCTGCAAGACGCCGGCGTCACCACGGTGCAAAGCCTGGCGGATATCGGTTCGGCGTTAAGAAATATTTTGGGTTAATTTAACGAAAAGTGCGGTCAATTTTGACTGCATTTTTTTACAGATAGATTGACGAAGTGAATTTTCTGTCTAAAATAGCGTAATAATTTTTCGAATGAAGGAATGAATCGTGTTTAAAAAAATTATTTTGTCCGCTGCCGTGTTAGCGATGTTGGGCTGCGGTTCGACGCAATCGACAATTCCTGCGGAATATGCGGGCGCGGCCTATGAATTATCCGACGCGGACGCACAAAAATGGGCGTTTTCCGCAAAACAGGCGGAACAATGCATTTATCCGAACTTGACTCGGATTCAGCATGATCACTTTCAAAAAGAGGATAGCTATATTTATTCTCAATACGTATTTTTCTATCCGTTGGAAGACATTATCGGCGAAGATCACGTGAAAATGATTCAAAACGACAAAAAATCCATGGATTATGCAACCTATCAGTTTAAGAAATATAAATCTAAAACGCCGGTAGAAGCATTGGAGCCGCCTCAGTGTAAGACCTTGCAAACTAAGGCGCGGGAAGATTTGGCCGTGGTGAAAGGTCAGCATATTTCCGGCATGGTGGAAGAGAAAAATGCGGATGGCAAAAACATTGCCACCGAGGAAAATAAATTCTTCTTTGACATTATCAAATGGGGATCGGCGTTGTTGTTATAGCCGGTCGCCGGATAAACGGGAAAAGTGCGGTCAAATTTGACCGCACTTTTTGTTTAACCATTTGCCGAATGTTCAATTTGACGCACAATTAATTGCGCCATCATGTCGATATGTTTCGGCGCGTCATTTAACGCCGGGATGTAGCGATAGCTTTTCCCGCCGTTCGCCAGAAACAAGTCGCGGTTGGTTTCGGCGATTTCTTCCAGCGTTTCCAGACAATCGCAGGCAAATCCCGGGCTGATGACGGCGACTTTTTCAATGCCTTGTGTGGCGGCGTTCCGCAGAAAACGGTCGGCATAGGGCTGCAGCCATTCTTCGCGCCCGAAACGGGATTGAAACACCATGTTCCATTGCGTTTCCGCTAAACCTAATTTATCCGCTACGGCAAGGGTGGTTTGGCGGCAATGTTCGCGATAATAATCGCCTTCCCGTTCATAACGCAGCGGAATGCCGTGATAGGAAAACAGCAAAAACTCGTCATTTTTTAACCGCACTTTAATACTTTCCGTCAGCGCATTGATGTAGTTTTCATCCAAATGATAGGAATGAATGAAGGAAAACGGCAGCATTTTGCGGCTGCTTTTCAGGGCCTGCGCAAAGGCGTCGAATGCCGCTGCCGTCGTAGTGCTGCTGTATTGCGGATAAAGCGGCAGCACCACGATTCGATCAACACGGGCATTCAGCAGATTTTCGAGCGCCTGTTGAACGCTCGGATTGCCGTAGGTCATACCGATTTCTACTTGCGCGTCGATTCCCAGCGCTTGCAAACGAGCCTGTAACGCGGTTTTTTGCGCATTGGAATAAACCAGCAACGGTGAGCCTTGTTCCGTCCAAACGGACTGGTAATTATGGCGAATTCGGCGGGAACGC
>Ga0129307_1000342_pt1 | contig 75368 bp, 81 predicted proteins | sample P1105metagenome_FD_94437 | JGI IMG/M metagenome (GOLD analysis project Ga0129307, IMG submission 94437) | Capybara group fecal microbial communities from Wisconsin, USA - P1105 metagenome | ecosystem: Host-associated > Mammals > Digestive system > Large intestine > Fecal | place: USA: Wisconsin...
ACAGAATTCAGATGCTATGAGGTAAAAGAAATGTCCATAGGATTAAAGAATGATAAAGTTAAACTTGAAGATCATCAGGAAGCCTGGGATATTGAAGGTGCGGCTGCCTGTAAGAAGATCAAAGGTGTCCTTGGTGATGATATAGTTGATGTCCAGCATATCGGAAGCACATCGATCCGATGGATCTGTGCGAAGCCGATCATAGATATTGTTGTGGCTGTAAGAGATTTTCAGGACATTATGAAGCACAACGAAGAATTGGCAGAAAACGGGATCGTCTACAAAAGACAGGATGTCCCGGGGCAGCACCTTTACCGCTCCGGCGATCTTGAAAATGATATAGTTACTCATTTTATCCATGTGGTCTTAGCTGGCTCACAGGCGTGGCATGATTATATTGATCTCAGGGATTATCTTAATTCTCATCCTGAGGATGCAAGAGCTTATGAGTGTCTTAAGAAAGATCTGTGTGCCAGATATCCTGATGACAGGGACTCCTATGTTAAAGGCAAGGAAGAGATCATCGGTGAGATACTGGCAAAAGCGAGAGCCTGGCGTGCAGGGTAAACTTTAAAAACATGGAATCTTTTTGCAGCATATATGTCTTTTAAGGATCGCCTCTGACATGAGAAGCTTCATTGAAGGCATTGACGGGTGATGATGTATATTTGATAAGAACCTTTAGATAACAAACAGGTGATAAGACCTGCCCCGGACTGATGGGGCAGGTCTTTTGCTTATGTTATAATCCAAATAGTCGTATATAAGGGAGAGTCAGTAATGAAGGGTATAGAAATCAAGAAGGCTGTTGCAGTAGCTCTTGCAAGTGTAATGTTCTTTTCGCTTGCATCCTGCTCGATGTTTGGTGCAAATAAAAAAGAGGTTATCGAAGCGGCTGATCTTGATACTCAGCAGTCTGCAACGAATCCTGTTGAGTCTTCTGGTGAGACCACACTTGATACGGAGCAGGATATTACAGAACCGGCTGAGTCTTCTGGAGAGATCGATCCTGAAATGGAACAGGCTATCAATGATCTGGATGAGTACTGTTACCAGTTTCCTTCTTGTCTTCGTATGGATTCGACAGAGCATCCTGAACAGAATATAATCTATGACTTTACGGGTGACGGTCACGATGACGTGGTTACGAGCTTTCAATGCGGAAGCGGTATCGTGCGGGTCGTTATAGTTCTCTATGATGTAGCTGATCAGGAATTCTATACCGTGGGGAACGGAATGGACAGCTATAGTATAGAGTCCTTTGAAAACGGTATCCTTACCGTCGAGGAATATGTTTATCCCGACACTTATACAATGGGAACCGTGGAGTTTACGGATGACGGATTTGTTTTCGTACCGGATATTTGATAGGGGGAAGTATATATATGATCAGACAGTTAACAAAAGAGGATATCCCGGAATGCGTGGAAGTTATACGCACGAGCTTTTTGACGGTTGGAAAAGAGTTTAACATCACACCGGAAAATGCGCCGAAATTCACGGCTTATGCCACGGATGAAGCTAAAGTCAAACTCTGGATGGATGAACAGCACCGCCCGATGTACGGCTTTTTCGAGAACGGCAGGATGGTCGGTTACTATAATCTTGCACTCTCTTCTGAAAATGAATGCGAATTAGGCAGTCTCTGCGTATTGCCGGAATACAGGCACAGCGGCATTGGCGAGGCGTTGCTGGACGATTCGATGGCACGTGCCAGGGAACTTGGGGTTTCGAAGATGAACCTCAGTATTGTTGAAGAAAATACTGTTCTCCGCAAATGGTATGAAGATCACGGCTTTACGCATGTGGGAACAAAGAAGTTCGATTTCTTCCCGTTTACATGCGGCTATCTTGAGAAAGAACTGTGAGAAGGTTGATGATGGTATATATGAGGTAACTATGAACAAAGAATGGTCTGAAAAGAATAAGACAATGCAGTCGCTTATCAAAAAGGCAGATACTCTTGAACAGGGTAAAGATGTTCTTTTCGGGTTTCGAAACGATCTCATGGATACTCTGCTCTCATATAAGGATGAGCTTAAAAGAGAAGACTTTGATGCAATGCCTTTCATGAACGCCGGCGGTTACCACTGTAAGAATATTGCTTATTCCATCTGGCATGTCTTCAGGATAGAGGATATCGTCGCACACACCCTCATTGCCGGCGATGAGGAGGTTCTCTTCACAGGTAACTATCAGAGCCGTATCAAGTCTCCGATAATCACCACCGGAAATGAACTGATCAAGGAGCAGATCTCTGATTTTACTAAGCAGCTGGATATAGATGAACTGTATTCTTATATTTCTGATGTAAAAAAGAGTACGGAAGAGATTATACGCAATCTGGATTACAGTGATCTTAAGCTTAAGATCTCAGATGAACGAAAAGAAAGCCTGGGATCATTAGGCGTTGTAAGTGAGGACGAGAACGCTGTCTGGCTCATCGATTACTGGTGCAAAAAGGACGTCCGCGGCCTTATCCAGATGCCGTTTTCCAGACATTGGATCATGCACATAGAAGCATGTCAGAGGATAAAGAATAAGTTGAGATAATAGAAGGAATAGTTGATAATGAAAATAACGGAGTAGTGTGGGAGATGATCATGAATGAATTTAACGAATACAAGGCGATAGTAAATGAAAGGCCGGTACTATAAGAGCAGAAGAGGGCCCCGGTCGATAACGAGGAAAAGTATATGAGAGTAACAAATCTTATATTGCATATCATTACTATGATCGTGATGCTGCCCGATCTCTTGTATGTAGCCATAAACACATTAATGAGCTTGGGATATCTTGACGGTATGGAACTTCTGATCGTACCGGGGATCGCTCTGATCTTTGGTGCTGCTTTCGTAGGTTCCACGGCTGGAGAGATCAAGCTGTTTGCCTCATACAGATCCATAAAGCCTAAAACTTATATGAGATGGGAACTTCTCATCCACGGCCTTTGCGCTGTAGCTTTCGGCATAATGATCGCAAGGGAGGTTAGCATGATGATCAATCCTCCGCCCAGGATCCCCGAGCTTTCCACCAGGTCAGACCCCCACATATCGGTCATCGATGTGATAGGTTTTTCTCTTGCTCTTGTTGGAATAATAATTAACCTGATATCAGGTAAGATAAGAAGCAAAAAGGCAGAGGTGTAAACATGAGTAAGAGTGCTTATTTCTGGCTCCAGGCTCTATGGTCTTTCATAGTTTCTTCTTTTGTCTGGTATTTTACGTTGAAGCATGTTTCTTTCGATTTCTACGGAAACAGCTCCGACGATCTGGCATGGATGATATTCCTTGCCGGGTCAGCTGTTTATATCGTACTTACGATCCTTTATATGATCCTTGGATATAAGAAAGTAAAGGACTGGAGAGGGTGGATGATCCTTGTATCCTTTCTTATCTGCGTAGCCATTGGATTTCTCGGTTCTATGGGTGCCATATACGGAAGTGAATGGATCAACAGACTGATAAATTGAGGTAGATGTATGGCTTATTTGGAAAACTGTGAAGAGATCTATCTGTCGGATACCAGCGATGTCTATTATGTTGCTGATAAGAATGTAGTCCTCGTACACTGGAAAAAGTATTGTGAACTTGAAAAGTACAGGGCGCCGCTGGAAAGTGCGTTGCAGGTGATCAGGGAACATAAGGGATGTAATTATGTCGCCGATACGAGAGACGGGTTTGAGGATAATCCCCTTGATACAAGATGGGTGGCAGATTATTTTATGCCGAAGGCAAAGGAGTATGGATGCGAGATCATCTATTTCATCATCGATAAGGATAATTCCCTGAAAGAGGAACTGGAGGGACAGGAAAAGGATTCCTCATCATTACTGGAATTCCGGTATATATATGCCCTGGATGAAATATGTCAGGAATAGTAAAGACAGATACAGCGTGCACGGATATGGAAGAGCTTGTTACATTCGGGTTTTATATCTGCAGACCGACAGATTATAAGTCATATACTGACAGAAGGTACAAAAAGATAATATCCGCCAGTGATTGTCTGTGCGATCATGAACCGCAGCTTTCTTTATGTCACGGGTGGGAACCCCACGGCGATGATAAAGACTACATATCGCGTTTTCGGAGTAAAGATGAGTATCTTAAGATGAGTGAGGAGATAAATGACCTGTTTAGCTCCGGTCTTTTCTTCAGCGATGGCAGATTTGCCAGGATAGAGGACGCACTGCACTTTTATGATTCGTATTTTCGTGATCAGGGTCTTATGCTCATATCGGTAAGTACAGGGATGGAGTACGTGAACCTGATAGAAGATCTCAAGTATTGCCATAACGACATTGGAGATCACGAGGATATCGGAATGGATATAATCGGTTGGGATAACTACGGGTTCCATTCTTTCCTGTGTAATTCGCTGCAGGATGGATTTCCTGATATAAGCTTCAACAGATATGGATTTATGGAGACGGATCTCAAGACCGCTTCCTCCATTGCATCAAAGATCCAGGGTATGGGGGAGCCGGTGGACTGGTTTCCTGTATCAGTAAGCAGGATACGTTAAGAAATAAGAATAACGGGGGTAGCACAATGGGAAAGAATTATTTTCAGGCGATACCGATAAAACCTTCTTATGATGAAAAGCTCATAGGCTTCACAGCCTCCCTGGGAAATGCCATAGGAAAAGGGCAGACTATCCCGTATGTGGATAATGATGTTACTTATCTTCTTAACCTTCAGAACGAGCGTATAAAGGAAAAGAATGTAGAGTTCGATTATGAAGTCTACAAAAGGACAGAGGATTCACCTGTAGGGAATACATTCTTTGATGTTGAAGACTGGAAGGACGACCGTTACACAAGTACTGTGGGGTTTGCTGTATTCGGTGTAAAGAGAAAGGTCAGAAGGAATGATACGGTACTTTACAAAGATAAGCTGAGACATGTCTTCTATGGTACCGTTACTGATACAGTTTCCGGGGAGCATCCGGACAATGAGATCCATATCTGCCCGAACTGCGGTGCTGACAATACCATAGCGCAGCTTAACGATGGATGTCCTTACTGCGGAACGCAGTATAAGATGGACGATCTTTTCCCGAAGATCACAGGTTACTATTTCTTCGATCAGCTGCGAATAACTAAGAAACAGTTACTGCTGGGCTGGCCAGCATGCTCACTTTTTTGTGCCATCGCGGGACTTATAATAGGTCCTTATCTCAAAAACGTCCCGGTCTTCGGTGAGATGACACGCTTATATCTTAGAAGTGAAGGAGCAGACATCATCTCCAGCGTTACAGCAGCTGTTGTATGGGGATTCTTCCTGTTCATGTTCCTGCATCTGCTGTTTAAGATCGCCAAAGCCATCGTGGATCTAGACAGGATGGGAACCTCAGAAGCCAGAAAGCGCTTTGAGCTCCGCATGAAGAAGATAACTCCCGAGTTCTCCTTTGAGTTCTTTAAGAACAAGGCGATCTCCCTTATCAAGACTGCTGTATATTCAAAGGACGAAAGTGAGCTTCTCTGCTATAAGGGAGGAAAGCTTCCGGCAGATTTCAAGGACATTATCGATCTGAACTATGCAGGAACCTTCGGCCTGAAAGGCTTTACGGAAGAAGACGGGATGGTGACAGTGGAGACCAGATCCTATTTTGATGTCCTCTCCGTAAATGGCGACAAGGTCAGCTATACTCATCCCGTTATCAGTGCAACCTTCAGAAGAAGGACAGACATACCGGTCAACCTGAACTTTACCATGACGAGGATCCAGTGTCCCACCTGTGGCAAGAGCTTCAATCCTGTGAAGAACAAATTCTGTCCCGGCTGCGGCAATGAGTACGAACTCATCACAGACGACTGGGTACTGGTGGACCTCAAGAAGATCAACTGATGCCGGGCGGTGTCTTCCTTATGCTATAATCCAGGTGTCAGGAAGTCAGTAGGATTTGAAAGGATAAATGGTATGGAATTCAGAAGATTAAACGCTTCAGATCTGAAGTCTCTGCTCGAGCTTTATAAGCAGCTTGATAAAGACGATGTTCAGTGTCTTGAGGATAGTGAGAGAGTCTGGAAAGAGATAGAAGAAGATCCCAACATCCAGTATTTCGGAGCTATTGATAACGGTAAGGTCGTCTCGACCTGCTATGCCGTTTATATACCAAACCTGTCCCGTGGAAACAGGGGTATCTGCTTTGTGGAGAACGTGGTCACGGATAAGGATCACAGGGACCTTGGCCTGGCTTCAAAGGTTATGGATATGGCAGTGGATCTTGCCAGAGAACGTAACTGCTATAAAGTGATACTTCAGAGCGGGATGTCCAGGACAGAAGCTCACCGTTTCTATGAGCATAAGGGCTTTAACGGGGAATCGAAGAAAGCCTTCGATATGAGGCTTCAGTGATGGACTGTTGAGTAACTGATCCCCGGGTGTTAAGATGACTAAAGATCCAAAGGAGGTTTAGATATGAGAATCACCAGAGACAATGCTCCATGCAGAGCTTGAGGAGACTGCATGGAGGAACGGAAGTTGATCCGTGATCCTCAGGCTTTGCTTCTGAAATAATATTTTAAGGAGCAAAGAAATGAATAACATTAAAAAACTAAGGGATTTCTATATACTCTGGGGTACCCAGAGCCTTTCACAGCTTGGAAGTTCTATTACTGCCTATGCGCTTACGCTGTGGCTTTACGATGAGACGGGATCGTCGCTGGATACTGCGGCACTCCGTATCTGTATATATGCCCCTTATGTGCTGGTAAGCATATTTGCCGGGGCTCTTTCCGATAAGTTCGATAAGAAAAAGACGATGCTGGTGTGCGACTTTCTGGCTGCCGTCAGTACTGTTATGGTGTTCGTTTTATATAAAACGGATATGCTGTGCGTATGGCATCTATATCTTATCAATGTCATATCAGGTTTGATGAACACCTTTCAGCAGCCTTCTTCGGAGGTGGCCTTTACGCTGATAACCCCCAAGGACTGTTATCAGAAGACTGGTGTTCTCCAGGCATTATCCAGATCCCTCATTACCATAGGACATCCTATAATCGCCGCAGCGGTCTACGGTCTTGCCGGACTTGATGCTGCGATAGCCATAGATATGGTTACGTTCCTTGTGGCATTTATGTCCCTGGCACTTCTTATAAAGCTTCCCAAGGTGCCCTCGAAGAGTACGGAAGGAAAAGGTACGTTGCGCCTGGCAAGGGAAGGTCTTGGCTATCTTAAGAGCAAACCCATGATCTTATACGTGATCCTTTTTATGGCTGGAGTTAATCTTATATCTTCAGCCTTTGAGGCTACGCTGCCGGGATATATAAAGCCTAATCCTTTAGGCGGAAACTATGTGCTCGGGATCGTAAGTTCCTGCTCCGGTATTGCCATGGTCCTGGGAAGCCTGTTATTTACCAGGATGCCCAAGCCAAAGGACAGGGTGCGTGTGATCTATCTGTCCATGCTGTTTTCCCTGGGAACGGAGAACTTTATACTGGCTTTTTCAAGAAGCCCTGTCCTTTGGTGCATAGGTCAGATACTTGGATGGATATTTGTTCCGGTCATGAGCGCGAACCAGAATGTGATCATGAGAAACGAGATCCCCGTGGAACTACAGGGAAGGGTATATGCGTGCAGAAATACACTGCAGTTCTTTACTATACCTATCGGACTGTTCCTGGGAGGTTTTCTTGTGGACCGTGTCTGTGAGCCATACATGAAGAACAGCGGATATGCTCTGTCTTTCTTTTTCGGCGAGGGGAAAGGTTCAGGTGCTGCCATGGTGCTGTTTATACTGGGTGTTGCCGGAACTGTTATGTGCCTTGTTTTCGGAAGAAAACTCAGAAAGTACAGTTATAGAGACTGAAACCTGCGTGATGCCGGAAGATAACAGATACCGCCTGACCTTAAAGGGTCGGGCGGTACTTTCGTTATGGTATAATTTTAGTGTTGGCAGGAAAGAGGGATCGTAAATGGAAAAGGTATTTGAATCTGAAAGGATAATATTTATAAGGCCGGAGATGGATCTGATACCGGACTATCTTGAGATGGTCAATGATATCGAGAATGTGGCAAAGTACATAGGTGACAGACGTGAGCCTTATACCGAACAGGAAGAGATAGACTACATTAAGGATAAGATCGATAATGATGCCATGATGTACTCCATGATCGAAAAGGACACAGGGAAGTTTATCGGTAATACATCGTTCTTTGATATCAAGGGTGATCAGGCCGAATGGGGCATAGTGATCACAGCCGCTATGCAGAACAAAGGTTATGGCAAAGAGGCACTTAAAAGGATGATGGAATACGGATTCTGTGAAGGCGGATTTCAAAAGATAGTCCTTGGTGTATATGCCGATAACACCCGAGCTGTTCATGTTTACGAGAAATGCGGATTCAAGGTCTACGACAGAAATGATGTGGATGTATTCATGGAGCTCGATAGAAGTGACTGGAAGAAAGATCAGTAAAAAGGAGCCGGGAGCGGTATGAAGTTATTTGATCGCAGACAAAAGAAGGATAACGAGATCAGCTTTGATCCTGAGACTCAGTATGCGGTGATAAGGAGCTCCATCTGCACCGGCGAGAAGGTCGCAGGGTTCAAGAATAAGAAGGACGGACACTTTACAGAGGTCATGGCCATAAGATCATCTGCGGATGAAAAAAGATTTATGTCCATGTATGGGATAGATAAAGTGCGGACTGAGTACTGACGTATAAAGGAAGACTGCGGAAGGGGTATCGGATCCCCAACAGCATGATGTATAAAGACGGACATACGGTTGATCCGTTCCTTGTGGTCAAGGAACTGTAGTCCTATTTGAGGTGTATTAATGAATTATTTTGTTGAAGGCCTGCAGGGCAGTGGAAAGAGCACTTTAGTCCAAAAGCTCTCAGAGATAAAATCCGGATCTGTTCCGGTAAGAGAGGGCGAGTATTCACCTGTGGAGCTCGCCTGGTGTGCTTATGTGGATAAGAAGACCTTTGAGGATATTCTCGTAAAGTATAGTGATCTTGCTGAGAAGATCAGGGATAAGTCATATGCTGAAGACGGGAAGATGGTGGTCTGCTACACGAAGGTAGCTTCTGAAGACAGGCTGTTTTACGAGGATCTTGAACAGTATGAGATCTATAACGGCCGCATTGGGATGGACAGTTTCAGGGATATAGTGCTGGGCCGTTACAGGAAGTGGGATACAGACAACAATATCTTTGAGTGTTCTCTTCTTCAGAATACCGTTGAGGATATGACTCTCTTCAGATGTTTCAGCGATGAGGAGATCATTGGTTTTTATAAGTCTGTCAGAGATGCCCTGGAAGGTAAAAAGTACAGTATCCTTTATCTTAAGGCAGATGATGTGGTAGGAAACCTGAATACTATCCGTAAGGAGCGTTCAGATGAGAACGGTAAGGAATTATGGTTCCCGTTGATGATGGATTACTTTAACAGAAGTCCATATGCTCAAACTAAGGGTGTTCAGGGTGAGGCTGCCCTGATAGAGCATTTTAAGCATCGTCAGGAACTTGAGCTTCGGATACTCATGGAGGTCTTCCCGGACAGGAGCTTAGTCCTCGGATCCAAAAGCTATACCGATCAGGATCTTACCGGGATAGGATGAGTCCAGAAGCTTCTTCGTATTCTGTATATTTTTTCGCTTTCAGAAGACGCTTTATCTCTCTGTCTTTGCCATCGAAAAGGTCCTGCCAGTAAGACCACAGTTCTCTCATCTTGTGAAGTGTATTGATGTCAGGGGACATGACCTTCTGGTATTCGTGATATATGGTATCGTGAAGCTTTCTGAACTTTTCGAAGTCTGTCTCAGAAGTAAGGCCTTTGAGCTTACCGCAAAGAGAAGGATCTGATATAAGACCTCTTCCAAGCATTACGGGGTCAAGGTCTTTTTTATATAGTTCAGACAGGTCTTTATAGTCCTTTTCGGAAAATATGTTTCCGTTATATACAAGGGGACTCTTGGAGTGCTCCAGAGCATATGCGAAGTATTCTTTTCGTACTTCACCCTTATAGAAGTCGGATCTTATCCTGGGGTGTACTATAAGTTCGCTCACGGGGAAACCGTTAAAGATATCAACGAGATCGTAGAACTCATCAGGATCGTAGAAACCGAGCCTGGTCTTGATGGAGATCTTCATGTCTTCTGATGAGGAGAAGGAGTAGATATCATCCAGGAACCTCTGAAGCAGCAGTGTCTCCGGAAGAAAACCTGAGCCTTTCCCTTTGGCACAGACTGTCCCTGAAGGGCATCCGAGATTGAGGTTTACTTCCATGTAACCCATTTCCCGAAGATCCTTTGCTGCAGCGATAAAGCAGTCTGACCTGTTGGTAAGGATCTGGGGGACCAGGTTTATCCCTTTGTTGTTTTCGGGATCGATGCCTTTTCTCTCCCTGGGAGTCATGGTGTATTTCTCGGAGGGGGAGATGAAGGGCGAAAAGAACTTGTCGATATTTCCGTAGATATCGTTATAGGCATTTCTGAATATATAGCCTGTAATGCCCTCCAGCGGAGCGAAATATATCTTCATGAGATCCTGATCCCTTCGTAAAGCTGATCATATTCTATCGCAATTCCAACCCGGATAGGCAAAAAGATCTTCCATTGACAATAAAAGATCGCCTGAATAATAAAATGACCACAGTCACTACCGTGATACCTCTTGATTTCTTATAGTCTGGATAAGAAATACATCAGGGGGCATGGAAAATGCTGGATAAGCTTATTAAGTGGACAAAGGACAACCTTACGGCGATAGTACTGGTCGTTATATTTATTCCGGTCTTTATATGGACGCAGAATGATGCCAATGCGGTAAACCTCATTGGTACGACCTCTATGGAGTATCTGAATAATGAGTTCTACAGATGGTTCACCTGTATCTTTTACCACTATTCCTACGACCATATCATTTTTAATTCCATAGCCCTGATCTGCATAGGGTCCCTGATAAACACTTATACAGGGAAGGTAAGGACTGCACTCATCTTCCTACTGGGAGGCGCTCTGGCAGAGGTTCCTTTTTCCATTATCGTCAATTACGGTGAAGCAAACTACGGCGGCGGATCCTCCGGTGGCATCTATGCCCTGATAGCAGTCTTTCTTGTATGCCGTTTAAGGTTCGGACAGGAAGAGAAGATCAGGTGGTACCGCCCGGACCTTATAGCAACGATCCTTTTCTTCATATTTGCCAATGATAACGAGTGTTCTTTCCTGACTCATGTATTCGGGTTTACTGCAGGGATCATTATTGGTACTATCTTCATAGTAACGGGACTTATAAAGTCCGGAAGACAGGGAAAAGGGATAGAAGTGATATGAGAGTATGAAGAAAGTTATGTTGGGAGACAGGTTGTTCGGCCTGCCGGGTCATTCTGTTTATATGGATTCTGACAGGATGTTCGACAGGTTCTATACAGGTGACAGTTCCAGAAACAGCGGAGGTACGGGCCTGGGGCTCGCGGTGGTGAAGGAATTTACAGACAAACTGGGCGGGACTGTTACTGCCTCCCGCAGTGATGATAAACTTATTATGACACTTATCCTGCCATGTGAGGAATAAATATGAGAAAAGTACTGAACATTATTATCTTTATACTTGATCTGCTCCTTATCGCTTTATATGGAGTACTCAAGATCGATTACTATATCAACGTTAAAAAAGTCGGCATGGATGGATTATCCATCTACGACATCATATGGATACCCGTAAGTCTTCTTATAACTTTTTCGCCTATGCTGGTCCAGATGGGCCTTATCCTTTTCCTGAAGGTCAGAAAGCAGCTGGCCGCTTTTATCATCCCTTCCATGTTCCTTGTGGGCAATATGTTCTTCGAGTTCTTTTCGTGGATGGGGTCTGCCATGTGCCTTGATGACAGATGGACTGAGATGGCAGAGATCATGATGGCGAGCCTTCTGCTTTTCGGAGTGCCCCTGATCCTGGCGCTCATTGGCATGATAGCTGAGATAAGGGCAGGGAAAAAGAAATGACGAAAGTCGTGGACAGAGGTTTTCTGGAGAACTATAAATATGTTTTCGACCCCTCGGGGGAGTATGGCGGAAACCAAAAGCTCCCGGTCCTCGCACCGGCGCGTTATGCCCATATCGTAAAGACTTATCACTACGACCTTAAGGATGATAAAGTGAGGGAACGTCTTGACCTGTTCAGGACGGAAGGATGCGGATATGTTGCCCTTATAAATACTGTTTTTCTCAGGTTCTACAGGGAGGAGGAGAAGTTTAAAAAGCTCTTCGGATTTCCCATGTATACACCGGAGGGAAAGCTGAACTTCAATGACCTGAACGTGGATTTTTACTGTGCCACGGATAACCATAATAAGTGCCTGTGGTTCGACCTTATCTATGCTGATGAGGACAAGGGCTGCAAGGAGGGTTTCGGTACCACCCTGGACAGCAGGGAATGGCGCTTTGAGCTCTATATGAAAAGACATAATGTCTCTGTTGATGTGGTGGATCTTAAGGGCAGGCCCGCAGATATAGAAGAGTGCATGAAGAAAGGTCCTCTGATCGTTGCCGTAAGGCCTACCATTATCTACGACAAAAAAGGGAAGGTCGTATTTGAATCCACAAACGGCCATGCCATGACAGTCACCGGAATTACGCCTGACGGACTCATCAGGGTGTCCTCCTGGGGCGAAGAGCATTACGTAAAACCGGGATCCTATAAAGAACACGAAAACTACCAGCAGGCGATATACAGGAGATAATGTGAAAACTTGTTTGAACTTCAGTTTCAGGAAGATCATATCGTCAGTCTTACTGGCTTCCATGGTGGTGTCACTCACATCATGCCCAGGCTGCGGCGTCATGGAGGTCAAGAAGGCTTAATCACTTGACAGGAGCGGTTGTATCTCTTAAAATGAAACTACTTTCATTTTTAGGAGGGATACATATGGATGAGCTGATCACACCAAAGCCCACAGGTGAATATAAGGTTGGAACGACAGTCTTTTCGCTTACTGATGAAAACAGGAAAGAGAAGCTGGGACCTGATGCCGGAAACATAATTCGCAGGTTGGCAGTGAGGCTTTACTATCCCGTGCTCCCTGAAGATACAGAAGGCATGAAGAAAGCTGTCGTAATGTCAGCGGTGAAGCTCAATGCTCTTGCAAAGATCTATCATATGCCCATAAAGGATGCCCGGGATTCTGAAGGCGAGGTCTATCAGGACGTCCGTCCTGTTCCGGGAAGGAAGTTCCCTCTTGTGATATTCAGCCACGGTATGGGGGCATATCTGGAGTCTAATAACTTTATGCTCACGGAACTGTCGTCCCATGGTTATGTCATCGCTGCCATCGGGCACACCTATGAGGAAGCGGCCACGGATCTTTACGACGGGTCGTATGTTTTTTTCGACAAGAGATGCCAGTCTGATACGTATTCCCCAAAGGTAAGGGGAAATCTTGCCGCCCTGAAGATCTTGACCAACAAAAAGGGATCATACGAGGAGCAGTACAGAAGGTTCAATGATTTCCAGAGCAGATACTGCAGTTTCCTGATGGATCGGGTGGAGGAGAGATCAAAAGACGTCAAGCTCGTACTGGAGGCCCTTAAGGGAAGGTTCAGTGACAGGATCGATTTCACCCCGGGTGTTGGTATCAGCGGACATTCCATCGGAGGCGCCACTGCTTATTACATGTGCATGCATGATGATGAGTTCAGCTGCGGCATCAATCTGGACGGAATGCTCCTGGGCCACTATGAGGGCATGAGGATGAAAAAGCCTTTCTATCAGATAAGCTGTGAGGACAGCAGAGGTACGGTATCCCGTGTGGCACTGGATCATGATGCCCCAGCATACTGGGAGCTGTTCAGCAATATGAAGCATATGGGTTTTTCGGATATGATCTTCTTTGTTCCCGTGAAGATGGTGGTGGGGAAGATGGATCCCATGAAGTATCATGAATATGTATGCCGGATCCATCTGAGCATGTTAGATAGATTTCTGAAGGGCTCAGAAGAGGAAGTATACGAGCCCGACGATGAGTATGTAAGAAAGCTGGTGTGATATGCCAAGGGTCAGTGAAGAATATCTTGCCGGAAAGAGAAAAGAGATAACAGATGCAGCTCACCGTGTGTGCCTCAGAAAGCCGGTAAGCATGGTGACCATGACTGACATAATAAACGAGACGGGAATGGCCCAGGGAAATATCTACAGGTACTATAAGGACCTGGATGAGATTTTCAGCGCCATGATCCTGGATATGAGGGAGAGCTATTCCATCATCGAAGAGACGGACCGGATCTTTGAAGATGTGGATAAAGAACCTGTGGATGTGATCATGGGGAAGATCTTCGATTTGCTGGCCAGGAAGATGGAAGAGCAGCTCATGGATATCCAGAAGATCAATTTCGACCTTTCTGTTTTGGCCATAAACGATCCTGAGAGGACTGCCAGGATCATGGGCGGGATAAAGAGTGAAGGAAACCTGGAGCATCTGGTTAACCGCACTGCTGAACTAATGGGAAAGGCTGCTGCCACCGGGGATCTCCACCCCAGGCAGCCCATCGAGGACATTATCAGGTTCCTGTCATCCTCCTATAGCGGTATCCAGATGAACTGCATCATAAGTGCCTGCTATTCCTGGAGCCCCATGGCAGGCAATGAGCCGAAAAAGCTCTTCGGGACACTTAAGGAGACGATGCTGTACCTTTTGGGTGTCTAAGGGTAGATAACATCTTGACGGAAAATATGTAATATGTTACATTGTTGGAAATGTAATATGTTACATATTTTGTTCGTAAGGGGTGTTCTTATGGATTATGATGAGAAGATGAACATGAAGAACGTGGAGTTTGGCGATATGCCACCACAGGCTTTCCTGCTTGGATTACTGAGTGCCTTTGACAACCGTTATCAGGCTTCTGCGGATGCCTTTTTCAAAGAGATCACCTGGAAACAGTTCTTTGCCATTATCTGCATAAATCTCTGTAAAGAACCGCCCACCATCAATGAGTTATCAGATATTATGGGAAGCTCCCACCAGAATGTGAAACAGATCCTTCTTAAGCTTGAGAAGAAGGGGTTCGTATCTTTTTTCACGGATGGTAAGGATAAGAGGAAACTGAGGATCCTGGTTACGGATGAATGCAGGTCTTTTCTTGAGAAGAACGATAACAACGGAGAACAGAGCAGGCAGATCATAGGTCGGATCTTTGAAGGTGTCGGTGAGAAGGACCTTAATATCACCATACAGACGATCATGAAGATGGAAAGGAACCTTAGTGGATTATGAAAACGCTGGTTATATACACATCTCAGCCCTGAAGAAAAAGAAGGATCAGACAGAGGAAGAAAAGATCATGGCTGAGATGATAGCGACCTCATATGATATCTCAGACATCAAATATATCGATCCCATCGTGGAATACCTGGCCGGATGATAGCCCTTAGCCTCATTATGTTATAATCCTCGTATTAATATCATAGCGGATATATGAGGTGTGACATGGAGATAAGACGTTTTTCTGAGTCTGAGGCGGAAGCTGTATCAGACCTTATAAGGACTACCATAAAGATATCAAATACCAGGGATTATCCTGCTGATCTTATGGATGCCCTTATAGAGACTGAAACTCCTGAGCATGTTCTTCAGAGAGCCTCCTGGACACATTTCTATGTTGCTGTTGATGAAGACAGGATCATTGGCTGCGGCGCCATCGGACCTTACTGGGATAAAAAGGATGAGAGCAGCCTGTTCACCATATTCGTTGATCCCGACTATCAGGGAAAAGGCGTCGGCAGAGCCATCGTGGAGACACTTGAGCGGGATGAGTTTGCCATCAGGGCAAAAAGGATCGAGATCCCTGCATCCATCACAGGACTTCCTTTCTATCAGAAGATGGGCTATTCCTTTAAGGATGGTATCACTGAAGTTGACGAGGAGCATTTGTACAGGCTGGAGAAGTTCAGGGATCTCAAAGATCAGAGGATGCTGACTACAGAACGCCTTATCCTGAGACGCTGGTTTGAGAGAGATGCAGAGGATATGTTCAGATATGCAAGTGATCCTGATGTCGGTCCCATCTGCGGATGGCCTGTCCACAGGAGCATTGAAGAAAGCCTGGATATCATAAGGAATGGCCTTAACGGCAGGGAGGCATATGCCGTCTGCCTGAAGGAGAACGGCAGGGCTGTTGGAGCCATCGAACTCAAGCTGAACGGGCATACGGACCTGGCTGAAGGCGATGACGAATGTGAGATGGGATTCTGGCTCGGTAAGCCTTTCTGGGGACAGGGGTTCATGCCTGAGGCTATAAAGGAGATGCTCCGTCATGCCTTTGAGGATATAGGTATGAATAAGGTCTGGATCGGATACTATGAAGGAAATACCAAGTCAAAGCGTGTCCAGGAGAAGTCCGGATTCAAGTTCCAGTGGAGATCCGAAGATGTGGATGTTCCCCTTATGAACGAGACGAGAACAGGCTATGTGAGCCTGATGACAAAGGAAGACTGGGAAGCCGGTCTTAACAGATAGGAAAGAGGCAGGATATGAAAGTTGGAATAATCGGATACGGCTGATGAACTGTTCGAAAAGACACTTGAAAAAAGAAGGCTGACTGCCAGGAAAGCTGTGGAGCTTTTTGGCGAAAAAGCCTGAAAATACAGGGTTGCAACCATAGGTTGACAAAGTTCAAGGTTGAGATGGTGGAGATGTTAAGGCGCGGAATGCTAATCTCGAACCATCAAATACCGGAGGTGGAGAAAAATGACGATAGCTGACAGGATACAGAGCCTTAGAAAAGCAAAAGGATTGTCCCAGGAGGAACTGGCGGACGCAGTAGGAGTGTCCAGACAGGCTGTCTCCAAATGGGAAAGTGAGCAGGCAACCCCGGATCTCGACAAGGTCGTGATCATGAGTGAATTCTTTGAAGTAACTACAGATTATCTTCTCAAGGGAATAGAACCTGTTAAGACAGATGACCATAAGACCATGGCTGATGTCATAGATCAGAAAGTACTTACAGAGAAAAACGGCAAAAGAGTAAAGACTGCAGCCAAATGGTTCCTTATCGGATTTGGCGTATTACTCGGTATAGATCTCATCACTATGCTGATCTATTTCCTGGTCAACGGATTCCCCGTCTGACCTGATCTCGAAACACAGTTGAACTATTTTATGGGCCCGCGGATGCGGACCTTAGTATAAATGCGCCCCAAAAGGAGAAATATATGAGTAGTATCAAGAGTTTTATCAAGAATGTAAGCCCGTTCAATAACCGTACAGAGATGCCGAAGATCATCTATGTCATCAAGGTCATCCTGTTCTTCTGGGTATGTAAGTTCGGATCTGAAGTAGTAGGTGAAGCCTTTGCCCTGGCAGCTCACTTTGCCTGCGGCAAGAACCCTCTGCAGGGTGAGATGTTCGATCCTCAGACCATCATGCTGATCTCTTATTTCGGATATTCCATCCTCATCGCAGTGGTCTTTCTTTTCTGGAAGCTGTTCCAGAAGAAGACATTGAAGGATCTTGGATTTTGCGGCAGCCCGTTAAGCTATCTTTCCGGTGCAGCCATAGGAACAGTCCTGGTGGTGGTCTCAGCTGTCTTAACGATACTTACAGGTGCCATCAGATATAACGGAGTATTTCCCAATATCGATACTAAGATAGTGGCAGCAATGCTCTTTTGCTTCATGCTGCAGGGAGCTATGGAGGAGATCTTATGCAGGGGAGTCGTACAGCAGCTCCTTCTTAAGAAGACATCTGTTCCGATCGCCTTCGGAGTGAGTGCAGCTCTGTTCACGATCCCTCATCTTGGCAATATGGCAGGTGGTGCTCCTGCTATAGTTGCAGTAGCTGTCATAAACCTTATCCTTATCTCTCTTATCTTCTCAATGATCACCTTAAGGACCGGAAGCATCTGGGCTGCCTGCGGACTTCATTCCATCTGGAACTACATCCTCTACAGCATCATGGGACTTAACTTGAGCGGAAAAGATGAGGTGGCCGCAGCTGTATTTGATATGAGCTCCATTGGAGAAAATGTCCTTAATGGCGGCGCATATGGTATCGAGGCAGGGATCATCACAACTGTAGTCCTGTCGGCTGCTCTGATCCTCATCAAGATCTGCTTCCGCACAAAAAACGCATAAATCATCAATTTATGGGGCAGATCGTGTGGATTCACACAATCTGCCCCAAAAAAACTCATTATATGAGGAAAATGTGCGGAAAGCTGAAAATGGTATAATGGGTTCTATGAACATTATCAGGATAGATGACATAAATGCCCCGGAACTGGATATATTTGCCAGGACTACCGAGAATCAGCTGAGGAGCCTTTCTGATGTCTTTATCGCTGAGAGTTCCTATGTGATCATAAAGGCGCTGGAGGCAGGATATGAGCCCCTTTCCATCCTTGTGGAGAGTGACAGGGTGGAGATCGAGGCCGGGCCTGTTTTTGAGGCTGTGGAGAAGATATGGGGCGAAGAGAAAAAGGAGACCCTCCCTGTATATGTGGCGGACCGCTCAGTTGTGGTCAATATGATGGGCCATAAGCTGGTAAGAGGCCTGTGGATGGTGCTTAAGAGAAAGCCTGAAACATCTCTTGAAGAGTTCTGTAAGGATAAGAAGCGGATCACGGTATTATTTGATGTGGTAAATCCCACAAATGTTGGAGCGATCATCAGATCTGCCGCAGCTCTCGGGATGGATGGGGTGCTCCTGACCCACTGCTCAGTCGATCCTTATACAAGACGTTCCGCCAGGGTGAGTATGGGAACTGTCTTCCAGATCCCCTGGGCTAAAGCTTCCAGGGAGGAGTCGGAGGGGACTAACCTGATAAGGATACTTAAAGATCATGGTTTTAAGACTGTGGCCATGGCCCTCACTGAGGATTCTACCAGCATAGATAATGAGGCGATAAGATCAAATGAGAAGCTGGCGGTACTCATGGGAACAGAGGGAACAGGTCTTCCTAAAGATGTAATAGCTGAATGTGACTACAGGGTCATGATACCCATGTACCACGGCGTCGATTCCCTGAACGTGGCGGCAGCCAGTGCCATAAGTTTCTGGGAGCTCCTGAAGTGACTTAATCCTCCCATCCTTCCTCCGGGTGGCGGCATATGAGATCTCCTATTTTAGTACTACGATATTTTTACCATAGAAGTTTTTTTTGAAACTGGGATAAAGACAGCTATTTTCCGCTTTTTCGGGGGAATGGCTTCTTTTCGTGCCTATATTCTGCCTAATTTCACTTTTGAAGATTGCTATAATGGGTCACATTGAAGGAGTGATGAAGAATTGAAGATAGTATTGATACGACATGCGAAGGTTGATTACGACTGGAGAAAATGGAGTTCTGCCAGACAGTTCGATGCTGACTGCGAAGGGTATGACAGGGCACCGGTACTGTCCGGATCCTACGATGTACCCGAGGATGATATCAGCCGTATATATATCAGTTCTTTACAGAGGACCAGGGATACTGCCCGCCAGATCTTCGGGGATAAGGAATGCATTTCCTCGGAGCTCATAGACGAAGTACCCTTATCTTCAAGTATCGGCCTCAGGAACAAGATGCCCCTTTCTTTCTGGAATGTAACGGGACGCCTTCAGTGGTGGCTCAACTGCAGGAAGCAGAAGGAGGGAAGGAAGCAGACATTTCTCCGTGCTGCTCTTTTCGTTGATATGCTGGTGGCAAAGAACGAGGACTGCGCAGTTGTTACCCACGGATTTTTTATGCATACCCTTATCTCTGTCCTGAAAAAACAGGGCTTCCATATAGGCGAGACTTCACTTCATTATGGAAACGGACAGTGTATAGTAGCTGAGATCTAAAGCTCTTATACAGGGATGCCGAGGACCTCGCAGAAATCGCCAACAAAAGTGATTATCTTATTTCTTGCCTTGATCTCGACTGCAAATAAGACGCAGAGTGCGACGGACAGGAAGATAACTGCAGCAAAGCAGGCCTCACCTGTCAGGGGTGCGAGATCGAGTTCGTAGATGGATGCTACTATACCGAACTCGGCAGGCACCATTATGGACTTGAAAAGATCGGCTTTATCTTCAGAGCCGCGCTTTATGTCCCTGAGATAATAAGCGATATCATCTGTGATGACGGCTTTCTTTTTATCAGGAGTTTCCTCTCCGTATCTGTTGTACTTATTGAGAAGGCCTGCTTTCCACGCGGAGTACATGTGGTAGTTGCCGTTTTTGTCCTTAGCTGACAGGACCTTCTTATATTCCTTGAAGTTTCCCACCAGGTCGAAATCCAGAGCATCAGCCAGGGCGGATGCCTTTGAGTTATCAAGGTAGGGGGAGTCTTTCCTGGAGAGTAGGATACCCAGATAGATCAGGACTATGCCGCTTATGATGATAATGTTCCTGACAGTTCCGCTTACCGGAAGATCGGCAAAACACATTACCATACTTATGGCAAATCCTGTCATGGTGATAAGCGCACTCTTACTTATAGTCCTGTTAGTCTTCATCCTGATATCTTTCCCTTCTGTCATCAGATCGCATTAAGTATATCACAGCATTTCTAATGATATAATTACTTGTATGAATGTAAGGCAGGAGAAGAAAGCTTATTATCATCTTCCGGGACTGTTTGAGTTCTATGAGCTCTACAAATGCTTCCTGCCTTTATTCTATGAACACAGGGAATATTTCTACGACTGGTGTGAGATCGGTTCCATCTATGGTGCCCCGTAAGGGTGCATTTGGGGCGGAGGCCGTGTAGGCACCGGAGATGAGGATCCAGATAAGGTCCTGGCCCTTCTTGGACAATACGGCATATCGGCAAGGCTTACCTTCAGTAATTCCCTTCTCCGGGAAGAGCACTTATCCGATAAGAAGTGCAATTTCCTGTGCAGTCACTTCGAAAAGACAGAAGTTCCAAGCGGAGTCGTGGTCCATTCGGACCTTCTTACTGAATATCTAAATTCAAAGTACCCCGGGCTGTATCTCGTTTCTTCCACCACAAAGGTCATGACTCGTTTTCCGGATCTTCTTAAGGAACTTCAGCGTGAGGAGTTTAAGTTTGTTGTTCCTGACTTCAGGCTCAATAAGGATATGGATCTGGGATCACTTCCTTTGCAGCTGAAGCAGAAGGTGGAATTTCTGTGTAATGAATGCTGCAGTTTTAGTTGCGGTGCAAGAAAAGAATGCTATGAGAACGTGAGCAGGAAATGCCTGGGAGAGCCGTGTGATGATCATATATGTGTCTCTCCAAAAGCTGACAGGGGATACCGCTTTTCTGATGCCATGGAAAATCCCGGTTTTATCGGGATAGATGATATAAGAAACACGTACCTGCCCCTGGGATTTTCCAACTTTAAGATAGAGGGTAGAGGCCTCGGCAGTGCGGTGGTGCTGGAGTTTCTTCTGTACTATATGACTAAGCCGGAGTACCAGATCCGGGTGAGGGAAGAGATATATCTGGACAGTATGCTCGATCTGTTCTGAATGGAATAAGGAGGTAGAAATGGGTATCTGTAAAGGTTATATGGTCCCCCATCCGCCCCTGATCGTACCCGAAGTGGGAAGAGGGGGAGAAGCTCAGATCAGGGAGACTGCTGAAAGCTACGACCGTGTTGGCCGTGATATCGCGGAGACTGCTCCTGATACCATCGTCATCATAAGCCCCCACTCGGTAATGTACGGGGACTATTTCCATATATCTCCCGGAAAGACAGCGCGTGGTGACCTTGGTGCCTTCAGGGCCCTGGGGGTTGTTTTCGAGGAAAAGTACGATACAGAGTTTGTAAGCTTTCTCGAAAACCTTCTCAGGGCAGAGGGATTTCCCGGCGGTACCAGGGGACAGAAGGAAAAGGATCTGGACCACGGTACCATGGTGCCCCTGTACTTTATAAGGAAGTTCTACAAGGGCGGAAAGATAATCAGGATCGGCCTTTCGGGGCTCCCTCTGGCGGACCACTATAAGCTGGGAACATATATCAGGAGGGTAGCAGAAGAGCTTGGAAGAAAGACTGTCATCGTTGCCAGCGGTGATCTGTCCCATAAGCTCAAGGAGGACGGTCCCTATGGTCTTGATCCCATGGGACCCGTATATGATGAGAGGATAATGGAAGCAGCTGGAAAAGCTGACTTTGGAGGCATGATGGAGTTCGATGAGGATTTCCTGGATCAGGCAGCTGAGTGCGGTCACAGATCCTTCGTGATCATGGCGGGTACTTTCGACGGAGTTGATGTAAAGCCGGAAGTCCTTTCCCATCAGGATGTGACGGGAGTGGGATACGGCATCTGCATCTTCGAGCCCCTGGGTGCTGATGAGAAAAGGTGTTTTCTTATGGCTATGGCAGAAAAGATAACGGACGGTTCAGCTTATGTGAAGCTGGCAAGAGCTTCCATCGGGATGTTCGTAAGAAACGGAAGAAAACTCAGATACCCTGAGGACGTCTCTTCCGGCCTTCAGGCAGAGCTGCCCCCGGAAGCACTTACGGACAGGGCGGGAGCTTTTGTATCTGTCCATAAGAACGGTATGCTCAGGGGATGTATCGGCACCATTGGACCTGTTCAGGATTCCATCGTGGAGGAGATCATAAGCAACGGCATAAGTGCCGTCTCGAGAGATCCAAGATTTGACCCTGTGAGGGAGGATGAACTGGATCTTCTGGAGATAAGCGTGGATATCCTTGGAAAACCCGAGCCTGTGGACGGTCCTTCTGAACTTGATGTGAAGAGATACGGCGTAATCGTATCCTGCGGCGGAAGAAGAGGTCTGCTCCTTCCTGATCTTGAAGGTGTGGATACAGTCGCCGAACAGATCTCCATCGCCATGAGGAAAGGCGGTATCATGCCTGATGAACCATACCGCCTGGAAAGGTTCGAAGTAGTCAGGTATAAGTGATATGGCTGTATGTAAAGTCTGCTTCAGGCATTGTGATATAAAGGAAGGTGCCACGGGAATCTGCGGTGCCAGGGTCTGCACGGATGGGAAGGTGATTTCCGGAAACTACGGAAAGATCACGGGACTGGCACTTGATCCCATAGAGAAGAAGCCCCTTAACAAGTTCTTCCCGGGATCGAAGATACTGTCTGTGGGAAGCTATGGATGTAACCTCTTCTGTCCCTTCTGCCAGAATCATGATATCTCCAGATCTGAGGTTGGAGACTTCTGTAAGGAGATCACTCCGGAGGAGCTGGCGGAAACCGCCATGAGCCTTACGGGCAGGGGAAATATCGGAGTTGCCTATACTTATAATGAGCCCCTGGTGGGATATGAGTTTGTCAGGGATACTGCAAAGCTCGTGAAGGAAAATGGGATGAAGAATGTCCTCGTTACAAACGGAACAGCGGAGATATCTGTCCTGGAAGAGATACTTCATTTTATCGATGCCATGAATATCGATATAAAGTCTATGTCTGAGAGCACATACAGCGGGATCCTCAAGGGGGATCTTCAGATGACCTGGAGCTTTATAGAAAGAGCCGTCAGGGACTGCCATGTGGAGCTTACCATGCTCATAGTCCCCGGGATGAACGATACTGACGGGGAGATGAGGGAACTTGTATCCCGGATCGCCGGACTCAGGGACGGGCAGGGAAAGGATATCCCCCTTCATATATCAAGGTTTTTCCCAAGATATATGATGAGGGATAAAGAGCCCACGGAAGTCCGGAAGATCTACCATCTTGCGGAACTGGCAGGTGAGACCCTGACTCATGTTTATACGGGCAATTGCTGAAATGCCCTTTTTCTGCCGAAAACCGGTTTCGTCACTTAGTGCTATAATGAGTCAGACAACTAAGTCACTTGGGGGAAGATATATGGGAGATATAAAGACACAGAATAATGATACGGTCCTGATCATAACAAGGATAATGCTGGCTTCACTTACAGTGGCCGGTGTGGTAGGAGGGATACTTTTCGGGCTGTCCTCGGGAAACCAGCATGAGACTGCCATGTTCACCATCGGATACAGGCTCCTTATATTCTACCTTTTCCCCGGAATACCCATGTCCATCCTTGGACTTATCTTCGTTGCCATCCGAAAGGATAAGCCTTTTATCATCCTTTCTGTCATCAACATAATCCTTCAGATACTGACGGTGGGAGCTGTCATCTATCTGATCTTCTTTATGCCGTGGCCCGCATAAATCTCATTTCCGTGCAGTTATCCCATAGTAGGCACGGATGAGCCGTATCTTTCCATTGAAAGTATTTTCGGCTACGTACTTTTCCAGAAGTTCTTCTTTCAGCTCTACTCCTTCGAGGATCGGTACCGTCTGAAGAAACTCCCTGAAGGATCCCGGATCCTTGAAAAACTCCTGCTCGTGGATGGGGACAGGTACCACGTCATGAAATCCTGCTTTCAGGATGTTTTCGTAATCTTCTATGCTTATGGGGACGGGATCGCCAAAGCCCTGACCGCCTCCAAAGAGGAGCTTTATACTCCAGCAGTCGTATTTGTCCACGCCTCTTACGAGAAAATATCCCCCGGGCTTAAGGGCCTTTCTGATCTGTTCCGGATCAGTTGTGGTGTGACGTGCTACTACGATGTCGAAATACTCTTCAGGCACATCCATCCTGTGATTGTCCATTACCCTGAAGGAGATGTTCTTCCTGCCTGACTTCTCAAGGTTTTCATTGGCAGTCCTGATCATCTCGGGGGAATAGTCGGTTCCCAGGATCTCCGCGCATTCCGGGTAATTGGCAAGGAGCTTCTCGCCTCCGCCGGTTCCGAGATCCAGGATCTTTGAATCAGGTGTGGAGACAGACCTTAAGACCTCATAAAGATCCCAGTCCGTCAGGGACCTGGTGTGGATCCCGAAGCGGTCGAAATCCCAGTTTCCCAGTTTCTGGTAGTACTCAAAATGATCTATTGCTCTTTCGTGTGACATAAAAATAGAACCTCCTTTCACGAACAGCAAAAAATGCCGCATCCAGTGCGATCTTTTGTCATTCATGATGAGATTCTAAGGTTCTTATCATTATTAACCCCGCCGGAGGGCGTCGCGGAAGCAGAACGCGAATAACTAATTGATCTGCTGCCTTTTTATCTTAACATGTGCCCCGCGATAATATCAATCCCGAAAAAGCTTTGATATAATCGTTAAAGTGCAGGACATAACATGTCTAACCCCCGGAATACGGCAATTCTCGCTTTGTGTCGTGTTCAAATACAGGGCATTTTGGTAGCCTTGGGTCGTAAAACCTGAAAGGAGGAAAACGATCGGTGGATCAAAAGAAAACAGGTCAGTTCTTAAAAAAGCTCCGTAATGAGAAAGGACTTACTCAGGAGCAGCTGGCCAGGGAATTCAACGTCACCAACAGATCAGTGTCCAGATGGGAGACGGGAAGCAACCTTCCTGATATATCCCTTCTTGTGGATATAGCTGATTTCTATGACGTTGACGTAAGGGAGATCATAGACGGGGAGAGAAAAAGCGAGATGATGGACAATGAAATAAGGGAAGTCGCCGATAAGATGGCGGATTATTCGAATGAGGAAAAAAGGAAGAAATATTTCTGGATACAGGTAGCAGGTGTACTTGGAGTCTGCTTTTCATTTTCTTCCGTGGTGCTTCAGGTACAGTGCTTTGAGCAGACCATCGGAAGGGCAGCAGCTCTGCTGGGGTCATTTCTCGCTTTTGTGATAATGTGTCTGGTCACTCTTTATGTGACGGGCCTTCTTCAGAAGATAGCAAGACATAAGAAAGTGGTACTGGCAGTCAAGATGATAACTGTTGTTATACTGGCCATAGGTGCATATTACATGTTCCTGGGCCTTCTGTCCATTGGTGTGTTTGCACTGTCTGCAGGATTTGCAAAGATCCAGGTCTATACTGATCCGGCGGACTATAACAAGACCATCCATACAGGTAATACCACAGGAGAATTTGCAGATGCCTATTTCCATGAGTTTGATATCCTTCCGGAGAAACTGGATGGGCTGGATGTGGAAGAACTCAGCGTTACCTACTATAACCCCTGGGATGGACAGTATGTGGTCTATATGACCATAGACTATGATGAGGCCTCATATGAGACCGAGATAGAGCGCCTTTCCGGTTTCGGGGTGGAAGAGGAATATGTGAACTACTATTCCGTGACAGGAGAGCCTGAAGGCTACGACCTGGTGGCAATGAACAGCGATGAATACCAAGGCTTTGTCTATGCCATGATACCTGAAGGGAAGACAGACAATACGGAGATCACCTATTGTGCCATCTGGTTCTGTAACTTCTACCTGGACCTTGATGTCCACGAATATATGCCGGACAAGTATCTTCTTCCGGGATTTGATGCCACGGAAGATAATCCCTATAAGGACTATATGTGGGAAAAGATCAGTTCTGAGACGCAGCCGGAACTATAAGGTGACCATCCTTTTCCAGTCTGACCTTAACACTTTCACCGACATCAAAGCCTGCATCCTCATAGCTCCCTGAGCTGTTGGGGATGTATTCTTTTCCGTCTATCATGAAGATGGGATATGTGACGATCCTGTATTCCTTTCTTCCTGTATGGTCAGTGATGGCTCTTCTTGCATAGCCTGTGCAGACTGCTTCGACCTCCCTGGATCTCATCCTTTCCTGGACAAGTCCAATAAGGATGGAAAGACCTACAACGGCCACTTCTCCGACTCCAATGGTAAGGATGAATGAATCTGTATCGGGAAAGCTGTTTCTAAGGCTCAGGATGGCGATACACCAGATCCCGGCCAGGGCGAAAGCCACCCCCATGGCATTAGGCTTAGGTATAGAGACAGCGGTGCCGGCTATGGCAAATATACTGCCCATGATATATCCGAAAAGGATGTAGTTTTTGGAATAGATGGAATATGCCACGACTCCGAATACGATGAAGGGGATAATGGACAGGATAATAGCTGCAGCCGGCATGCGTTCACCGCTCCGGTCCTGCTTTTCCCGGTCTGCTATACCGATAAGGATGGAAGTCTCTTCCTCGGTCAGGATCCTTTCGGTACTCCTTCTGGTAAGTGTCGTCTTTTCATCGTAGAGCATAAGGTGATTATAACATCTGATATAATCCTTGTATGCTGATAAGAGAGATAAGACCTGATGAAACAGATATCCTGAAGGATTTCCTTTATGAAGCCATATTCATCCCGGAAGGAACCTCCAAGCCTCCCCGGGATATTATCGGACGCCCTGAACTTTCCATATACTATGAGGATTTTGGCAAAGGAAAAGCTGACAACTGTCTTCTGGCCGAAGAGGACGGAAAGGTTGTGGGTGCCGTCTGGACCAGGATAATGGATGATTACGGTCATGTGGATGAGGATACCCCATCCTTTGCCATTTCCCTTTATGAGGAATACCGGGGAAGAGGGATAGGGACCAGGCTTATGGAGAAAATGCTTAAGCTTTTAAAAGATCAGGGATATATCCGGGCTTCTCTGGCTGTCCAGAAGGAGAATTATGCCGTAAGGATGTATGAAAAGGTGGGATTTCGGACAATTTCGGAGAATGAAGAGGAATTTATAATGGTCTGCAGTCTCTGATCGACTAATTTTTCCGTTTTCTGGAAAAAATAGTCGATGGTTTAGTCGATATGGACCCGGATCGACCATTTTTCCCGTTTTTCAGAAAAAATGGTCGACGTTTTAGTCGATGGACTGTAGTAAAATAATAAAAACAGGATAAGGAGGATAAGAAAATGACAGTATTTGATGCTATCAACAGCAGACACAGCTATAGAGGAAGATATAAGAATACTCCTGTATCCAGAGAGGACCTGGTAAAGATAATGGAGGCAGGTCTTGCAGCTCCCTCAGGATGCAATAAGCAGACCACCAGCCTTATAGCAGTTGATGATCCTGAAGTATTAAGCAAGCTCAAGGGTGTCATCGATCCTCCTGTAGCCCAGACAGCTCCTGCAGCTATCTGCGTCCTGACCAGAAGGATAAATGCATACAGGGATAAGTGCTTTGCCATCCAGGATTATTCCGCAGCAATAGAGAATATGCTCCTGGCCATGGTGGACCTGGGATATCAGAGCTGCTGGTATGAAGGCCACATCTGTGATGATGACAGGATTGACCTTCAGATGAAAAAGGTCCTTTCAGTTCCTGATGACTATGACTTAGTCTGTTTCCTCCCCATAGGAGTTGCAGATGAGGACATAAGGTCTCCCAAGAAAAAGGATTTTGAGGAGAGAGCCTGGTTCAACAGATTCGAAGGATAAGATGGAACAGTTCAAAGTATTGGATGAGACAAACCTGGAGGAGATGGGGGAACTCTATAAAAGAGCATTCCGGGATGATCCCTGGAACGATGACTGGAGCGATCCCGTTCAGCTGGGAGAATATATAAAAGAGATATCAGGTTCCTATAATGCCCTGAACTACGGACTTTTTGAAGACGGAAGACTGGTGGCCATGTCCCTTGGTATGATCCGCCACTGGTGGGAGGGGACTAATTACAATATCGAGGAGTTCTGCGTATGTCCTGATCTTCAGGGACAGGGTGTAGGCTCCAGGTTCATGGAGATGATCGAAGAGGATATCAGGGGAAAAGGCCTGGCAGGTATCTTCCTCCAGACAGATAACGACAAGCCTTCCTACAGATTCTACAAGAAGAACGGCTTCAGGGACTTAAGCTCCCATGTAAGTCTTTATAAGAGCGTAAAAAGGAGATAAGACTATGCACGACCCGAAAACATGGATCATCGTTATAATCCCTATATTGGTAATCTTCGTGGGGTCCATGATCTGGGCCTCAATATCCGACGCCATAATCAGAAAGAAGAGAAGAGAGCAGTACGGAAAGATGAAGGGAAGAGCCAAGGGCGATATCTCCAACTTTAAGATGCATAGAAAAGTCAGATACAGGAATGGGGAAAAAGACTATCAATATACTGCCAGGATGAACTATGAGTTCGAGGTGGACGGCAAGATCTACAAGGGTGAGGGAATAGGCTCCGGAGCCCTGTGGCAGAGAAAACAGCAGGTTATCTGCTATGACCCCGATAACCCGGAGGATAACTGCACCAAGTATTACTACGACAGGATGATGGGAAATGACAGCTTTATCATGGTCCTGGTCGCACTTATGACCTTTGTCTTCATCTTCGGTTTTGTCTTCTATTTTTTCTTCAAGGTCAAAGGCATTGATATTAATGACTTTTTGGATTTTTTGAGGGACTATTTCCACTTTTAATGATTTCTTAATAGTTGAATAGCTAAAATGTCACCATGATCCGGAAAAAGGAGTAAGGTGATGTTTTGGAGAATGCTTAAAAAAGACATGGCGGACAAGAAAGGATTAAATATCATCCTTGTCCTGTTCATGTGTTTTGCGTCTATCCTGACCGTGGCAAGTGCGATAGTCCTCTATGCGAATTATCTGGGAAAACCTGCAGCCTACAAAAGGATAAATGCGGCTGATGTTACAGTGGTATCCGAGAGGGATCTCGATGGTACAGAAGAAAACCGGGAGGAGATCCTCCAGTGGTTTGATGAACGTGAGGATGTTACCGGAGTTGAGACCGGTGAAACCATAATGTTCAGGTCTAATGCAGTCTTCTTCAGGGACTTAGATAATGATGACTTCAGTAAGATCGTGAACAATGGTTTCTATGCCTTTGATCTTTCCATGGAGCACGACCTGGCCACGGACCTTGATGGAGAGTTCCTGGACCTTCCCTATGGAACTATCGCGGTCCCCCAGGATGTTCAGAATACCATGGGACTTAAGATCGGCGATAAAGTTCAGATCGTAACCCAGATGGGCAACATCTACGAGTTTACCATTGCGGCATTTACAAAGGATGCGGGTATCTCGAACTTCTACCGCCTGTTCTTTAACGATGAGGACTTTCAGATCTTGATGTCTGAAAGCCCGGTTGCCTATGATGTTTATATGGCAACTATGACAGAAGGTAATACCAGCGTCGATGAGGCACAGCTGATATCAGCTTTTACGGAGAAGGAATCCGATTTCGGATCTGTTGTGGTATCTGATTCGCGTCTTGGATGGAATGGAGCAAATGACGGCTCCAATGCCACAAATGCATGTATGATCATCGTATCCATCTTCCTGATAATCATGGTCTTCATGACCGTAAGCTTCACCATCAAGACTGCCATCAAGAATGAGGAAAAGGAACTCGGTATGCTGAAAGCTCTCGGAGTGGAATCAGCTTCCTTTAACTGGCTCTTTGCTGCGAAGTATCTCGCTTTCTCACTCGTGGGCACAGTTGCCGGCTTCTTCGGAGGGATACATCTTGCAGGACTTTACGTAAAGTACCTGGCCTTCAATCTTATCAAGCCCGAAGCTGCACCTATGGTGATCACAGCCCTCGCCGCATCACTTATGATCTTCCTTCTGATCATTCTTTTCGTAGCTCTGGCGCTCCGCAGGATGAAGAAGATAAGCATCATGGATGTCATCGCAGGCGAGAATAGGGGAGAGAGATTCGGTAAGATCCCGGGACTGTTCCTTCATAAGATCAAGAATATCAATATCCCGTTCTATCTCGCAATTACCGACCTTATCACAAAGATCAAGAGATATTCATTCCTTATCCTGGCATATGTTATGGGTATCACCCTTATAATCATGTGCCTTGAACTGGAGAACACGACTAATCAGGAATACTGGATAACAAAATACTGGGGTCAGCCTCACTACGACTTTGCCATCGATCTGCCTGATGATCTGATGGAGACTTATATCGAGCGCGGCGGCAGCATAAGAGGCGCTTACGACATAATGAACGAAGAGATCCAGGCTGCGGGGATCCCTGCCGAGATCAACTATCAACAGACCTACGGTACTTCCTCACTCACGCACGAAGGAAAGACATACGAAGTCTATCTCGCATGGAACTGCCCCAGCAGATATAGCGGAGAACTGTACGAAGGCGTTAAGCCTGTCCTTCGTAACGAAGTCCTTCTTGACGCTTACCATGCAACAAGCTTCGGTATAGATGTCGGCGACACTGTAAGCGTCGATTACTACAAATACAGTGATGACGGTCTGACGTCAGAATTTGTCACAGAAGACTTCATCGTTGTAGGTCTGTATGATGGTCCAGAGGCATACCTTGCACTTATATGGGGTGATGCTTTCGAAGGGTGTGCCAGGGGTGAGACCTACCCCAGCGGATGCATCATAAATGCTCCCGAGGATCAGCACCCGGAGGTCATCGAGCAGCTCCGCGAGCTTTTCGGAAAGGGCAGCATCCGCGATCACGACGAACATACAGCTTACTGCCTTAAGGACCTGCACTCCATGTGGGCGATGCTCCTGGCGGTGATAATACCTTTTATCGTCCTGATGATGATCATGGTCACTGTACTTTACATGTCCGTCAACATCCTGGACGAAGTCCCGGAGATCGCACTTCTCAAGTGCATCGGATTTACCAACGGAAGCATAAAGGCATGGCAGCTCTTAAGAGGCCTTCTGATACTTGTATCGTCAGCTGTCTTGGCGGTGATATTTGATAATACCGTCGGTCTGTTCTTGCTGACAAAACTCTACAACACCATGGGACACATAATGCGTCTTGTACCTAACAGGGATATCTTAAACTTTTACATCCTGATGCCGGCGCTGATCGTAGCGGCGATCCTGCTGGTACTGGGTATCGTACTCAAGAAAGTAAACTCGATAGAATTATGGAGGATCAGAAATGACTGACATCGTATTGGAATCAAAGGAACTTTGTAAGACATATATAGTCAACGGCTACAGTAACAACGTCCTTCAGAATGTGGACTTCCAGCTCCGTGAAGGTGAGTTCACTGCCATCATGGGACCTTCCGGTTCCGGTAAGTCGACCCTCCTGTATACCCTTTCCGGTATGGACAAGATGACCTCAGGATCTGTCAGGTTTGACGGCGAAGAGATGGAGAATATGAACCACAGACAGCTTACGAACCTGAGACTTCACAAGATGGGATTTGTATTCCAGCAGATGTATATGCTGAAGAAGCTCTGCATCATGGACAATATAATCCTTCCGGGATACCAGGCAGGGAAGAAGAGCAAGGACGAGGTAAACGACCGTGCCAGAAAGCTCATGCACAACCTGGGCATCGACGACATCGCGAAAAACGAGATCTGCGAAGTCTCCGGAGGACAGCTCCAGCGTGCATGTCTCTGCCGTGCACTCATAAACAGCCCCAGGATCCTTTTCGCTGACGAGCCCACGGGAGCTCTTAACTCCAAGGCCTCCGCGGAAGTAATGCGAGAACTCCGAAAAGCAAATTCCGAGGGCACTACTATCCTCATGGTAACCCACAGCGAAAAGGTAGCCGCAAGTTCCGACAGGGTGATCTACCTGGTGGATGGAAATATCCGTGGAGAACTGAACCTTGGAAAACAGCAGGATGAGGGAGAGACCTCGGCAAGGGAGAGAAAGCTCAAGAACTGGCTTGATGAGATGGGATGGTAATCATATGAAAAAAAGACTTACTGCGATAATGATGACGGCAGCTTTCTGCCTGCCCCTCGTATCATGCTATAACCCTGTGGAGACCCTGAAGACCGGCCTTGACGTACCGGTAACTCCAGTGGGGGATTACGATACAACAGAAACGGCTGTATATTCGGACGAAGGTACCCCGGCTGAACTTCTTTACGAGTTTACCACCGATGACGGACTGTGTTATGTGAAAGTATATGACTGCTATTTTGAGGTGACCCTGGATGAGACTTCCTGTACACCTTATGAGGCAGGCGTTGCATACGGCAAGGCCATCAATATCATGGATCCGGACCTTGCAGAAATGATCGAGCCTTATATCTTCGAGAACATAAGGATGGCTTTTCCTGATATCGGAGATAACTATGATCCCGTCCTGGACAGGATGGAATCCTTATACGATTCCATAGATCCCCATTATCAGGATGAGATCGCAGGTCTTTGTGACGAACTTTGCGGGGATGTCCACGGAATATGCCAGGACGGACAGATCTCCGTAGAAGAGATGACCCTCATGAACCTCACGCCTTCCGCATTAAGGCCCACAGCATGTTCTGCCCTGGCCCTCTGGGGAAGCAAGACCGAGACAGGGGATATGATGGCTGTAAGATGTCTGGAGTGGCTCCTGGGAAGCGATAATTCCATGGCAAATATCCACTGCATCCTGCATATCAGGAATGGAGAGAATACCATTACCAATATCGGTTTTATCGGTCTGTTCTTTTCTATCACTGGTATCAATGATGACGGAGTAATGATGGCGACCCTTGATGCAGATACCGAATATGGTTATGACTATGAAGGACGTACCTGTTATGAATACGCTATCCGCCATGCCCTGGAGACTTATGATAATGCTCAGGACTGCGGACAGTATATGGTGGATAATGCCACCAGCTTTACCTTCAACCATAATATCTTTATCACCGATGCAGACGAAGCATACTGTGCAGAGGATGCTGTCCTTCAGGTGGTGGAAGCGGGCACCGGTGCACCGTGTCTCCGTGACGCCGATAAACCCCTTATGAACGACCTTGAGTGGGACAGTCCCGACAGCCTTTGCTGCGTCAACTCTTTCGTGACGGAGGGGAACTACGACATGATGTCCGGTTACTACGTCAATACCGTAAGATTTGCACGCTATAATGAACTTGCCTGCTCACAGGATTCATTCTCAGTAGCAGAGCTTAAGGATGCCATGACCACAGAGCAGGTGGACACCACGCTCTACGGCTCTTCCATAGTCCAGACAGTGCACCGTCCTAATTTGACACAGATGATAATCGTAGACTATGATACGGGTAACGTTCAGATAGCATTTACGGGCGTCGAAGGCGTAACAGATAAGCCTGTATTTACTGACGTGGGAAACTATAACGACTGGAACTAGAAGAAGGATCACCATGGACATTCTGCTTGTTGAAGACAACGAAGAGTTAGGTCAGCTCATCTACGATTTTGTCACCAACTCAGGCTTTGAAACAGAATGGGTCATGTCAGCTGAGGATGCCCTGGAGAAGATAAAGGAAGTGAACTACAGGCTGATCCTCCTGGATGTGATGCTTCCTAACCAGGACGGTTTTACTGCCCTGAGCAGGATAAGAAAAGAACATAACATGCCGGTGCTCATGATGAGTGCCAGGACTGACGACGACAGTAAGATACTGGGGATGGAGACAGGTGCCGACGATTATATCGCCAAGCCCTTTTCGATCCCCGTTCTCCTTTCCAAGATAAAAGCCCTCATGAGAAGGGCATATGGGGAGGATATGGACAGGACCCTGACCTACGAGGGCCTGAAGGTGGACATAAAGGGCAGGACGGTCACAAGAAACGATATCCCATTAGAGATAACCGGTAAGGAGTTTGATATCCTGGTCTATCTCATGCAGAACAAGGGAAAAGTCGTAGATAAGAAGGAGCTCTTCGACAGTGTATGGGGCTACTACAGCGACACCGAGATGAGTTCACTTAATGTCTATATCAGATGGCTCCGTGAAAAGCTTGAGGATGACCCCAAGGAGCCCAGATATATAAAGACAGTATGGCGTGTAGGCTTCAAGTTCGGTGACTGATATGAAGACCGGAGCAAAGATCGCAGCAGGTGTATTCATATACTTTCTGGTCTGGGCCCTGGCAGTATGGCTCATAGGCACTGATATCACGAAAAAGACAGAAGGCAACAGGATAACCTTCATGAACCGCATGGTATCCCGGATAAAAGAGACCGGAAGCACTGACCCGGAGGCAATATCAGCACCCTTCGAAAAGGAAGATATCCCCGAAAAGATAGAAGTCATAAGTGCAGACGACCTCAGTAAGCTCAATACCATAGATGACGGCGAAAAGACATATCTACGCACCATGGAGGATGAAAGCGGAAATATAACAGACATCGTTATATTCAGCTACGAAAATTCTCCGGACCACAGGATGCTCATCCTGGCGGAAGTATCCCTTATCGTCGCAGTCATCCCCCTGGTAATATTCGCCGCAGCAGTCTACAGAAAGATCCTGAAACCCTTCAGGGAGCTCTCTGAATATCCTGCTAAGCTGTCCAGGGGCATAACTAACGAAGGTATCCCGGAGACAAAGAACAGGATCTTCGGAAAATATATCTGGGGCATGAACATGCTCAACGACAGGCTGGACAGCGACAGGAAACAGATAGACCGCCTGATGTATGACAGGAAGAAGTTTGTCTCCGTCCTGGCTCACGGCATAAAGACCCCTGTAGCCAATATAAAGCTCTATTCCGAGGCCATAGAGACAGGCCTTTACAGAAACGGGGAAGCAGACCCGGAGGATAAGAAGATCGCAGAGAAGATCGGCAAGAACGCAGATGACATAGCAAAGCTGGTAGGTGAGATCCTGGATGATCCAGGATCATTAAGAAACACATACGAGCCGCAGATCAGCACCTTCTATCTTAAGGACATAAGCGACCGTATCACCGAAGAGTTCAGAAACAGGCTCAATGTAAGCAGTATCCCCTTTGAGGTGGAGCAGTCCGGGAATCCCATGGTGGAAAGTGATTTCGAAGCACTGATAAGATGCCTGTCGCAGCTCATGGAAAATGCCATTAAATACGGAGACGGCACCGGCATAAAGCTGAAGCTCTACCGCCAGGACGATACTACCTTCATGGGCGTGGTAAATAAGGGCGCATCCCTGACAAAGGAGGAGATCCCCTTTGTTTTCAACTGTTACTGGAGGGGCTCCAACTCCAAGGATAAAGAGGGAAGCGGCATCGGTCTTTACGAGGCAAAGTCCATAATCAAAGCCTTAGGCGGCGATATCATGATGAGGATCGAGAACGATGAGACGGAAGTCCTTATCTATTTGAACTAAAAATACAAAAATCAACCGACATTTTAACCAATATTAGAAGGCAACAATCATCCACAAGTATGATTCATAGCCTCCTGCCATCATGCTATAATTCTTACATTAAGATAATTTGATAATATCGGTCGTAGAAGAGCCGTTACAGGAGGTTTCCATGAAGAGCAAAAAGATCATCTCAAGTATACTGGCAGCGGCCCTTATAACCGGATCGGTACCGGGATTTGTCTTTGCTGATGAAAGCGAAGATACTGATATACCCGAGATCATCATCGAAGAGGAGGATCCTGAGAATGCTGAACCTGAAGAGGAGCCTGCTATAGAGGAAGAGATCTTTGAGGCCGAAGTGATCGAAGCGGAGGCTGAAGAAGAACAGGCTGAAGAGATCACAGTGGAAGATGCCGATGAAGAGGAGGTGTCTGATGCTTCAATAACGGCCTCTGGTGAATGCGGTGATGATGCCACCTGGATCTTATATGAAGATGGTACTCTTATCGTTAGCGGAACAGGGTCTATCTACGATTTCAGTAGTGATGTGTACCCCTGCCCCTGGAATAGCTTCAAGAGTCAGATCAAATATGCAGTGATCGATGAAGGCATTACTTCTATCGGCAAAAACAACTTCCTTTATTGTGATAACCTGGAGGTAGTGTCCCTTCCTGACACTCTTACATCCATCGGAAACTATTCGTTCTATGGATGTACTTCTCTTGCTGAGGTAACGATCCCGGACGGTGTCACAGAATTAGGTTCTCTTTGTTTTGGCAATTGTTCCGCCCTTGCTGATGTAAATATCAGTGAGGACAGCAGCCTGACTAATATAGGCAACAGAGCCTTTATTAATTGTACTTCTCTTACGACTTTTACTATCCCGGGGAGAGTAACAGATATCGAATATGATGCATTTAAAGGATGTACTTCCATAACAGATATCTACTGCTATGCGTCTGCCAAATCTTTTTATTGGTCCGACAGCTCTAAAGATGACTTTATGCCTGACAAGGAGACTGTCTGTCACATTTTATTCGGGACATATGATCAGTTCTACCTTTACCATTCTGCCAATGTGAATGTCACTTTTGTTGATGATATGTTTGCGAACAGGTGCGGAGAGACCATGGATGCCGTTTATAATGCCGATACGAAGACATTGACCATCTCCGGTGAAGGGGAGATGTACGATTTTACCGATGAAGATACACCCTGGTACGATCTTTCAGATGACGTGGAAAAACTTGTCATAAATAAAGGGATCACCAGTATTAGTGATGGAGCTTTTTACGGATTTGAAAAACTCGAAGATATTGATTTTTATGACGGTCTTTTAACTATCGGCGATGAGGCTTTTGCCGGTTGTACTGCCCTGGATTATGTCTATATTCCTGAAACTGTAACTTCTATCGGAAGCGGTGCTTTTTCCTCATGCACCGGTCTTGAGGAATTATATATCAGCAGTTACACCGGGCTGAAAACTATTCCCGCTAACTTTTGCAGCCAGTGTTCATCGTTGAAGTATTTTGAAATTCCCGGTTCAATAACTTCGATCGGGGAAAATGCATTTGACGGCTGCACTTCCCTTAAGGATATCTATTGTTATGCATCTCCTGATGATCTGACAATAGATCCTGACATCGGACTGATTCCGGATAAGGCAACAAGATTCCGAGTATATTATGAAGACCTTGAATCTTTTACAGATCTGTTTTCCGACTATAACTTCACGATCCTTGGTGATCTGGACGAGGCTCCATGCGGTGAAGGAATAACCTACTACTATCGTTCAGGGACCCTTAACATTTGGGGAGACGGCACTATGGATGACTATCAAAACGTCTCTGACAGGCCGTGGAATATCTATTCCGATGAGATAACACATATCTATATTGGAAGTGAAGTAAGATCGATCGGTGATAATGCTTTTGCCGGCCTTGAAAATGTTACCGCAGTGGAATTAGGATACGAACTTGAAGAGATCGGTGATAATGCCTTTGCCGGATGTACAGGGATCACATCGGCAGAGTTTTCCAAGGATCTGATTTCTATAGGAGACGGAGCGTTTGCCGGATGTACCGGAATTACCCAGATAACACTCCCCCGGAATATTACTTATATAGGAGACGGGGCTTTTGCCGGATGTACGGGAGTTACAGATGTATATGCTGAAATGAATCCCAATAATCTTACCTGGGATATGACTACAGGTAACTTTAAAGATGACGGAAGCACCGTATTCCACATCTATCTTGATTTTGCAGAGGATTTTGCTGACATCTTCTCGGACCTTGGAATCGTATTTGACGTTGGAGGTTACCAGAATCCCTGCGGCGAAACCTGCGGCTGGCAATATGATGAAGAAGAAAACACCCTTACGATCCTGGGAACAGGCGATATGGATGACTATGATCACTTCACCTACGGTCACTATGTTTATGCGCCCTGGTATGAATCCAGAAACTCCGAGGGTACGAGGATCTCTTACGAGGTGGGGAAGATCGTTATCAGTGACGGCATCGAGAGTATCGGAAGTTGTGCATTCTATATGTGCAGTAGCGCTACGGAGGTCGTTATCCCCGACAGCGTTCAGGAGATCGGAGAAGGTGCTTTCTACTATAACTACAATCTTCCGGAGATCACGATCCCCGATGGTGTGGAGGAACTGAGCGATAGTGTATTTTCACAATGCAGCCATCTGGAAGAGATCACCATCCCTTCCTCTGTTGAGTATATTGGTGCCGGCGCTTTCTCCGGATGCAGCAGCCTTAAAGTTGTGAATTTTGAACCTGACAGCAGACTTAAGACTATAGATTACGGGGCTTTTGCTGATTGTAGTGCGCTTCAGTCCTTTGTTTTCCCTGAGACCATAGAATATATTGAAGAACGTGCTTTCTACGAATGTTATAACATGAATTATGTAGTTTTTACCGCAGACCCTTCGGATCTTGAATGGAATTACAATAATACGTACCGTGATTTCGAATGGGGCGGGACTACTGAGTGCCGCGTCCCCTGGAGATACTACCAGGATTATGTAGATAAATTCTACGATCTAAACGTTCACTTTGTCGGAAATATGGTATATCTGGATATCGCTGATACAGTAAACGGTACCGTAACTAATGTTTCCGGGTATGCAAAGTTCAGAGATATATATACCTTGGAGATCATCCCTGATGAGGGCTATGTGGTAGATACCATCACCGTCACCAAGAAGAACGGGGATACCGTTGAAGTGGATATGTCGGACTATTCCTTCAAAGTCCCCGGTACAGAAGAAGCTACGGTCACAGTAACATTTAAAGAGGCTTTAGGCTGGATAAAGCTCCCGGACGGATCATATACCTACTATGATTCGAACAGAAAGCTCGTTACAGGATGGAAGAAGATCTCCGGCAAGTACTATTTCTTCAACGATGATAGCGTAATGCAGACGGGCTGGCTCAAGGACGGCAAAAAGTGGTACTACCTGACTTCCAACGGAGATATGGTCACGGGCTGGAAGCAGATCAGCAAGAAGTGGTACTACTTTAACGCTGCAGGCGATATGGTAACAGGCTGGAAAAATATTTCCGGCAAGTACTACTATTTCAACACCAGTGGCGCTATGCAGACCGGATGGTTCAAGGACGGATCCAAGTACTACTATCTTGGAACTGACGGAGCCATGGTCACAGGCTGGCAGAAGGTATCAGGCAAGTGGTACTACTTCAATGCCGGCGGAGATATGGTAACAGGTTGGAAGAAGATAGGAACCAAGTGGTACTACTTCCAGTCCTCCGGTGCAATGCAGACAGCTAACCTTACATATAAAGGCAAAGTCTATTACTTCAATTCAGACGGAAGCTGCAAGAATCCTTAAGTAACTAATAAACTGAAAGAAGGAACTAACTTATGAAGAGCAGAAAGATCATCTCAACTATCCTGGCATCAGCCATGGTATTCGGACTTGTTCCGGGATTTGTATTTGCTGACGAAACAGAAGAGACGGATATCCCCGAGATCGTAATCGAAGAGGAGGAGCCGGAGGAGGCTGAGCCTGAAGAGGAGATCCTTGAGGAAGAAGTGATCGAAGAGGATCCTGAGGAAGTTGAAGAGGAACAGGCTGAAGAGATCGTTGTGGAAGAAGCCGATGAAGAAGAGGTGGATGCTCTCAGTGGCACTTGTGGCGAGAACGCTACATGGACATACGATGCAGATACAAAGACCCTGACTATCAGTGGTGAAGGGGAGATGTACGGGTATAGAAATGTCGCAACCCCATGGGATGACTATCATACTGAAATTGAAAACCTGGTCATTGAAGAAGGTATTACAAATGTTGGCAAAGAGGCTTTTTTGGGCTGCGAACAGCTTTCAAGCATTACATTACCGGATACATTATTAACAATCGATGACGGAGCTTTTTCCAGGTGTGAGAGTCTGGTGTCTATAACCATTCCGGACAGTGTTACCACGATAACCGGATTCTATTATTGTAGTTCTCTTGAAGAAGTGTTTTTTGGTGAAAACAGTGAGCTTGAAACGATCAGCGGAGTTGCTTTTTCTTATTGCGAATCACTTACAACTTTTACTGTTCCTTCGTCTGTTACGTCTATAGGTTATTATGCGTTTCAAAGCTGTACATCACTACAAGACATTTACTGCTATGCAGATCCTGATTCACTTAGCTGGGATGACTATGATATCGAATCATATATGCCTGATAAAGGCACAACAGTCCATGTGTACAGTGACGATTTACGTGATTATGATGCTATTTTCACTCGTATCAATGTCACTTTTGCCGGAGATCTTGAGTACTGTGGAGACCATGCCTGTGGTGACGACGCTGTTTATTCCTTTGATCCTGCAACAGGAACACTTACAATCAGCGGAACAGGGGAGATGTATGATTACGAAAGTGAATATGATATACCCTGGTATTCGTATAAAGATGAAATAACTTCTATCGTTGTTGAAGAGGGCATCACATCTATCGGAATTAATTGCTTCTTTACTTTGGGAAGTGTACAAGAGATATCTCTTCCCGATGGATTGACCGGAATCGGGATCTGTGCTTTTTACTGGTGTGATGATATTACTGAAATAACATTACCTGACACCCTGGAGTATATTGGAGAAGGAGCCTTCTATATGTGCGGCGGTGTTACAGACGTTTACTTCTACATGGATCCTGCAGACCTTACCTGGGATACTCTTGACGGATATGATAGTTTCAAGGCTGATAGTACCACTAAACTTCATGTTTGTTATGGTTATGCTGATATTTTCGCCTCAAAGTTTCCCGGCCTTGATGTCACATATGTAGAGGATCGGTATCAGAACCCCTGCGGAGATAACTGCTATTGGACCTACGATGCTGACACAAAGACCCTGACTATCAGCGGAGAAGGGAAGATGTACAGTTATTGGAATGTCACCAGACCATGGGATGGTTTTTATGCTGAAATAGAAAACCTCGTCATAGAAGAGGGTATTACAAATGTGGGCTCATGTGCTTTTATGAACTGCAGTAATCTTAAGAATGTATCATTTCCTGACAGTTTGAAAACTATCGATGATTATGCATTTCGTTATTGCTATTCTATTGAAGATGTGAAATTTGGCGAAGATAGTCAACTGGAAAAAATATATTACTTTGCTTTTGATTGGTGTAGTGGACTGACATCTCTTACTATACCTTCATCTGTTATACAGATAAGTACTGATGCTTTTAGCAGTTGTAAATCATTAAAAGACATATATTGTTATGCGGATCCCGATTCTCTTAACTGGTACGATACTGACAGTTACTCATATATGTATGATAAAGCAACAAAAGTCCATGTTTACAGTGAAGACTTTGATGGCTTTACTGATAAGTTCAGCAGTGTCAATGTTACTTTTGTCGGTGATCTTGATGCATATGAAAACAACCCCTGTGGAGATCATGCATATTATTCTTTTGATGATGTAACAGGAACACTGACCATCAGTGGAAGCGGGGAGATGTATGATTACAATAGTTTCGGTGACTCACCCTGGTACTCATTTAAGGATGATATAACTTCTATCGTCGTTGATGAGGATATCACATCTATAGGTGATCATTGTTTCAAAGATCTGGGGAATGTGGAAACGGTATCTCTTCCTGACGGATTGACTGAGATCGGCATTTGTGCCTTTTTCTGGTGTGATGATCTCACTGAGATAGAATTGCCTGATACTCTGGAATATATTGGGGCTGATGCCTTCGGTATGTGTTTTGGTGTCACTGATGTGTACTGTTACATGGATCCCGAAAACCTTACCTGGGATACTCACCAGGGATATAATAATTTCCAGGAAGATAGTGCTACCAGACTTCATATCTATTACGACTATGCAGATGATTTCGCATCAAAGTTCCCGGATCTCGATATTACATATGTGACCGACAGATACGTCAATGCCTGCGGCGACACCTGCGGCTGGACCTATGATGAAGATACAAAGACCCTGACTATCGTCGGAACAGGCGATATGTGGGACTATAACTACAACAGCTACGATGGAAGTGGTGCAGCGCCCTGGTATAAAGATTATGCATACGAGATGGAGAAGATAGTTATCAGCGATGGTATCGAAAGGATCGGAGACTGTGCTTTCCTCTATTGTATGTATGTTACGGAGGTCGTTGTCCCTGATAGTGTGACGGAGATCGGTAAAAAAGCTTTCTTCACCTGCTATCGGATCCCTGAGATCTATTTTCCTGATGGTGTTAGCAGTATTGGAGATTCTGCCTTTGCTAATTGTATAGCAATTGAGGAGGTTACGATCCCCGCTTCTGTAGTATCCATCGGAGAAGGTGCATTCTCGGGATGTGATAAACTTAAGACCGTAAATATAGAGAAAGACAGTCTGCTTCAGTCTATAGGGAACTGGGCTTTCTCATCCTGTGATCTCCTTGAGTGCATTGAACTGCCGGAATCTGTTCAGTTCATCGGAGCAAGTGCTTTCTATTACTGTGAATCGATGAGCTATATAGTAATTACATCAGATCCTTCGGAACTTGAATGGGATGTTAATAACAGTTATCCGGACTTTAAAGAAGATGGAACTACTGAGTGCCGCGTACCCTGGAGATACTACCAGGATTATGTAGATAACTTCTCCTATAAAAACGCGCATTTTGTTGGAAACCTTGTTTATCTGAGTATTAATGATACAGAGAATGGTAATGTAAATAATACTTCAGGCTATGCAACATACAGAGATACTTATACACTGGATATCGTTCCTGATCAGGGATATGTGGTGGATACCATCACTGTCACAAAGCAGAATGGAGATACCGTTGAAGTGGATATGTCAGACTATTCCTTCAAAGTTCCAGGTACAGAAGAAGCCACAGTCACGGTTACCTTTAAAGAGGCTTCCGGCTGGATCAAGGGAATTGACGGTACTTATACCTACTACGAGAACGGAACAAAGGTAACAGGCTGGAAGAAGATCTCCGGCAAGTACTATTTCTTCAACGATGATGGAGTAATGCAGACGGGCTGGCTCAAGGACGGCAAAAAGTGGTACTACCTGACCGGCAGCGGCGATATGGTAACAGGCTGGAAGCAGATCAGCAAGAAGTGGTACTACTTTAACGCTGCAGGCGATATGGTCACAGGCTGGAAGAAGATAGGCAGTAAGTACTACTTCTTCAACACCAGCGGAGCTATGCAGACAGGCTGGCTCAAAGATGGATCCAAGTACTACTATCTTGGAACTGACGGAGCCATGGTCACAGGCTGGCAGAAGGTATCAGGAAAGTGGTATTACTTCAACACCTCAGGTGTAATGCAGACCGGCTGGCAGAAGATAGGGAACAAGTGGTACTACTTCCAGTCTTCAGGAGCTATGCAGACTTCTAACCTTACGTATAAGGGCAAGGTCTACTACTTCAATGCAGACGGCAGCTGTAAGAACCCGTAAGTATATAATAGAGATAATCTGATGGAAAGAAGGAGAAATCTATGAAGAGCAAGAAGATCATTTCAAGCTTACTGGCAGCAGCTCTGATCACAGGATCCGTCCCGGGATTAGTCTTTGCTGATGAAACAGAAGAGACTGATATCATCGAGGATGTCGAGGTTGAGGAAGAAGAGGAAGAAGCGGAAGAAGAGGAGGAAGAGATCCTTATTGAGGAACTTGACGAGGAGGAAGAAGAGATCCTTGTTGAGGACCTTGACGAAGAAGAGACAGAAGATGAAGCCCAAGCAACTTCCGGAACGTGCGGTGAAAATGCTGAATGGTCATATGACACAGATACCAAGACCCTGACTATCAGCGGTGAAGGGGATATGGATGGATATAGACACCAGTCTACTCCTTGGAATGATTTTCGTGATGAGATAGAAAACCTGGTGATCGAGGAGGGAATCACGAATGTTAGCGAATATGCTTTTTGGGACTGCGAACAGCTTTTAAGCATTACATTACCGGATACATTATTATCAATCGATGAGGATGCATTTAATATGTGTGAAAGTCTGGTCTCCATATCCATACCGGACAGTGTTACCACGATAAAAGGATTCACTGATTGTACTTCTCTTAAAGAAGTGGTTTTTGGTGAAAACAGTGAGCTTGAAACGATCGGCGGAGGTGCTTTTTTATATTGTGAATCACTGACAACTTTTACTATTCCTTCGTCTGTTACGTCTATAGGTTATTATGCGTTTCAAAGCTGTACATCACTACAAGACATTTACTGCTATGCAGATCCTGATTCACTTAACTGGGATGACAATGATATCGATTCATATATGCCTGATAAGGGTACAAATGTTCATGTGTACAGTGACGATTTAGGTGCTTATGATGTTATTTTCAGTGGTATCAATGTCACTTTTGTTGGAGACCTTGGCCTTTACTGTGGCAGGTGTGGCAAAAATGCTGAATGGAACTATGATCAGGATAACAGGAGGCTGACCATCTTTGGTATAGGGGAGATGTATGGTTATCCAGAGCATGATAACCCCTGGCAGGATTTTATATCTGAAATAGAGAATCTGGTGATCGAGGAAGGTATCACAAATGTTGGTGAGAATGCCTTTGATCACTGTGAAAACCTCAAAAATGTCTCATTGCCTGATGGTCTTGAAACGATAGAGGATTCAGCTTTTTACTGGTGTGATAGCCTGACCTCTGTAACCATTCCTGACAGTGTTACTTCGATATCAGGTTTTGATAAATGCTCTTCTCTTGAGACAGTGATCATTGGTGAAAACAGCAGTTTGGAGAATATCGAAAGGGGGGCTTTTGCAGGCTGTGGATCGCTGACATCTTTTACTATACCGTCATCGGTAACATATATCGGTAATGAAGCTTTTTATGAATGTTCCTCTCTCAAGGATATCAACTGCTATGCTGATCCTAATTCTTTGAATTGGGAAGATGATAGTCCTGATTCATACATGCCCGATGGAGGAACAAGGGTATATGTGGATGGTGATATGCTGGACGACTATATCACCAAATTCTATGATATCAATGTCACATTTGTCGGGGAGTATCCCGATATTCCCTGCGGCGAAGATGCCATAGCTTCCTTTGATCCTGGAACAGGTATCCTTACCATCAGCGGAACCGGCGATATGTATGACTATGACCAGAGTGATAATAAGGCTCCCTGGCTGGAACGCTTTACTATCAGTGAGGTGGTCATAGAAGAGGGAATAACAAATGTGGGTGAATGTGCTTTTGCTGACTGTAGGACGCTTGAGTACGTAACCTTGCCTGAGGGGATTACATCTATTGAGTATCTGGCCTTTACAGGTTGTTATAAACTTAACAGTTTCGAGCTCCCTACGACTCTTGAAACTATTGGGGATTGCGCATTCCAGAATTGCATCGGATTTACATGGGTAACGATCCCGGAAAGTGTCACAGATATCAATGATTCTTTCTTTGGATGCAGCAATGTAACTGAACTTTACTGTTATGCTGATCCTGATGAACTTACCTGGTACGATATGACTTCTAATGATTTTGACAGATATAACAGGATCAACTGTCATGTTCCTTATGAATATCTGGGAAAATATCAGAGCAAGTTTGCAGGTGTAAATGTTAAGTTCGTTGTAATACCCGGATGGATCACCCAGGATGGTGAAAAGTACTATCTTCAGGAAGACGGAAGTTTCTATACAGGATGGTTGGACTTCGGTGATGGTGTCTATTATTTCTTTGACGAAGACGGCGTAATGCAGACTGGCTGGGTTCAGGATAAGAATTATACATATTATATGGATGAAGACGGGGTTATGGTGACCGGCTGGCAGAAGGTGGATGGAAAGTATTACTACTTCAGGGAGTCAGGTCCCATGAAGACCGGCTGGCTCAAGGATGGAGGTAAGTTTTACTATCTTGATCTTTCAACAGGAGAGATGGCAAAAGGCTGGAAGAAGATATCAGAAAAGTGGTATTACTTCAACGGCGGTGGCGATATGGTCACCGGATGGAAGAAGATCTCCGGCAAGTACTATTACTTTAACGACAGCGGTGACATGCTGACCGGATGGCTCAGCGATGGAGGTAAGTATTACTATCTCGATCCTTCCACAGGAGCTATGGCAACAGGCTGGTGCAAGATATCAGACAAGTGGTATTACTTCAACGGCGGCGGCGATATGGTAACCGGTTGGAAGAATATCTCCGGCAAGTACTATTTCTTTAAGGCAAGCGGAGCCATGAAGACAGGTTGGTTCCAGGATGGAGATAAGAAATACTATCTTGATCCGTCGACAGGAGAGATGGTAACCGGCTGGAAGAAGGTTTCCGGCAAGTGGTATTACTTCAATGCCGGTGGAGATATGGCAAAGGGCTGGAAGAAGATCGGAAATAAGTGGTATTTCTTCAAGGATTCCGGTGCTATGCAGACAACTAATCTGACCTATAAGGGCAAGGTCTATTATTTCAATTCAGATGGAAGTTGTAAGAATCCATAACTATACAAGGACCTCCTCCGGGAGGTCCTTTTTAATTACTTCATTGGGAACTTGTCCTTATATCTGAAGATGATGCCCCAGTCCTGGCGGCTCTCATAGCCGTCTACGATATCCCTATAGTGAGGAAGATGGGAACTCCGATGATCAGGAAAGCCAGGATGATCTGGAAAAATACCATGATCCCCGGGGGACGCGGTGATAGAAGTAACCGGTAATAGCCTTTGTTCCTGTTTCTGTTTGCCATAAGAGCTCCTCCGTATTTTTGTTCTATAACATCTGAAGATTAATGTATAATGGTTACGGGATAAGACAGGAGGATAGATAATGAAAACAGCAATAATCTACTATTCAAACCACCACGGAAACACAAAGAAGGTATTAGATGCCATCAAGGCCGGAAACGATGTGGAGCTTATCGATGTAACCACAGATAAGAGCGCTGATCTTACAGCCTTCGACCGCATCGGTATCGCATCAGGTATCTACTACAGCAGCATCGCCAAGCCCCTTGCAGCTTTTGCCAGGGAGAAGCTTCCTGAAGAAAAGGAAGTATTCTTCATCGGAACCTGCGGCTCCAGGAGAAAAGGCTACTTCGATGAGATCAGATCCATAACTGACGAGAAGAAGTGCAGATTCTTAGGAGAGTTCCTCTGCCAGGGCTACGACACCTTCGGCCCCTTTAAGCTGGTAGGGGGTATCGCAAAAGGCCATCCCACAGCCGACGAACTTTCTGACGCAGTAAAGTTCTACGAAAGCCTTTAATATGGAAAGACCTGATTTTGACAGCATCAGGACCTTTGAGGAGTTCAGTAAATACTACTGGTATAGAGATGAGCTCATAAAGATCTGTAAGGAACATGGTCTCAGCGCCCCCAGCGGAAAGATCGAACTTTACAAGGTGATCGAAAGCTTCTTTAAAGGGGAGAAGATCCTGCCCGAAAAGAAGAAGACCAGAAAGAAGGCCACCAGGGAGATCTCATTAGATGCAGGGATCCTTGAGTGCGGCTTCACCTTCGGAAACAAGGCCCGGGAATTCTTCCGGCAGCAGACGGGAGAGCCGGACTTTAAGTTCAATGTGGATATGGTAGCTACAGTCAAGGCGGTAAAGGAGTCAGGAGATGAGTCCTTTACCGTGGGAGATCTTCTTGATATCTACTACGGAAAAAAGACCTATGCCACCTACGACAAGTCAGCCCTTCAGTGGAATAAGTTTGTCCACGACTTCTGCGAAGACGAAGAAACTTCCATATATCCGGAAAGACTCAAGGCTGCAGCCGTCCTTTGGAAGATCGTCAGGGAGTCTGACATGGAAAAGGTCTATTCAAGAGAACTGTTTCTGAAGTATAAGGATCAGATTTCTCTATAATTTCTCTAAAAGTTCATTCCGAGAGAATCATTAGAGAAATCCGGCCGGATTTCTCAATAATTTCTCTATTTGACCTTCGAAAGAGAAAGATATGAGAAATCAGTGCTAAAATCAAGAAAAGATCTAAGGAGGCATTGCTATGAACGACCTTTGCATGATCATTAAAGAGGTAACAAAACCTAATTTTCTTAATATCAGGTCATCTCTCATGACTTACGACAGGGATGCCCTCTGCTATGGAAGCCCCTGCTGGAGATGGGCATACCACGCTCTTCATTCAGCTGATAAGTGGTTCATTAACCCCTTCGACTACCAGGAGCCGTCCTTCCACGAGGAGGGAATGGATAATCCCGAGAATCCCACATCAGTAGTCTTAACTGACGAGCAGCTCCTTAATTACCTGGAGGAGATCGAGAAGAAGACCATGGATTACCTGGATTCCCTTACAGATGAAATGCTCTACGAGAAGCCTGAAGGCTGTCCTTATACAAGGATGGAGCTGGTGCTCCGCCAGTACAGGCATCTGTCTTTCCATACCGGAATGCTTAATGGCCAGACAGTACTGGCAACAGGTGAGTTCCCTATGTGGGTATCAGAGGCTTCCAGATATGTGGACGATGGAAAGTTTTTCGGAAGATACAGGGAGAGGAATAAGGAAAAGTAAGGAGATAAATATGGGTTTATTCTCAAAACCGGAATTCAAGACTGTCCTTATGGACTTCAGATTTAAAGAAGAGGAGGATCTGCCCTGCCTTCAGGCCTACGACGGCAACTACTGGTGTAATGCTGACTATGCCATAAAGACCAGCGAATACAGCATGTGGGAAGACGGCAGATACGAAAAGGTGAAAGAGGCCTTCGAAAATAACCAGGGCAGGACAAAGATCGAAGTGGAACTTAAGATCAAGAAGGACAAGCCTGTAGACTTTAAGATCGACCTTGCAAAACTGGCTCAGACCCTGGGCAACAAAGACATAGAGAATCTGGAACTCATCGGCTGGGGCTTCTTCGACCAGCCCGCGGAATTTTGATCAACAGACAGGGGAGAAGATATATGAGTGGTAAGGTAATTTGGATAAGAGTGGCGGTGTTGGCTATTGCCATTATAGTCGCTTTATCGGTCTATGGTGTGGAGATCAACAGGACTAATACCATCAAGGAGAACTGTACCGAGGCGGTGGGAGGATATGTAGTCTCCTGTGAGACCAGGTCAACAAGGACAAAGCATAACAGTAAGACCAGGGATGCTTATGTCATCTCAGCTTCCTACCAGGTGGGAGGAGCCACATACTTTGCTGAAGGTTCAGCTTCAAGACCTTATAACGTGAGAGATTCCATCGGAGTCAAGTACGATCCCGATGATCCGGGTGTAGCTTATGTGGGTAACGATCCTATTCGATCTGAGGTGCCAATGATCGTAAGCGCAGCGGTGATCCTTCCCTCAGTAGCGGTATTTCTTTTGACGAAAAAGCGACAATAAAAGAAGAAGCCGGGCAGATACCCGGCTTCAACTTTCTATCCCTCATCCCAGAACAATTCATCCAAACTCTTGCCCAGGACTTTGCATATGGCAATACATAATTTAATGGTGGGATTATAATCCCCTTTCTCTATTGAGTTTATTGTCTGGCGGGAGACCCCAACCTTGTCGGCCAGATCCTGCTGGGACATATCCAGGGCGGCACGTGCTGCTTTCAGTTTAAGATTCTTCATCTTTAGCCCCCCTTTTTTCGATTATTGTCTTTACCGTGAGTTCTATTGCCAGAAGTACAAGGCAAACGCCTACGATAAGAGCTGTTCTTGCCATATCATATGAGAACCCCATTCCCACTGCGATCATGCATGCGCCGGTAAATGATGCGAATGCCATGACCCATGTAAGGATAAGCATCTTGCGGCGTCTCTCTTTGATCCCGATGTAGGCATCGTTGATGTCTGAAAGGATCGCAAAGGTCGTTACGGCTACTATGGCGACGACCATTGTGGTCTCATAAACGGAAAGAGGGAAGGAGGATACGCCTTTGCTGATAAGTCCTATTGCGACACAGCACAGGACAGATACCATAAATGAATTCATTGCTGCTTCACCTCTGGCTGCCAGCTGTCTCTCGTCGAATTTACCGTCGTTCATGTTCACTGTCAGGAGCATGAATACAGCAAATGCAAGAAGGACAATGGTCACTACCAGGGGAGCTCCGGAAAAGACCTTCTCGGAAGAAGAGACGGTCAGTTCATAACCGACTTCGTAAGAAGCAGGAGAAAGAGAGCCGTCTGATACGGGTTCAAAGACTATATTCATATCTCGGCCGTCAAGTCCTTCTACTTCTGCCGTAAAGGGTTCGCCCACCTGAACGGTACCACTTACGATATCCCCGTCTTCTCCGTTACCCGGATATATATGGACTTCGGTAGATAGTCCGTCGGGTCCATTGGAATCTATGATGACTACCGCATCTTCACCTAAAGGTTCGAAACGTACGGACTGTTCCTCATAAACAATGGTTCCTTCTTCTACATCGACAGGAACGTTGAATGAAACATTCTGATCCTCTGCAGGGTGGATGGCGGTTGTCAGACCGATGGTAAGTACTACGGCGGTCACCATCACCATTGAGATCAGAAATGTAGCGAGCTTTTTGTTTTTCATATCTATCACCTCCACCACGAATATACTCCACAGTTTACAAAATGTCAACTATATACGACAAAAAGCCAAATAAATTCGAAAAATGGCACAGGGGGACGTATCAGTTGTGCCAAAATGTGTCAGTTGGTGATACGTCCCCCTGTGCCACTTTAACTTTACTTAAACAAATAGGGATAAATCTTTAATTTCAATTGGCGTTCATTTAAACAATGGAGAATAAGATGTAACCATCAGATCAAACGGAGGTATCCAAAATGAACGAAAGACTTTTCTGGCAGATCCTTGCCATCATCCTCGCTTTTACAGGACTCGGAATTTTGATAACAGCATTTATCCATACAACCAATATCGTCCTTCTTGTAGGACTTGGACTCATAGCAGTAGGACAGATCATAATGCTGGTCCTGCTGAACAGGAAAAAAACAGTCAACACCCTATAACAACCCCTCATTTAGAAAGACCCGGACTTCGGTCCGGGCATTTCTTTTATCAACTGTCATATGTGGTAAACTAATCCCATGAAAAGAAATTGCCATAAATGCGGAACGGAATACGAATACGACGGTTATCCCAATATAATGATCTTCTGCCCAAAGTGCGGTCACTTCGACTATATGTGCTGTGACTTCGGCTTCGGCCCGGTGGCCGCATGCACTATCTGTCAGGGAAGGGAAGTGCTGGGAGAAGTCATTACAAGGGAAAACGATCACTGTCTTATTTCTGAAAAGTTCGGACTTGATCAGAAACTTGAGAGCAGATATAACGAGGCTCTCATGGAGGCCGGCAGGATCATCGACGGATATATCAATTAGAGGATAAGATTTATCTTAACCTATCTTTAAATTTTCTTAACCCTATATTGGCGTTAGTTTTAATCACCATCCTTATACTGGCATCATCAAACCAAATACGGAGGAACAATTCAATGTCAACATCTACACCATCCCAACCCAAAAAGAAGATAGCCATAACTGATCTTCTTATCGGACTCATCCCCTTAGTCATCATGCTGGTCCTTAACACTGTAGCAACCATCCCCGCATTCGCAGTAGGATTCTACGAAGCAAACACCAACCCGGACTTCAATCCCGATGGCATAATGAATGTAATCGAATGTGATGCAGCCCAGAACGCTCTTGCAATCGGCTTCATCTGCTACTCGATCATATCCATTGTGATCATGGGAATCTGGTACAAGAAGGCTTTCCTTAAAAAGCAGGTTCAGATCTCCAATAAGGAAGTATTTGCTCCCAAGACAGTAGCTCTCACAATTGGTGGCGCCATCGGCGTATGGAGCATCGTAAACCTTGCTCTCGACGGCCTTTACGCAGTTATCCCCGATGCCATCGACAGATTCTCCCAGTCAATGGACAGCGCTGGTATCGGATCTAACTTCATCATCACTCTCGTATACGCCTGCATCCTCGGCCCCATAGCAGAAGAGTTCTACTACAGAGCAGTAACCCAGGGCTACGCCAGAAGATCCGGCATTGCAGCAGCAGGAGTGATCATCTTCCAGGCAGCACTCTTCGGTATCGCCCACATGAACATCGTCCAGAGCACATATGCTATGTTCATCGGTGCCTTCATTGGTCTCCTCAGATATAAGTACGGCAACATCAGGATCTGCTGCCTTGCCCACATCGTAAACAACACCATCGCAACCTTCGGCGCAGGACTTCTTGCGAAAACTGGCCTGTCAGACACATCCTACTACATTCTTCTTGCCATCTTCGGTCTTGTCTCCATCGCAGTCATCGTCAAGCTCATCAAGACCCCCGCAAGAAACATCGATCCTGCACCTCAGGCAGCATAACGAAAACACCAACACGAAAAACACTAAAGACCCGGCGAACAGCTGGGTCTTTTACTATGCGAAAACAGAGCGAAAACGGAGTGTTAACAATCTGTAAAAAGCGCTGATATCCTACGGTTATCAGATAGTTAAACGCTTTCCCCTTTTTGGGAAATTCGATAATGAAGCAGGGGAATCTATGCTGCCGATCCGACATATAGTGCTATAATCAATGCATATAGAGGGGGGTAACAATATGAATAATGGTTTCTTAAGGGTCTCTAACAAGATCACGGTTATAGCTTCGATAATTCTTCCAATCGTTTTTATCTGCGGAACCTTTATGACAGGGTACTTCGTATATGGAGAGAACATAGGTGGTATCCTGTTCTTCCTGGTCTATTTCTTGGTGACGACAATAGGTTTCTGGGGTGCCATGATCCAGGGCCTTCGTTCCATCTCCAACGGTATGGCCAAGACCATAAGATCTGCGGCAGTCTTCCAGACCATAATGTATATCGCTCACATACTGGATGCAGTTATCCTGTTCTATTCGCAGCGTAATAGCGCTTATTCAGGTATGCGTACATTCCTGGGAATCTTTATATTTATATTCATGATCATGATCGTTCTTGCAGCCGCCCGCATTAAGATCGCCAAGAAGTGTGCCGACAAGGGCGCGGCTGTGGAGGGCTCCTCTGGATTTGCCTTCTTTATCTTTCTGTTCTGCATAATCATCCCCGTAGCATCCATAGTCCTCGTAATACTCGGATCCAAGTTCGTTGATGCACATCCCGGTGTCGTTAAAGTAGCAGGCATCACCGGTGCCATCATCTGGATGCTCATATGCAGCGCTGCTTTCTTGGGTGTATTCTCGTTCCTCGACAAGCTGGGCTTCGGTGGCGGAGGCTTCGAGACTGACGCTCCTAAGATCGTATTTAGCGGAGAGCTGCCCGTCGTGGGTGAGCCTTCTATCGTTAAGGTGGATATGAGCGAACAGTCTGTCATGGGCTTTGACGAATGGTATGGAGAATGCGAGACAGATGAATATGGCTTTTCCTGCTGGACTTTCTATAACTCTGATGAAGAGGTTATAGGTGAGCAGTTCGGATGGGACTGCGCTGATTATCCCAGGGTGTATATACGAGACTTTGATGGAGATGGTGTGAATGACCTTCTCTGTGCTGATACCTTCAATGCGGATGGTGCAGACCGTCTTTACATCTACAGGATGAATAACGGAGTGATCGAGGAAGGCTTTGTGGATTACATGTCTCTTGAGACTAAGTACGGTCTTGAGGGAGAGCTCTGTGTGATGGCTTACAATGAATACTACGATGAGAGTTCTGACAGGATGTTTTTCGAGTATTACTATGCCCAGTCCGGTGACGGGATCTACGATATTACCCTGGATGATTTTACATTCTACGAGTACGAATATATCGCTTATTAAGATATAACCTGACCTGATACGCCCCTCATGTGGTAAGATTTAAGAAAAGCATGGGGGGCTTATGGTTATGGATCTTTTGTCGGTAAGGGATCAGGTTACTTCCGCTTTTCTGGATGGCCGGGACTATGTTCAGGTGCAGAAGGATGAGTATACGGATTTCCGTTATCCGAAGATCATTCCGATGATGAGATTTCATGTGGACCGTTACCGCATTCCGGGATTCGGATCCTTCATGACCATGCATACAAAGACGTCCTTCGGGATGCAGCTCCTGACCATGTCGTTTATGGCCGGATCCAGCGGATATACGCCTTACTGTCTTATAGATATCATGACGGTGGGGAAGAAGCGGACAGTCTTCGTGGAGTATTATGACTGTGGAAATACCCGTGATCCTGATCCTGCATTAGCTTCTGTGTATTCTGAGTATTCTGGTCTGTCTGATTATGCTGAAAAGCCCCATTGGTATGTAGGAGAGAGGACGCCTTATTCACTTATCAAGTGTGGTACAAAAGATGATGATGCTGCCCTGGAAAAGATGGTGCTGGATTCTGTCCGTGCTTACAGGACTGCTTCTGCGGTTTGTGATCTTCCGGATATGCCCGGTCTTAAAGCCTTTAGGGAGAGGATGATAAATGAGGGTAATCCCTCATCGTCAGTTCTGGAGAAGGTCTTTGGCAAGGAAGGTGCCCGGGATTTCTTCCTGAAATGTGTAATGCCTGTGGATGAGTAACTGTCCTGAGGGGGAAGTGCTGATATGAAGAAAAAAGTAAATGTCTGGACGATAGTCCTCTGTGTGTCACTGGTGCTTTTGCTGCTACTTGCTTTGGTGAGCGATGCCATGTCAGTGGGAGATAAGCTTGCTTCTGTTAATGCGTATCTGGCGGTGGCTTTCTATGTGCTGATCGGCGTGGTTGTTTGCGTTGGTATCGTTTATCCCCTGGTGGGGGTTTTCTTTGCTCCGGTGTTCTCACTGGATAAGCTTCACGGGGCCGACGGTTCTGTCCACATGAAGTGGTGCAGGAAGCTGGTGAAGAATCTTATAAACAATGTGGAACTGACAGATGAGGAGAAGGTGCAGATCACGGGATATCTTGGACAGGGGGATTCTGCGGACGATCTTCTCATTGAGTTTTACGACAGAAAGATCACTCCTGTACTTAACCGGGAGATATATGAGACAGCTAAGAAGGTCCTCATCGTGACGGCGGTATCCCAGAGTTCCACTGTTGATATGATCGGAATGGCTTCGGCCAATTTCACCCTCATCAAGAGGATCGTGGAGATATGTGGCTTCAGGCCGAATAATGTCCAGGTGTTCCGTCTGTATCTCCGCGTGCTTTCCATGACAATGCTGGCAGGTGCCCTGGAGGATATCAATATGGAGGATCTGGTGTCCAAGGCGACGGAGAGCACCTTTGGTAAGGCGCTGGGCCTTGTATCGGCTTCAGCTGTTCAGGGAACGGTGAATGCACTGACCACCCTTCGTATCGGAGTCATTACAAAGAATTATCTTCTGAATGCGGATGTTTCCATGACAAGAAAGGAACTTCGCAAGAAGTCTTATACCGAGGCCTTCGGGATCCTGCAGAATATCCTGAAGCAGAACTTCGGCGAGAAAGTGGATAAGGTAAAAGATCCTGTTAAGAGGTTCTTCGGCAGGAAGAAGAACGAGGTAGAGGTGCTGCCCGGGGAATAACAGGTCAGAGAGGGGATAGGTGATCTATTATGTATGGAGCTGTTTTTGGAGATATCATCCTAAGTAAGTTCGAGTTTGACAGAGGGGATAAGAGCCGTGATTTTGAGCTGTTTACCCCCGGTGACCATATAACCGATGACACAGTGATGACCGTGGCTGTAGCTGAGGCACTTCTGGATGCCGGACTTTCGGCAGGAGAAGGGGAGATCAAATCCCGTGTTATCGCCTCTATGAAAAAGTGGGGGAAGAAATATCCCGATGCGGGTTACGGAGCCAGGTTTATTGACTGGGTATTATCACCTGATCCGGAACCTTACGGAAGTTACGGAAACGGATCGGGCATGAGGGTGTCTGCGGCCGGCTGGCTCTATCCCACCATCGAACGTACCCGTGAGGTTGCCCGCTGGACTTCTGAGGTGACACATGACCATCCGGAAGGGATCAAGGGTGCAGAGTCTGTGGCGGCTGCTGTGTTTATGGCCAGGAAGGGTTTTTCCAAGGCAGAGATAGCTGACTATATCACTTCCGAATTCGGATATGACCTGTCCCGTACACTTGATGAGATACGTCCCCATTACCATCACGATGAGACCTGTATGAGGACTATGCCTGAAGCCTTTACGTGTTTTCTCGAGGCTTCGGATTATGAGTCCACTCTCCGAAATGTTGCTTATATCGGAGGTGATGCAGATACTCTGGGAGCCATAGCCGGTGCTGTCGCAGAGGCTTTCTGGGGCATCCCTTTAGGAATCCGTATGAAGGGAATGGACTATATCCCTTCTGAGATAAATGCAGTGCTCGAGAGGATCAATAAAGTGGTCCATCCCAATCCCGCTTCTGATCTTTACAGGTACAACGCTTATATCAAGAATGCCATCAAGGCCTTCGGCGAAAAGAGGGTGGCGGAGAACTATCTTCACATCCTTGATATCATCATCGGACGTGTGCTTAACGAGGGGCAGGTCCCCGCACCCATGGTGGACGTTAACGGTGCCTGGGCCAGGTTTGATATCGAAAAGCTGGTCCCCGGAGAGACTTTCTCACTGAAGGAGGATGTGCGCTTCAGGTTCGATAAGGTCCGTGATCCTGAAGGGACAGAATGGATGCCGCTCTATACGGATGAGATAGAGCTTAACAGGCAGCCCACCACGAATATCAAGATGAACGTTCCTATCATGAATATCCTTTTGGAAGGGTATAACGATCCCAGTGTTGCCGGGGTAATAGTCAATCCCTTCGGACAGTTTCTGAAGATCGAGAAGAGCTTTCTTGAGAAGATGATCGAGATAATCGAGAAGAAGCAGGATGAGACGAACGAATGATATAATCTCTTTGTTGGGAGGATATATTTATGCCGTATGAAACTTATACAAAATGGAGCCTTGAAGAGGCGAGAAGGCTTGCAAGGGCATTGAACCTTCGTACCAATAAAGCTCTGTGGGGCCTGGTGGCTTTTGCCTTTCTCTTCTTTTTCGTGTCTTCGATACTTTACTTTATAAAAGGTTCAGTGTCTTCAGGAGTCATCATGATGTTCCTGGCTTTATTCATGCCGGTAATGGTATTTATCATCATGGACCTGAAGGTGAAGGCGATCTATAAGAGCAGCAAGATCACACAGGATGCGGTACTGTCCTTTAAGTTTTTCGAAAAGGAATTCTCCGTTACTAATATGGCAGGGGAGTTTAAGATCCCTTATGACAAGCTCTTTAAGATCGTGGAGACAAAAACTAACTTTTACCTAATTTTGGATAAGTCACAGGCGTATCCTATCCTTAAGGAGAACTGTTCTTCTGAACTCATATCTTTTCTGGGAGGAATTAAATGAATCATAAAGAAAGAATGCTGGCAAACCTTCCTTACAAGGCCTGGATGGACGGGCTTTCCGAGGAGCGCATGGACTGCAAAAAGAAGATCTTTGAATTTAATAACACACCTCCGGAGCAGGTGGAACGCAAGAGGGAGATACTTAAGTCCCTGCTGGGCAGCTGCGGTGATGATCATATCAACATCGAGTCGCCCTTTCACTGCGACTACGGTTATAACATCTTTGTGGGTGAGAATTTCTTTGCTAACTATAACTTAGTTGTCCTCGATGTGGGAAAGGTCACCATTGGGGATAATGCCCAGATCGCGCCTAATGTTTCCATCTATACTGCAGGCCATCCTGTGCATCCGGATTCCCGTAACTCAGGCTATGAGTATGGAATAGACGTTACCATTGGCGACAATGTCTGGATCGGCGGAAACACCTGCATTATGCCGGGTGTTACTATCGGAAATAATGTGGTCATTGGAGCAGGATCTGTAGTGACTAAATCACTGCCTGATAATGTGATCGCATTTGGAAATCCCTGTAAGGTGTACCGTGAGATCACGGAAGAGGACAGGGACTTCTATTTCCAGGACAGAAAGTTTGATGTGGACGATTATAAGTGATGGGAAATATAACTATTCAGAAGATCGATATTACTAAGCTCTCTGTTGATGCTGTTGTAAATGCGGCTAATGACGGGCTTCGGGCAGGAGGAGGAGTATGCGGCGCCATCTTCCGTGCTGCAGGTTATGATGAGCTTACTGCTGCCTGCAGGAAGATCGGAGGATGTAAGACAGGATCTGCTGTTATTACTCCCGGATTTGCTTTGCCGGCTTCTTTTGTTATCCACGCTGTTGGCCCCATATGGAACGGTGGTTCTTTTGGTGAGAGGGATCAGTTGTACGGAGCTTATGCCTCGTCTTTGGCTCTTGCTGTGGAGAACGGATGTAAGTCTATTGCTTTCCCTCTGATCTCTTCGGGGATCTATGGTTATCCTGTGCCTGAGGCCTGGGAAGTGGCTATATCTGCCTGTAAGGATTTTCTTGCGTCCAATGATATCTCTATTGTCTTCGCAGTCTTAACAGATGATATGAAGGCTTTGGGAGAGTCGTTTCTTTAAAGGCCGGCGTACTCCATGTAGAGGTGCTTCATGCGCTCCTCGTCGTGAGAGTAGGAGTGGTCGTGTCTTTTGCCTTCGTAGATAACATCTCCGTCTTTGTAGACTATGAGCCTGTTTTCGGGCAGTTCCTTCCAGGTGCCTTTGGATAAGGGCTTGGTGGAGAGGATGGTGCGGCCGTCTTCTTCGTTGGTGAAGAGGGTGCCTGCTTCGTTTTTGTGGACGTAGAGGTGCTCGCCGTCGTCGATAAGAAGGTTCAGTTTGTTGCCTGGGACGATGTTCAGGATCAGCTTTTCGATTAGGGAGATCCTGATGTTTACGTCGGTCAGGTCCGCGTCCAGGTTAATGTACTTGTTGACTTTATCGATTATGTAAAGGAGGATCCTTTCGCTGTCGGTGAAGCCCTGCTGGTAGTAGACGTACTTATGGAGCTGGCTGGCCTCGAAGATGGTGCCGTTGTGTACAAGGGTCCAGGTCCTGCCGGTTATGTCATGACCTCTGAAAGGGTGGGTGTTGTACTCATCGATGCTGCCGATGGTGGCTTTTCTGATGTGGGCGATGGTCCTGCCGGTATAGATCTTGTTACTGAGTATTTCCTTAAGTCTTCTGCTTCTGGCGGCTGTTATGGGTTCTTTGTTTATCTCTTTTTCTGCGCTGTCAAGGATGGCCAGACCCCAGCCGTCGGGCTGCTGGTCACTGTGTCCGAAGAATTCTGTGAGGAGGTCATTGGCGTAAAGCTTGTCCCTCGATGTTATCCCCAGAAGTTCGCACATTCTTAAGATACTCCTTGTCTTTGGCAGATAATGTCTTTTCTGATTTTTCCAGCAGATATTCTAACCAATCTTTGGCCGTTCTGCCATAGTAGATATTTGCTTTTAGTCCGTCGGCCTTGATGGCATCGAAGGCGGCCTGGATAGTCTTTGCGTTTGTTATGGATATAAGTTCCTGATCCAGACTGCTTAAGTTCTCATCGTTATATATGAGGCCCTTAAGAAGAGCCACATAGCCTAAGGCCTTGTTGATGTTGACGCTGTCGGCGATCCTGACTTCGATATATTTCTTCACGCGTAAGTGGAAGAAGCCCATGGACATGAAGTGTTCCGAAAGTCTGACTTTTCGGTCTTCTGTCAGTTCGTCCTCCTTGATGGTGCCGTTTTCTATCAGATCTTTGGCAGTCATTTCTCTGACTTCAGTTGTCTCACCCTCGTCTGTAAGAAGGATAAGGGGAGTGGTGTAGATCTGTTCTGCAGCTTTTTTGTAGGTGAAGCCTTCTTCTATTGATCCTTTTATGAAGCCGGTCCTGGAGGGGTCAAGGTCGTCCCACTCCTGGATCCTGAGAAGATGCTTCTTGCCTGTAAATGTGGCGTCCTCATCTGTCTTGTTCTCCATAGCGATGGCAAGGACAGGGGAGATCTTGGATAAGACTCTCAGCTTTCTGGCCATATCTTCTTCGCTTCTGTAGTCGATGGATACCTGGGCAGAGGCGGAGGCGCGCATCATGTAGCGGCCGTATCTGCCGCTGGTCTGGAAGAATCTGTCCATATACTTGTATCTCTTCTTGGGGGAGAGAGGGATCTGGTCCGGGGTGATCTCGCTGCTTTCTACCTTGGGAAGATTGCCTTTAGTCTCGAATCTGTATCCCAGCTTTCCGAATACAGGCTCCCAGGTGCTCCTGAAGTCTTCGTATATTTCCTTTATGGTATCCAGATCGTTAAAGGGATCGATGCTGATCTCAAACTGACAGGAGGGTTCAAGGCTGGTGGAATACTTACCTGTGTAGTAGCCTACAGGAAAGCCGTCCATATAGTGGATCTTTGCATTAAGATTATTTCCTATCTCAAGGATAAGGGGAGAGATAACATCAAAAGGGATCTGGTCTCCGTTCTTATCCAGTATAAAGTGTTCGATCTCAAGTCCAAGATCTTTGGAAGATGTCTCGCCACTCCGAAGATATTCTTCAATTGTTTTCAGAAAAGACATGGGGCACCTCCTGAAAGTAAATTTTTGTTATCTTACGATATATAACCTACCAAGTCAATAGATAATATAGTAATTTCGAGAAATGCTTGATTTTGGTCTGTTTATATGATACCCTTAAAGCCTATAGGAGAAGTAGGTAATGGAAAGGAGCGGCCATGAAAAAGATCCTGGCATTTGGTGATTCAAACACCTGGGGACTGGTTCCCGGGTCTTCGCCGAAGGAGCGTTATCCATCTTCAGTGAGATGGACAGGACTTCTGGGTCAGGTGCGCTCCGATATTGATATTTATGAAGAGGGATTATGCGGAAGGACCACTTTTTTCGATGATCCCTATCGTCCCGGACTTAACGGATTGTCGTATCTTCGATCCTTCCTGTCCTCCCACGGACCTTTTGACGGAGCGGTGATAATGCTGGGGACAAATGACTGTAAGCCTCTTTACGGGGCATCGTCTTCCTTGATAGGACAGGGGCTTTCCCTGTGCTTATCCGAGCTGGAGAATTATATTCCGTCTTCTTCCATCTTAGTTGTGTCTCCCATATTTCTGGGATCTGATGTATGGAGGGAGGATAAGGATCCGGATTTTTCCAGGGCATCTGTATCTTTGTCCCAGTCCTTGAAATACGAATACTCGTCTGTGGCATCCTCCCATGGAGCTTCTTTTGTGGCAGCTTCTGATTATGTTGCTGCCGACCCTTCAGATGATGAACACCTTTCTCCCGAGGGTCACCGTAAGCTGGCCCGGGTCCTCGCTTCCCGTATCTGACACACGGGGACGTATCTCAAACTGGCACATTTTGGCACTAGGGGACATATCTCGATCTTAGGGGCATTATTGGGATAGTCTCAGGTGGTATAATCCAGGTATGGGACTATTCAGTAAGAAAAACGGAAGATGGATAAAGAGAGAGCACCTGTTTTCGAGAGATGATTATGAGTGCTCCTGCTGTCACAGTGTGTTTCGTTCTCCGTCCGGAACCTGCCCTAAGTGCAAGGCTTCCATGAGGGGATCTTCTACGGATCCCCAGTGGGTGGATACACTGGAGATGCTTGATGCCATCTTCGATGACTGAGGTGCCTATGAAGCTTTTTTACGAAGATCTTGTTATGGAGACGGTTGTTTTTTCCTCTTCCGATATCGTTTGTGATTCTGCTCCTGTGTCCAAGAGGGACAGGAAGTATGCGGAGTGGGAGAAGAAGCAGCGGCTGGAGGCTTTAGAGGAGGAGTACGACGAGATCGACGACATGGAGGATGCGGATTTCTAACGGGGGACGGTGACAGAATGGGGACGGTTCTCTTGATGTCACACTTCGCGTGACAGTCGAGAACCGTCCCCTCCTTGTCACCGTCCCCATGTGTCACATTGAATTTTATTTTTTCCCTGTTATACTTATTTAGGCGAGTTTTTAAAATAAAGGAGGCAGGGAAATGCCCGTTACAGAATATCTTGAAAGAAATGCCAAGCTCTACGGAGATGAGGTAGCGCTTGTAGAATATAACCCGGAGCAGCAGGAGCTGGGCCGCGTAACATGGAAAGAGTATGAGCTGATCCAGCCCACAGATACACAGGCTTACAGAAGAGAGATCACCTGGAAGGTCTTCGATGAGAAGGCTAACCGCCTTGCGAATATGCTCCTTTCCAGAGGTATCAAGAAGGGCAACAAGATCGGTATCCTGATGATGAACTGTCTTGAATGGCTGCCCATCTATTTCGGTATCCTTAAGACAGGTGCCATTGCAGTGCCCCTGAATTTCCGTTATACATCTGATGAGATCCTTTACTGCTCAAAGCTGGCAGAACTGGATATCCTTCTTTTCGGACCTGAATTTATCGGCCGTATAGAGAATATCGAAGCAACGCTTCACAAGAATACAGCGCTTATCTTTGTAGGTGAGACATGTCCCACATTCGCTGAGGACTACCGTGTCATCACAGCAGATTATTCAAGCACATCACCTAATATTGAGATCACAGATGAGGATGAGGGAGCTATCTATTTCTCATCCGGTACTACAGGATTCCCCAAGGCTATCCTGCATAAGCATAAGAGCCTGATGCATGCTGCTGCAGTTGAGCAGAAGCATCACTCCACATCAAGAGATGACTGCTTCCTCTGCATCCCGCCCCTTTATCACACAGGCGCAAAGATGCACTGGATGGGAAGCCTTATAAGCGGTTCCAAGGCAGTACTTCTCCGCGGTACAAAGCCTGAGTATATCTTCAAGGCTGTATCAGAAGAGCACTGTACTCTCGTATGGCTCCTGGTACCCTGGGCACAGGATATCCTGGATGCACTGGACAGAGGAGACATCAAGATTTCCGATTACCACTTGGAGCAGTGGAGGCTCATGCACATCGGAGCCCAGCCCGTTCCCAGATCCCTGATCAAGAGATGGCTGGAGTATTTCCCGAACCACCAGTATGACACGAACTATGGTCTTTCCGAGTCCATCGGACCCGGCTGCGTACACCTGGGCGTTGAGAATGTCCACAAGGTAGGTGCTATCGGTATCCCCGGATATGGCTGGGAGTGCAAGATCATCGATGAGAAGGGCAATGAGGTACAGCAGGGAGAAGTCGGTGAGCTCTGTGTAAAGGGCGACGGCGTCATGGTCTGCTACTACAATAACCCTGAAGCAACAGCTGAGGTCCTTAAGGACGGATGGCTCTTAACAGGTGATATGGGACGTCAGGATGAGGACGGTTTCATCTTCCTGGTAGACAGGAAGAAGGACGTTATCGTCTGCGGCGGTGAGAATCTCTATCCCGTTGAGATCGAGGATTTCCTCATGAAGAACGACAGGATCAAGGATGTCGCTGTTATCGGTCTGCCCGACAAGAGACTTGGTGAGATCGAGGGTGCCATCATCGAAGTAAAAGAGGGAATGGAGCTTACAGAGGACGAGGTAAACGAGTTCTGCCTCCAGCTTCCCAGATATAAGAGACCCAGGAAGATCATCTTCGCTCCGGTCCTTAGAAATGCCACAGGAAAGATCGAGAAGCCCAAGCTCCGTAAGCTCTACGGACAGGAGCATCTCGTAGATTTCGAGAATCAGGACTGATCCTGCTTTTGATCACATGACCCGTCTTGGCGACAGATCCCTATATTCTTTCTACAGGGAGAACAGGACTCTTCTGATGGGTTATCTTGCCCTGGCCCTTGTCTTTTCCATACTGATGTACGGATATGCAGGCATGGCCTTTGCTTCAGACGGTGATCTTGACGTGGGATCTATAGGCGGATCTTCCGCCATTGCTTTCCGTGAAGCTGCAGAGCAGTCCTTCGGTATATCTGTTTCCCCGGCAACAGTCCTGGCCTTTTCGTCAGTAATGTCCATCCTGAAGGAATATGGTGTCATCGGCGATGTGATGCCGTGCCTGGACTTCGGAATCTGCGATTACTGGCCGGTGCGCCTTATCTCTTTTTTGTGGTTTGCCGTGAGCATGCTGTTTTCCATGCTTGGTTCCAAGGCAGAGGAGATAGAATCAAAATATATCGGTCCCGTCATGTGCTTTATCCTGGCTTTCTACAGAGCCGCCAACTTTATGTCCGGCAGTGAGCTGGTAAGTGCTGCAGGTTTTGATGCCGGCGTGGTGGCTTCCGTGGGTACGGGAGTACTGACCATTGTCCTGGAGTTTTTAAAGCTCATCCTGTCACTTCTGGTGTTCTTTATAGTCCGCTATACAAACTACGGAGTATCTCTTTTCGTGGCACTTCTGAGCGGTATCCATTACTGGATAAATGCGCTCTATAAGTTTATCCGTGCATTCCTGGTAATAGGGCTCCTCATAATCGCAGACAAGTTCCCGGCACTCTTCTATGTGATCTACGGAATAATAATCCTCATATCCTTCTTCGTATTCCGCTGGGCCATCTCCGTTATAAGATATGTGAAGGCGATATTCATCAGGCCTTTCTTCTCCGCGATATTCAGAAGAAAGAAGGAAGTTCCCCTCGTACATAAAAAGGCACCTAAAAAATACAGAAATGCATCTTTGTGTCTGCCGGTTTTCTTTATGAAAAATACCGACAAGAACCTGAAGGTCAGGAAAAGGGATCTCTGGTGGCTTGTCAGTTCCGAAGGAAAGACTTTCTTTGTAAGCTCCAGGGGCGTAGCGCGAAAAGAGCAGAAGTTTACTGCAGAGGGCCTCTTCCTCAAAGAGCCCGGTGTCCTTAAGGGAGTCATCGAGATCTTTGATATGAAGGATCCCGATAAGAAAGCATCCTCCGGCAACAGGTCCATCCTTCTTGTCATGAGCAGGGAATATGCCAAAAAGATACCCGGGATCTTAGAGATCACGGGCTTTACGGAATATGTCAAACCTCAGAAGAGCGTGGAGGCTAAAACGGAAGTTACGACTTTATCCTGATGGCAAGGAGCTTGAACATGGTCTTTATGTAACTGATGATGAAGGGCAGGAGACGCCTCTTTGATTCACCGAATATCCTTTTGTTAAATGTGATGGGCACTTCAGCGATCCTGAAGTTCTTCTTGCCTGTCTTTATCTTCATGAGAAGGAGGATCTCTTCAAGGACATCGTAGTTTGTGGACTTGAGCTCCACCTGCCTTACGATATCGCCCCTGTACATCCTGAAGTTAGTGGAAAGATCCTTTGCCTTTATTCCCAGAACGATCCTGAAAGCGAAGTTCAGGATGTGTGACATGATCTTTGAAGATGTGGCGTCGTTTGTCTTTCCGCCCTTTATATATCTTGATCCGATGACTACGTCGTAGCCTTCATTGAACTTGTGGTAGATGTCAGGGATATGGCAGGGATCGTGGGAACCGTCGCTGTCCAGATAGAGAAGGGAATCGCCCTTAGCTGTCTCGATGCCTTTCTTGTAAGCACCGCCAAAACCGGGATCTGCCTGGTTTACGTAGATGGCGCCGTTTTCTTCACAGACCTGCCTGGAGTTGTCCAGGGGTTCCTTTGTGTCTACAACGATGATCTCGTAGTCTTCGGTAAGATCTCTGAGCTGCTCCCTGATCCTGGGGATCATGATGCGAAGGTTCTCTTCTTCTTTGTATGCAAGTAAAACGACGCTAAGTTCCATATTTCCCTCTGTTTCGGTTTCTTTGTCGATTTTATCACAATGAAGGAGAAATGATAAATAAACTTGATCATGGTATATAATCAATATGTGAGGTGTTTTATTTGAAGATCAGGTTCAGCAGCTTTTTACTGGCAGCCCTTATCTTTCTGGCGCTGCCTGTGATGGTATTTTTTTTCGGGACGGTGAAGTTTCCCGTGGCTTTGGTATGCTCGGCGGTGCTGGGTGTGTCCGTCTTCTTTGCCTATAAGGAGTCTTTATCATCCGATCCTGAGATCACGGTCTCTCCGGCTTCCTGTATCATCATCTTTGCCGTTTCCCTGGTGTGGGTATTCTTCTGCGGTGTCAGCGAATATTCCTGGACCACGGCTGATCATCCGTACCGTGCTGCTATCCTGAACGATCTTATAGAATACGACTGGCCTGTGATCTATTCGCTTCCGGACGGTCAGGCTGCCTTTGCCTACTACTATGCATTCTGGGCTGTCCCTGCTGCTCTGGGGAAGATCTTCGGTCTCGGCCTTGCCAGGGTGGTGCTCCTTCTGCAGACATCCCTCGGTATCTGGCTGACTGTCATAGGCCTTTCTTTTTTCAGGAAAAAGTACACGCCTTATATCCTTGCTATGGTGATCCTTTTTTCCACTTTTGACTACATCCCGCTGCCGCTGCTGGATATCCTCCATCTTTATGACGGCCCCTTTGAAGGGTGGAATAATGCCCTTAATATCCACTGTAATACTTTCCAGGTGATGAACGTTTTTAACCAGTCTGTTCCCGGGTGGCTTATAGTATCCCTGATGCTGAACTTTAGGAATGGAAAGCAGGTGGGACTTATGGGAGGGCTCATGTTCTGCTACTCCCCCTGGGCTGTTTTCGGAATGATACCCTTTGCACTTTATAAGCTGTTCCCTAAGGTGTCGGATATACTGACCTTCAGAAATATTGCTTTCCCCGGGTGTGCTCTTCTTGTGCTGATATCCTACTTTACCCTTGGAAATTCCATGACATCATGCTTTACATACGAAAAGTACGACAACTTCGCTCTCTATCTTCTTTCTCTTCTCTGCTTTGCAGTATTCGAGGCGGGGATATGGATCATCCTTCTTTATCCCCGGAAAAAGACGGCTATCTCATATCTGGGTATCACAAGGAACTTTATCCTGGTGTGTATCGTACTGCCCCTTGTTTATCTGACGCTCTATGATCTGGGTGGACTTGCCAACGATCTTCTCCTTAGAGGATCCATGGTCCCCATGTTCATCCTGACGCCCCTGGCGGCCATCAAGCTGGAGGAGATCATAGCTTCCATCAAGAAGGCAGGAAGCATAGGACTTCCCAATGCGGGAAAGCTCCTTCTTTATTTCATCACATGCCTTACTCCTTTTATGCTCCTTCTGGCATCCGTCACCGGGACCATCCAGATATATACCACCACCGGATTTGATACCAACCCTGACAGATACGAGATCGGATCTTTCGGCTCCCTGACAGGGGAGAAGTATGAGGCATATTACGATACCATCCCGGTGTCCTTTGAGTATGAGGACAGCTTTTTCTTTAAGTACCTTTCTAAGTGATCATCTCTTTGTGATATACTGTTCGGGCTATGCCGGTATTAAGTGTTGACAATCTCTCGGTCTCTTTTGGCGAGAATAAGGTTTTGGACAAGATCTCCTTCATGATAAATGAGGGGGATAAGATCGCGTTCATCGGAAATAACGGAGCCGGAAAATCCACTCTTTTCAAGACCATAAAAGGTACCCAGAGACCTGATGACGGAAAGGTCATCTATCACGGAAATACCATAGTCGGATTCCTGTCCCAGAGTATGGAGGAGCAGGACCTTAACAGTAATACATTAAAGCCTCAGGTGCTGATAGAGGCAGAGGCTTCCAAGATGGAACTGGAGCATGAGATCTCGGTATGCACCGATGAGGACAGGCTCAAGACACTGATGGCCGATTATTCGTCTGTTACAGCGAAGTATGAAGCCCTTGGCGGCTATGACTATGATCACAGGATCATGGAGGCGCTTTCGGGTCTCGGCCTTTCCGGGATAGATGAGAGATCTGATCTTTCCACTTTGTCTGGAGGAGAGAAGATGAGGGTCTGTCTTGCAAGGCTTATAGTCGAAAGACCTGATGTACTCCTTCTTGACGAGCCCACCAACCACCTTGATATAGATGCAGTGGAGTGGCTGGAGGATTTCCTGTCATCCTACGGCGGAGCTGTTTTCGTCATATCCCATGACAGACATTTCATAGACAGGATCGCCAACCGCGTCATCGAGCTCGACAACGGAAGGATAACGGAGTACCGGGGAAACTATGAAGCCTACCGTATCCAGAAGAAGGAGTTTCTCAAGTCCCAGACGGCTACGGTGGAGAACCTGAAGCGTGAACTCGAGCATCAGCTGGACGTTAAGCAGACCATGCTCTCCCACAGAAATATCAGCGGATACCATCAGAGGGAAAAGATGGTGGACAAGCTGGAGAAGATCCTTCAGGCAGAGATAGATAAGCTCCCAGGCGGAAAGAACTCCATGAGCTTTACCCCGGTGCCGGTGGAGAGGACAGGTGCTGACGACAAGCTCCTTCTGGCTGTAAAAGACGTTTCCAAGAACTTCGATGACGGTCCTATGATCTTTTCGCATATATCATTTGAACTTAAGGCGGGAGAGAAGATATTCCTCTGCGGACCCAACGGATGTGGAAAATCCACTCTTCTTACCATGCTCCTGGGACGCCAGGGAGGCTTTGACGGAACAGTCTTTATAAGCAAGGCAGCTTCTGTGGGCTATATGGAACAGTTCGTTCCCTTTGATGATGAGACTGCTTCCTGCCTTGACGAGCTCCTTTCCAGGAGCGATCTTTCCATGACTGCTGCCCGCTCCATGCTGGCGCGCTTCGGTTTCAGGGGAGAGGATGTACATAAGAGGATAGAGGTGCTGTCCGGAGGCGAGAGGTCACGTCTTTATCTCTGCTGCCTTCTTGAGGAAAATCCCGATATCCTCTTCCTGGATGAGCCTACAAACCATCTCGATATAGAGTCCCGTGAGATACTGGAGGATGCCCTCTCAGGATACAGCGGCGCTATCGTCTGCGTTTCCCATGACCGTTTCTTCATCGACAAGTGTGCAGACAGGATCCTTGGATTTATGAATGGTACGGCTGAGCTGTTCGATAAGTACCAGTACTACAGAAAGGCCGTCGTTTCCTCGAAAAGCGTTCCTGCCGCACCTTCCGCTGAAACGAAGCCTGCTGAGGAGAAGACTTCCCGCATGACGGAGGGAAAGGCTGCTTCCATCAACAGGGCAAAGGACCGTAAGGAATCTGCCAGAAGGCGTGAGAGGATGCGCTTCCTGGAGTCGGAGATAGAAAGGCTCGAAAAGGAACAGGCGGATCTGGAGGCCACGTTTACATCAGGAGCCGGGGCAGAGGAATATAAGAAATATGCCGATAACGCCGCCCTGATAGAGTCCATGTATGAGGAGTATTCCACTTTGGAGGAAGAGTAACTTCTTCATCTTTTCGTTAAGGAAAATACACAGTATCGGTTTGAGTTATAGTTCTTACCTATAGTAAAATAAGCCTATCAATTACAAAGGCGGATCTGTCTATGGGCATGACAATGACACAGAAGATACTCGCATCCCACGCGGGACTTCCCGAAGTAAAGGCAGGGGATCTCATCGAGGCAAAGCTTGACAGGGTCCTGGGAAATGATGTTACTACACCGCCGGCCATCAAGGTCTTTGAGGATATGGGCGCAGGAAAGGTCTTCGATAAGGACAGGGTCTGCCTCGTGCCCGACCATTTTACTCCCAATAAGGATATCAAGTCAGCTGAACTTACAAAGTGCATGAGATGCTTTGCAAGGCAGCAGGAGATAACCAACTATTATGAACTCGGATCAAAGGGTATGGGCATCGAGCATGTCATCCTTCCCGATAACGGACTGGTCTTCCCGGGAGACCTTATCATAGGAGCTGATTCACACACATGTACATATGGCGCTCTGGGAGCTTTTTCCACAGGTGTGGGATCCACGGATCTTGCCTGTGCCATGGCCAGCGGTAAGACCTGGTTCAAGGTCCCCGAGGCCATCAAGGTAGTCCTTACGGGAAAGCCGTCGGACCTTATCACCGGCAAGGATATCATCCTTCATATCATCGGTACCATCGGCGTTGACGGTGCTCTTTATAAGTCTCTGGAATTCTTCGGGGACGGCATATCATATCTGTCCATGGAGTCCCGGCTTACCATATGTAATATGGCTATAGAATGCGGCGGAAAGAATGGTATCTTCCCCGTGGATGATATTACTCTTTCCTATATCTCGAAGACTGATCCGGAGCGTTATTCCGCAGGTGATTATAAAGTCTATGAAGCGGATCCTGATGCTGAATATCCGGAGGTACTGGAAGTTGATCTTTCCACCGTCCCGTTTACTGTGGCACTGCCGCATCTTCCGTCTAATACAAGGGATGCTTCCACTGTCGGTCTTCCCATAGACCAGGTGGTCATAGGATCATGTACCAACGGAAGATACGAAGATATTGCCCTTGCTGCTGAACTGTTCCGCGGGCGCCATGTTGCTCCGGGTATCAGATGTATCGTTATCCCGGGATCCCAGCGTGTCTACAGAAGGGCTCTCGATGAAGGCATGCTCGCTGTTTTCGATGATGCGGGATGCGTTATCTCAACGCCTACCTGCGGCCCCTGCCTGGGAGGCCATATGGGGATCCTGGCAGAAGGGGAGAGATGTGTTTCCACAACGAACAGAAACTTCGTGGGCCGTATGGGCCATGTGGGATCTGAAGTCATATTGAGCGGAGTTCCCGTTGCCGTTGCTTCTGCTATAAAGGGCAGGGTAGCAGTGCCCACGGAGCTTTGAGGGGAGGATGTCTATGAAAGCTGAAGGAAGAGTATTTAAATATCAGGACAATGTGGATACTGACGTCATCATTCCCGCAAGGCATCTGACATCTGCAGATCCTGAGCAGCTGAAACTTCACTGCATGGAGGACATAGATCCTTCTTTCGTTTCGAGAGTCACACCCGGTGATATCATGGTGGCAGGAAAGAACTTCGGCTGCGGGTCATCCCGTGAGCATGCTCCCATAGCAATAAAAGCCAGTGGCATATCCCTGGTCATCGCATCTGATTTTGCCCGCATCTTTTACAGGAACAGCATAAATGTGGGACTTCCCATCATGGAGTGCCCAGAGGCTTCCGAAAAGATATCTGACGGGGATATCATCTGCGCTGATTTCGACACGGGGATCATCGAGAACAGGACCACAGGGGAGACATACAGGGCAGCGCCCTTTCCGGATTTCATAAAGAAGATAATCGACTGTGGAGGACTTGTTCCCTATACACAGTCGAAGGATAAAGAGGTGTGATATGAGACAGTATAAGATAGCAGTCGTACCCGGCGACGGGATAGGTCCCGAGGTCGCATCCTCAGCGGTGCAGGTCTTATCGGCAGTGGCCGAAAAATACGGCTTCGGTCTTTCCTTTAAAGAGTATCCCGCAGGCGGCTGTTCCATCGATGAGTTTGGTGTGCCCCTGACGGATGAGACACTGGAAGGATGCCGTGCTTCCGATGCCGTGCTCCTTGGTGCCGTGGGAGGACCGAAGTGGGATAAGGCAGATGCATCCATCCGTCCCGAAAAGGCACTCCTGGGCCTTCGTTCCGGTCTTGGCCTCTATTCCAATCTCCGTCCCGCACTTCTTTTCCCGGAGCTGGCTTCGGCCTCACCTCTCAAAGATGTTTCCGAGATCGATCTTCTTATCGTCAGGGAACTTACCGGAGGGATCTATTTCGGAGACCACGGAAGGTTCAGTTCCGCTGATGTTTTATCAGATGGTCAGGTGAAGGGAGAATGTGCCTTTGACACAGAGAGCTATTCCACGGCAGAGATCGAGCGTATCGTACGCGAGGGATTCAGATATGCCATGGGAAGAAAGAAGAAGCTTACTCTGGTTGATAAGGCTAATGTCCTTGAGTCTTCGCGTCTCTGGAGGGAAGTGGCAGAAAGGATCGCACCCGGGTATCCTGAGGTGTCCCTGGATTTCCTCTATGTGGACAACTGTTCCATGCAGCTTATCAACCGTCCTTCGACTTTTGATGTAATCGTAACTTCAAATATGTTCGGGGATATCCTGTCTGATGAGGCAGGAATGATCACCGGATCTATCGGCATGCTGCCGTCTGCTTCCTTAGGAACTCCGGGTACGCCGGGAATGTATGAGCCTGTCCACGGATCAGCTCCTGATATCGCAGGCACGGGAAAGGCCAACCCTCTGGCCACTATACTCTCTGCGGCAATGCTGCTCAGGTGGTCTTTGGGTGAGGAGATAGCAGCCGACAATATCGAGCGTGCAGTAAAGAAGACACTTGCAGACGGATTCAGGACGGTGGATATCGCCGGAGACGGAGTCGATGTAACCGTTCTGGATACTGTGCAGATTACTCAAAAAGTCCTTGAGCGGATATGATGATTGCATAAAAATTAGAAGGATTTATTGAATACCAATTATTTGTGATAAAATTTCATTGGAGTTTTATATTCTCAAATTAAGAAAATGGAGGAAAACAAATGAGAGTTTTATCTGGTGTTTGTTATATCCTTGCCTGCATCGCAGGTATCGCAACTGTCTTTTTCCCCTTCTTCTATTTCCAGATGGGAGCGACTTCCAAAGACGTTTATATCTATGCAGATTTCTTCGGTAAGCTTTTCCTGGCATGTTGTGCCGTAGGAATAGTATGTGCCCTTATCGGCCTGCATAAGATATGTTTACCTGCAGGCCTTATTTCCATGGGATGCTGGATCGCCAAGTATATCACTATCGTTGTCAAGGCTGATGAAGCTGAGTATATCGGCGGTGAGATGGCCGGATCTACATACAGTGCATTCAACGGACTTATCGACGGTGTAGATTCGTATGCCGGATCCTTCACGGTAGTCATGGGACCTGCTTATCCCATCATGCTCGGTGCAGCTATCGGAATGATCGCTTTCGGATTCTTCTACTGGATGACAGCTAAGCCTTCCAACTATTGATCGATAGAAAGTTCAGATACAAAAAAGGGACAGCACATGCTGTCCCTTCTTTTTGTCTGCTGTTCTTAACTTAAAGCTCTGCCCTGTGTGACAGCCCGAGTTCCTCGGCGATGGCGAAGAAGGCTTTTCGCGATCCTGTGATGGTCTTCTCGGATACGCAGAATGCCAGGCGGCAGTAGCCTTCCTTGGCGAAGCTCTTTCCGGGCACCAGAAGGAGGTTCTGCTTTGCGCAGACAGCCGCGAACTCCGCGTCGGTCATGCCCTTGGGTGTATTCATGTAGATATAGAGTGCTCCCGAAGGCTTAACGGAATCAAATCCCGCATCGATGATGTTGGAATAGAGGATATCTCTCCTGTGTTCGTAGTTCTTTACATCTACCTTTGCGTAAAGGGACTTTTCGATGACCTTCTGCCAGATGGCGGGAGCGTTTACGGAACCAAGGGTCCTGTTGGAAAGGACGATGGCTGCCGTCAGGATATCGTAATCTTCATTTCTGGGTGATACCAGAGTGTAGCCGATACGCTCTCCTGCAAGGGATAAGGACTTGCTCCAGGAGAAACAGATGATCAGGTTATCGATGAAGGAAAGGACGGGAGGTACCTTGCATCCGTCGTATACAAGATCGATATAAGGCTCGTCGGAGATAACATGGATAACATGATCTTTAGACTTAAGAAGACCGTTCAGGCCCTTGAGGAACTCCTCGGGGTAGATGACACCCGTGGGGTTGTTAGGGGAGTTGATGATCATGGCCTTTGTCCTGTCCGTGATATAGGAGCCGATGGTATTGAGGTCGGGCATGAAATCGTCCCCTGTGGGAACAATGACGACCTTGCCGCCGTGGTTTGCCACATAGTTGTTGTATTCCATGAAGTAGGGAGCAAGTACGAGTACCTCATCGCCGGGGTCCAGAAGGGAGTGGAGCACGTCGTTCATGGCGGCTGCAGCACCTACTGTCATGCAGACTGCACCGGCTTCCACCTTCACTCCTGACTCGGAGGATCTCTTTTCGGCGATCATGGCCCTGGTGGATTCAAAACCGCTGTTGCTCATATATCCGTGCATACCGGGCTTTGGATCGTCTGCAAGCTCCTTAAGTGCATCGGATACTTCCTTCGGAGGCTCCAGGTCAGGGTTGCCCAGTGAGAAGTCAAACACGTTGTCCTCGCCGTAGAGTGCCTTGAGCCTGTTTCCTTCTTCGAACATCTTTCTTATGGCTGATCCGCCTTCGACGGCGGAGATCATATTCTTTGCTATCATAATGTGTCTCCCTTTGGTTTATTTACGAAAACAATAATAGCACTTGACAACAGGGCGGACAATCGTTATTATATCGAGGTCAATTAAAGAAGAATCATGAGTTCTCACCTCAAGCGCTTAAGTAAAGAGGTTCATAGCTAAGAGCTAAGGCCAAGTGTACTTAGGCGGGTGTTGTGAGAACGGATAGTATCCGTTCTTTTTTTGTGCGGTCAAAGAGGGAGGTGTTCTGTATCGCTAAACAAAACGGAAATCAGATGATCAACGATGACATCAAGTTTGAGAAGGTCAGACTGATAGATGCCGACGGACAGATGGTGGGCGTTGTTCCCATCGCAGAAGCAATGAAATCAGCTGAAGATGCAGATCTCGATCTTGTCTGCATTTCCCCGAATCCCGAGAATCCTGTATGTAAGGTAATGGACTACGGTAAGTTCCTTTTTGAGCAGGGCAAGAGGGAAAAGGAAGCAAGGAAGAAGCAGAAAGAGACTGAGACCAAGGAGATCGGCATTAAGCTCACTACAGACGTTCACGACATCGAAGTCAAGCAGAGAGCCGTTGTCAAGTTCCTGAAGAACGGTGACAGAGTAAAGATCAACATCCGATTCCGCGGCCGCGAAATGGCATACCAGCAGCAGGGTTTTGCAGTAATGGAAAAGTTTGCAGAGGGTATCGAAGAGTACGGACAGATTGACAAGCAGCCCAAGATAGAGGGCAGGAACATGGTAATGTACCTTGTTCCCAAGAAGAATAAGTAATCTAATCAAGGAGGACATAACAATATGCCTAAGCAGAAGACACACAGTTCATCGAAGAAAAGATTCAAAGTAACAGGTACCGGAAAGGTACTGCGCGCGCAGGCTTTCCGTCGTCACATCCTCTCCAAGAGACCTACTAAGAGAATGAGACACCTTCGTCACAACATGGTCGCATCTGATGCCAACGCAAAGGTAATCAGAAAGATGATCCCTTATATGTAATCAGTTTCTTGTTAGGAGGATAAATATATGTCAAGAGTTAAAAGAGGCGTAAGAACAAAGGCACGTCATAATAAGATCATTAAGCAGGCTAAAGGATATTTCGGTAAGAAGAGCAAGCTCTTCAAGGTAGCTAACCAGGCTGTACTTAAGTCCGGAAACTACGCTTACCGTGACAGAAGACAGAAGAAGAGGGATTTCAGAAAGCTCTGGATCGCACGTATCAATGCAGCAGCTCGTCAGAACGGTATGTCTTACAGCAAGTTCATGAACGGACTCAAGGTTGCAGGTGTCGAGCTCGACCGTAAGGTACTTTCCGATATCGCTATCTCTGATCCTAAGGCTTTCGCAGCACTTGTTGAGCAGGCTAAGGCAGCTCTCTGATAAAAGGATCATAAAACAGAAATTAAAAAAGGCTTGCGTGATGCAAGCCTTTTTCTTTTTGGTGGAGCATACGGGACTTGAAC
>Ga0129307_1000343_pt1 | contig 75342 bp, 72 predicted proteins | sample P1105metagenome_FD_94437 | JGI IMG/M metagenome (GOLD analysis project Ga0129307, IMG submission 94437) | Capybara group fecal microbial communities from Wisconsin, USA - P1105 metagenome | ecosystem: Host-associated > Mammals > Digestive system > Large intestine > Fecal | place: USA: Wisconsin...
GTTTGTCGGGATGAACGTTGGAACTTAAAATCGGAAGTTAATTAAGTTGGAAACTTACAGTTTTTATAAATAGAAAAAAATATGAAATATAATATTATTTATTTTATTTATTTTTTAATATTTTTGTTTTTAATTGGATGCAGTAAAAGCAATGTATCGGTTGATGGCGTTAATGTCGATAATACGAAGACTGAAATCAAGAGAATTACGATTTATACTGCGGAAGAAAACAGTGAGAATATCTGGTGTATAGGATGGCCAGGTTATTATTGTGCGGGTACTGATTATATTCATTTTGATGAAAACATACCTAAACTGAGCGAAGAAGAGACAGAATATCTTATTTCATATGTGGAATCCATTCCTAAACCGAATGAAAATGCTGACGATAGCAATTGTATATGCCGCATTTATTTGTCGGTAAATACCGGTAATTGCAATTCATCTGTATGCGGCTCTGTTTATGGTGATTATCCCGAAGGAAAAGATGAGTTTTGTAAAATCATCAATAATATCTGTGGCGGTGATAAAGAATACCTGAATATGAACGGAAATATGCAGGAAATGACAGATGAGTATTTCACGGTTCTTACAGGATATACCGATGATATGATAAGTGGCGGAACAATACGCGATGTAATTGAGCATCTTGGAATTGATAACACCGTAGAGTGTTATCCATATTTTTTGAAGAATTGGTACTATCAGGATATTCTTAATAATTATGAATTATGCAGACTTCTTCCTTATAAGATTTGTTCTGTTCCGAGCACGGATGATGAGTGTTATGAATACGCCAAATTATTGGCAGACGAACTTGGCGTAACAAGCGCAATAACAAAAAACGGTTCCGAATTTGCGGAACAGGAATGGTATGAGTTTGAATATAATCAAAAGATTGTCAGAGTCTACAGAACCGAATTGGTTTCGAAAGATATTGAAAACGGAGGAGGAGTTGTAGATTCCGATACTCAATGTTACAAGATTTTTGAAAGAGTCGATTACGGAGAATTGGAAGGCGGCAATGTTTTAGACTTTGTATACAGTAATGATTGTAAGTTTGCGGCAGCTGTAGAATATGATTATAAAGATAATTACAAAACCATTTACGAAGTCGGAACTGCAGCGAGAAAAATTGATTAAGGAAGATGCTTGCACTCTGCAAGTATGCATTTCTAAAAACTTTTGGTTTTCCTAAATAAAGAGGATAGATTATGTGCATCTTACAAAAGAAAAATGCATCTTACAATCGAACCGATTGCTTAGACAATAAGCTTCATATATAGTCTCATTAACAAAGGCTGAATATGAAGCTTTTTTGATTGGAGGATATTTAATGAAAACAAAAAAAGGATGCGCAATAATTTTCTTGATTCTGATGGCTGTTTTTTCATTTTCAAATCTTTTGCCGATTACTTTTAAGGGAGAGACAGTAAAACTTTCAGGCCTGACAATTATTGCGGGAATAGCAGGATTTTTTATAGTCAATTTTGTTACAAAGTCGAAGATGGAAGGTCTTCACATACAGGATTTTTTCAAAGACATAAAGAGCGCCAAAGTTATTATGCTCATGCTTATGCCCGCTTTGATAAATGTTTTGACGGTCATACCCGAAAAAATATTCTTTCCGGGGTTCCTTCAGCATGTGCAAAACAGAATAGATTTTCTTAATCCCTCGAAAATAATAATTCTGATTATTGAACTGATAATTGCGGCTCTCGGAGAAGAGATTGCATGGAGGGCTTTTTTTCAGAAACAGATTTCGAAAAGTTTAGGATTTCTTCCTTCAGCAGTACTTTCATCTTTTCTTTTTGCGATGTGTCATTTTGCATTTGACAATCCATTGATTGTCATTTTGGACATGGCCGAGATTTTTATCAATTCGATATTTTACGGACTTGTTTTCAAAGAGACAAAGAATGCCTGGTGCAGCAGTCTCTCACATTTTCTTGCAAATTTAACAGCAATGATTTTGCTGGCAGTTTTATTGAGATAAATATGTTATACTTAACTGTGTAACGATTGGATTTTTGACTTACGAAAATATCATAAAGTGAGAAAGATATGGAACTGAACGTTAAGCGTGTTCCGAACGAAGAACCGGAAGTTTTGGAAATCCGCTGTCATAAGGTTACGGATGATATTGAGGAAATCATCTCTTTCGTAAAATCCAGGCAAGGTCAGTTAAGTACAATGCAGGAAGGTCAGAGAGTTGAGATTCTGCTTGTGGATATTTTTTATGCGGAATCGGTTGATAACAGACTCTTTGTTTATACTGCGAAAGATACCTATGAGGTTAGGCTTAAGCTTTACGAACTTGAAGACATGCTTAGAGGAAAAACCTTCATAAGAGTACAAAAAGGCATGCTTTTGAATCTTATGAAGATTAAGTCGATAAAGCCTGCACTCAGCGGAAGATACACGGCACTTCTTAAGAACGGTGAACAGATTGTAATATCCAGAAAGTATGTACTCAATCTTAAAAGTGCATTAAAAGGTGAGGAAACACGATGAAATTTAAAGAGAGGATAATAGAAGCGCTAAAAACATATTTTATCCTTGTAACGCTTATCACCGTTTTTTTAATGGTGGTAGGTCTTTTGTTTGATAAAGGCAGAACATTCAGTTACGAAGTATTTTTATCGCCATTGGTTTATTCGCTGATTGGTACTGTTCCAGGTCTGTTTTTATATTCCGAAAAGGAAGTTAAAATGTCCGGTATGATAATTCGGCACATTATCCGTATCACGATAATAGAAGCTGTAGTAATGGCACTTGTTTTTACATCGAAAAACATACCGTCCGAAAGGCTCAGCGTGGTATTAAGTATAGCATTTGGAATAGCGGTTATTTATGCTTTAACGGTTGTAATAGAATATCTGTTTGAACTCTCGCAGTCAAAGCAGATGAACAGATATCTGGAAGATTATCAAAAGAATAATGAATGACAGAGGGATCATAAATACCTCTAAATCCGTTCGTATATTTTACGGAGGAATAAAGATATAAATGGGAAATATAAATGAAAAAGAATTAATTCTAAAAATGATAGGCATATTTGGGGCAATAGAAAAAAAACAATAACCATTGAGGAAGGAGAAGATATCCTTTTTTCACCCAAAAATATAAAAAAATTAGAACAAGATGGATGTGATTCGCGTATTATAGCGATTATATGGGAGGCGTGTGAATTAGAGGACATTGAATCGCTATTGCCAATGAGACTAGATGAAATCATAAATGATTTAAAGGATAAATCATTAGAATTATTAAGAATTAATTTTGAAAAAAATCATTCTGAATAAGCGTGGCGATTTCATATTAATCTTCCATCTGTTGAAACAACATTAAAGGGATTATAGATATGAGAGTAGCTACAAAGGAAGAAGATTTCTTTCTTCAAGAAATATCTAAACTCCAAAATGCAAATTATATCCTTTTGAATGAAATAATGCTTTGTGAAAGTCAAATTAGGGGATACAAAGAGCAAAGAAGGAAAGAAACAACAAAGTTTATCACTGACATTTGTATTTGTGTCTTTTTATGCCTATTTGCATTTATATGCATTAAAGCCGGCGGAAGCAATATGTATACAGGAGCAATATTTACAGCAGCATGTGGAGTTGCAATTGTTATTCCGGTCTTTTGCATATATACCGTGTTTGTTTCAATTCGTTATTATGCGAAGATATCATCTCATGAACTTGCTCTTTTACTCTCGCGAAAACTAAAAGTTGATAATATTTACCAAGGTGAAATAACAAATCAGAGTACAATAATAAAATATAAAAATGAAATTGAATCAAATAAAAGTAAACTCGAAGAAATTACATCTCAATATAATGATTTAAAAAATCAAAATGATGAGTTGTTTGAGAAAGAATTAAAATCAGGAAAACGAAAAGCAGATTTCAATTTTGAAGCATATAATAACTTTATAGATATTAGTAATGAACGAATCAACTACAATAAGAAGAGAGTGGAATATACTTCGTCTTATAACAAAAAGAGGACGCTTGAGGATAACCTTGAAAAACTGTACGAAAATGAAGAACAGTGTAAGAAAAGTGTTAAACTTTTTTTCCTTTTACTCTTTATGTTGATTCTAACTATTTTTATTTTATTTTTGGTTATCAGATTTAATTCGGATAGGATTATCGTATACTATTCAAGTTTGTTTTTGGTTTTGATAGAAATTGCAACTGGGATAACTTTGGTAATAAATTTTGTAAATTTAACAATAAATCTTCCGTTTTTAATTGATAATAAATTGTCAGCATTTATTGCTGATAAGATTGGATTGGACAATACTAAACGTGATAGAAAAAACATGATGGAAGAATTATCAAATACAGAAAAAAGACTGCAAAGTACTGAAGAAGAAATGATGTTGTTGAAGAAAGTCATTGATGATTGTTCTTAATTTCTATTTTATTATGGGGGTTTTATGGAACTTAAATTTGCCATTTTTCAGAATGCCGGATATATGGGATTATATGGCGGACTAGATGTGGAAGATATTCATGCGAGAAAGGAGCTTGAGGTTGGACAAAAGATTCTCGACTACATGGGTAGTACGGAATTGATTTAAATGACCCCGTTAACCCGGGGTCTCCATTTATGGGATATATTTTTACATTGGAGCATGGTTTGGGTTATAATTATTTACAGATAACATGAACACTGACGGAGGGAAGAATATGATTTACGATCCGAATTATAAGAATCAGGTTTTTTGGGACACAAATGATTTTTCAATCGGAGAAATTGTTTCAAAATTAAAAACGGAAATTGCGACTCAAAAGTATAAGATCAAAAGACCGGCAACGGGGATCAACAAGCTGTTTTTGATTGGTTTTGGCGTTTATATGGTATTGGTTTTTTCTTCGTTATTGGGTTCTTTTATTATTACACGAAGCCTGCTGTTCATGATGGTTGCAGGACTTTGCTTTCTTTTCTTCTGGGGCGGATGGCTTTGCCTTTATATGGCAGTTATCTATACTGTTTTGTCCAAACGCTGCACTCTTCCCATTGAAGCTACATGCATAGGGTATTCCCTGTCGAACGGCGGAAACCATAGTAACGGCGGTGGATTATCGCTTTGTCCTGTATTTGAATACGAATATGGGGGAGCTAAAATAACCGCTTTTGACGGTGTATACGATAACGTAAATAAAAAGCCTTCCATCGGTGCAAAAGGGACGATATTTATCAATCCGGAAGAGCCGGATGAAATTGTATGGACCAAGAAGAACAAAATAGTACCCTTTATGATTCTGGCATTCTTATTTGCTGTTATATTAAGCATGGCAATTTTTTGGATAGTCATCAATGATGAGAATTTCATGAATGAAGCATTAAACAAAGCCGAATTGGCAGCTTCATCGATGGCGGGATTTGCAAACTTTTATTTCTTCTGAAAAAAATATGGCAATTGTCCAAAACATTTGATATACTTTAAAAACTTGCCGCATTTTAACAATTGTTTTGAACAAAGGAGGGTTACATGGAAAGAGATAAGAGACTTGTATTTGATACTATACCCGAGAAGTTTGATAAGTGGAGAGTAAAGTATAATCCTGAGCTTTTTGATTATCTGATTAAGACCACCGGTCTGGGAGAGGGTAAATCCTGTCTTGAAATCGGACCCGGCACAGGTCAGGCATCGGACTTTGCGATAAAAAGCGGATGCGATTATCTTGCGATTGAACTCGGAGAACATCTCGCCGCGAAGATGAAAGAAAAGTATTCGTCGTATCCTAATTTCAATATTGTGAATGCCGATTTTGAAACATATGATTTCGGCGAGAAGAAATTTGATTTTATTTTTTCCGCAGCGACCATACAGTGGATAAAAGAAGATATCGCTTATACAAGAGTATTCGATCTTTTAAAAAATGGAGGATACCTTGCCATGTGTCTTATGAGAAGCGAATACGAGAGTGACAATCCCGCACTTTATGAAGATATTCAAAAGGTTTATGATAAATATTTTGTTACAAACCAGCCTTACGATCAGAAGTTTGATTATATGAACGGAGAAAAGTACGGACTGACATTTATCGAAGAAAAGTCATTCCCCGGAAGACGTGAGTACAACGCGGATGAGCACAATGAGTACATCGGCACTCATTCAACACATATAGCTCTTAAAGAAGAATATATAAAACCGTTTTTCGGAGGCATAAGGGATGCCGTTATTAAGCACGGCAACAAAATCGTTTTCAACGACAGTTATGTGGTTTATCTTTACAGGAAAGATTAAGGAAATGAATTGATGAAAGCCTCAAGATTGCTCATGTCTGCAAGTGCGAAATCCGATGGAACATAAACGAAGACAAAGCAATATAAAGAGGCGGCCAAAAGAATAAAGGATAAAATTAAGGATATCGAAATGCCTATGGCTTTCGGTATCTTTTTTATGTTGAAAATCAGTTCGTATCCCAAAGACAATGCGACGACCAAAGCCGGAAGTGCCGGATAAAGATATCTGCCCTGGGGTTCATAATCGGTACCCCAGCTGTAATAAAGTGATAAAAATATTACGCTTGCAGCAGAAAGAATTATAGGGATTATGGTCGTTATCAAAAAGTTTCTTTCTTCTTTTTTGAATAATCCGATTATTAAAGCAGCCGCGAAGGAGACAATTCCCAATACCGTGACATATCTGTAAATCATATATACAAAGTAAGGCGCAAGAACATCGGTATAAGCGAATGCAGCGAAGAAACTTCTCTCTGTTGAGAAAACATAATCTTTGTCTGAAAGAAGAGAGAAAAGAGGAAGACCTCGACTTTTAAATGTATCTCTCGCGCTCGGCTTTAAATGGTCGGCTGCATACATTTCGGAAGACTCGGCAAGTGATTTTAATCCGAAGACGTCGCCCGAATTAACTATTGCATTTCTTACCACAAAAAATCCCGTTAAAAGGATTACGATTGCAGCAATAAGTATTGTGAATTTTAATATATTTTTTCTTTCGTTTTTTCGGTATGCGTAAAGGATGATAATGAATAATGCGCTGAACAATATCCATCCGTACGAATTGTAATAAGAAAGAGCGGTAACCGTAATTCCCAAAGCCAAAAGCAGGGAGTTTGAAAGATTCAATTTATCCTTTGCGGATTTTACCCATGACAATACAATCATTAAAGATCCTGCAACGGCGAAAATATCATTGTTCACATAGCTTGAAAGAAATGCAAACTGCGGAATGGATGCTACGAAAAAAGTAACGAACCATTTTGCTTTTTCGTCTTTCAGAATCGTGTCGTTTATTCTGAATGTCAAAAAGACTGAGAATACACCTGCAACAACGCTCGGAAACCTGGCTGCGTATAAAAGAAGGCTTGATGAAGATGAAAAAAGAGATACAATCTTCATGCAGATGACACTAAAAATTCCGGGGAGCCACGTATAATAAAATGCATACGAGAATCCCCAGAATTCGTTTCTGATTTCTTCTGTCCATCCGGTGGGCAGACAGTTATTGATATAAAGATAATAATAAGCCGGAAAACGTACGTACTCATCAGGTCCGTAGTTGTAGGGCTTTAATATACTCCAGATAAAATAATATATGAATGCAGCTGCCAAAAAGCAGATCAAATATATTTTTTTGTTTTTGGAGTATGATTGTTTCATTGATTAACCTTCGAGCAGTTCAAGAATCTTTGCTTTGGGACGTGCTCCGGAAGACTGAGTTACGACTTCGCCGTTCTTAAGAACTACGAGTGTGGGTACGCTCATAACTCCGAATTCTTCGGCAATCGCACCTTCTTCATCCACATCGACTTTTCCGACAATGTATTCAGGATGCTCTTCTGCAATCTCATCTACAAGAGGTGATACCATTTTGCAGGGACCGCACCATGTTGCAAAGAAGTCCAAAAGAACCTTTTTATCGCTCTTTTTGATTTCTTCAAAATTTTCGCTTGTAACGGTAATTACTGACATAACGATCCTCCTTTTTTCTGTTTATATTTCCCATAACTTAATTGTATTATACAGAAACGATCAAAAAAATACATCATAAAAGTTATATTTTGGATATATATTGTTTTTATAAGAGACAAATGCTCGAAAAATCGAATAATACTTGAAAAAAAGGCGTACAAATTGTATTCTAAAAGAGGTTTTTGACTAAAAAAATATAAAAAACGGTGGATGGATTATGGAAAGAAATTTTTTGGAAATGGTGGCATTTTGCGTTTACCTTGTGCTGGTACTCGCGATAGGTGTTTTCTTCTTTATTAAAGGAAAAAAGATGACGGGTGACAAAGCGTACTTCCTCGGCGGAAGACAGATGAACGGTTTTGTCGCTGCTCTTTCTGCCGGTGCTTCGGATATGAGTGCCTGGGTTCTCATGGGACTTCCCGGTTCCATTTATCTTTGGGGAATGGGTCAGGTATGGATTTCCGTTGGACTTATGATAGGTACAATCTGTGCCTGGATTTTTATAGCACCCAAGCTCAGAAAATACTCGATAAAAGCGGACGATGCCATTACGATTCCGCAGTTTTTGACAAACAGATTCAAGGAACAAAATCCCGTATTGCAGGCAGTTTGCGCATTTATTTTTATTATCGTTTACTGCATTTATTCCGCATCAAGTATTTATGCCTGCGGATCACTTTTTAACAATATATTCGGATGGAATCCTCTTTATTCCATGATAGGCGCGACTGTTATTATTCTTTTATATACATTCCTCGGAGGTTTCAATGCGGTATGCTGGACAGACTTTTTCCAGGGAATGCTTATGCTTCTGGCTTTGATGACAGCTCCGATTGCAGCGCTCATCGTCATGAACAAGCCGGGATTTACACCCGTTGCCGAGGTTGTTACACCCGATCATTATTACAATATTTTATCAAGCGGCAAGTTTGATTACAGCAGTATCAAGGATATTTTAAGCGGTCTCGGATGGGGCCTCGGATACATGGGAATGCCGCATATTCTCGTAAGATTCATGTCGGTCAAGTCAGATAAGGATATGAGAAAATCTCAGATTGTCGGATGCTTTTGGACAACAATCATTCTTGTTATGGCTTCCGTAGTCGCACTCGTTGCACATCAGTATCTTGGCTCAAGCCTTGGCGCCGATGACAGAAGTTTTGTATTTATTACAATGGTACGTGCTTTGTTCCCCGCACTTATTGCCGGTATCCTTCTTTCGGCGATTCTTGCAGCTTCGATGTCAACCGCAGACTCACAGCTTCTTGCATCCTCATCCGCATTTGCATCGGATTTATATAAGCCCGTTTTCCGTAAAAATGCCGGAGACAAAGAGATGATGATTGTCGGAAGAGGAGTTGTTGCTTTGATTTCCATAGTGGCACTTATCATCGCAATCAATCCGAACTGCAAGGGAATCATGGCTTTGGTTGAATGTGCTTGGGCAGGCTTCGGTTCGGCTTTCGGACCTGCAATCGTTCTTGCACTTTACTGGAAAAGATTTACATATAAAGGAGCCATCGCAGGTATTATCGGCGGTTTCGTCATGGATGCATTCTGGTATTGCTGTCTTTCCGGCTCAGTAGAAAAACTTACGATAATTAACACGGGAATTTACGAAATTATTCCCGGATTCTTATTCAGTCTTTTGGTGGCAGTAATAGTTTCTCTTATCGACAAAGAGCCTTCAAGAGAGGTCAGAGATTTGTTTGATGAAGTAAAAAGAATGAGAGAATAATCGGTTATACACAGTTTAAACGGGGGTTATATGCAAAAGAGCGAATTGGTTGAAAAACTAAAAAACGGCTCTCTTGACAATATTCTTGCAGATATTTACTCTGACGAAAACAAACTTGATTATCAAAACGCGAGATATATTGCCGCGAGCGAAAAATTCGAGCAGTTATACGGTGGCGGAGACATAAGCATTTTTTCCGCGCCCGGAAGAGTGGAGATTATCGGCAACCATACCGACCATCAGCATGGAAGGGTTATTGCGGCATCCGTTAATGCCGATGCCATTGCCGTTGTCAAAAAATCCGACGACGCTCTGGTTAAGATTGTTTCGGGAGACAATCCCGAGATTAAGATAGACATTAATGCTTTGGATATCAGCGAGGAAGAAGAGAAAAGTACATCCGCGCTGATTAAAGGAATGCTTAACGGCTTAAAGGGCATGGGATACGCGCTCGGAGGTTTTTGTGCTTATATCACATCGGATATTCCCATAGGATCGGCATTTGCTTCCTCGGCTGCGTTTGAGACGCTTATAGGCAACATTGTATCAGGTCTTTTCAACAGCATGAAAATCAGCGCAAAAGAGATAGCGCAGATAGGTCAGTATTCCGAGAATATTTATTTCGGAAAACCTTCGGGACTTATGGACCAGATGACGTGCTCTGTCGGAGGATTTGTTTTTATTGATTTTTCCAATCCCGCAGAACCCAAGATTGAAAAGATAGAATCCGATCTGCCGGATTACAGCATATGCGTGACGGATACGAAGAATGTCAGCGGAGATTTAAACTCCGAATATCTGATGATTGTATCCGAGATGAAGAGCATCGCCACGGAACTCGGAAAAGAGTTTTTAAACGATGTGGATAAAGATGAGTTTGAAAAAAACATAGCTGTTTTGAGAAACAAATGTTCCGATCGCGCCATACTTCGCGCGATGCATTTCTTCTCGGAAAACGAGCGTGTTTTGAAAGTATCCAAAGCCTTGAAAAAAGAGGATTTGGAGAAATTTATAAAGCTTGAAAAAGAGTCGGGCAATTCTTCTTTTATGTATCTGCAAAACGTATGCTCGCCCACGGAATACTTAAAGCAGGATTTATCCCTGGCTTTGGCGATAAGCGAGCAGGTTCTTACCAAAGAAGAAGCGTGCAGAATCCACTCACAGGGATTCTCCGGTGTAATGGAAGCTTTTGTTAAAAATGAAAATGTGGATAAGTACAAAGCACGTATGGAAGAGGCTTTTCCCGATTGCATTTTCAGCGTAATGAAAGTCAGAAAATACGGCGGTATTCAGGTCGTCTGATTGAGGAGATTCCATGACAAAATTCCGTAAGAGACTTTTTGAAATTGTACAGATAGGAGCGGCTAAAGATTTCTTAAGCCGTTCTTTTGATGTGATTATTTCCGCGATGATTATTATCAATATTGCGGTATCTTTTTTGAGCACTTTCAATCAGCTTGGAACTCTTTCCGTTCTTTTTAAGAGAATTGAATTTGCCACTGTTGTTTTTTTCACCGTGGAATATATTGCAAGACTTATAACAGCTGATTTTCTTTATCCGAAGAAAACAAAAATCATGGCAGTCGTTGCTTTTGTTTTTTCATTTTACGGAATTGTGGATTTCTTAAGCTGCTTTCCTTTTTACCTTCCCTTCTTCACTCCGACGGGACTTGCGGTACTAAGACTTTTCAGGGTATTCAGAATATTCAGACTCTTTAAGATAAACGCACAGTTTGATGCGTTCAATGTCATAGTAAATGTTTTAAACGAGAAGAAGATGCAGCTTCTTTCCTCGGTTGTTTTGATACTCATGCTTATGCTCTCCGCATCCATGCTTATGTACGGCGTGGAGCATGATGCACAGCCGGAAGTTTTCGAGAATGCGCTTTCCGGATTCTGGTGGTCCATGGCAACGGTGTTTACGATAGGTTACGGTGATATTTATCCGATAACTTTTGTCGGGAAACTTTTGGCGCTTATAATATCGTTCCTCGGAGTCGGTATCGTGGCAATCCCCACGGGTATCATATCTGCCGGATTCGTTGAACAATTCTCAAAGATTGATATGTACAAAGGTCACGGCGAAGGCCATCAGCTTGAATTCATTACGGGTGTTTTGAGCGAATCGCATAAATGGGTTGACAAAGCAATCAAGGATATAGTGGTTCCTCCTCAGTCTCTCATCGTCATGGTCATAAGAGACGGTCAGAATATTGCTGCTGTCGGAAATACGGTATTAAAAGCGAACGATACCGTTGTTATTGCTGCGAAAAACTACAGGGATGAAGATATTCATCTTAATGAAATTCCCATGCTTGAAGGCGATAAATGGCTCGGTGAGCAAATAAACGAATTGAATCTTTCTCCCGATGAGAAAATCGTAATGATTCGAAGAGGTCAGAAAATCATTGTCCCGAGCGGAAATACCGTCATTAAAAAAGGCGACGCTTTGGTCATGTATCACATGGAGTAGAAATTCTTTTGTTTTTCCCCTAATTAACAAACAAATATGGTGTCATTCGTTGTAAAAAAACACTATATATGGTAAAATATATCCTGTATATGTGTAATTGAGGACCTTTTTTGGTTAACACGGAATGAGAAAACGGAGACATTATGAAAAAAGTTGAAAATTATTATGCCGAATTTGACAGAAAAGAGAATTTAAGCTTTGACAGCAAGGTAGTGCACGGAGCTTTAGGCTGCGATCCCATCAGCGGATCCGTAAGTTTCCCCATCTTTCAGACGGCAACTTTCAGACATAGAGATTTTGAAGTATCCACCGGATATGATTATTCAAGATTGCAGAATCCAACAAGACAGGAGCTTGAAAGAACCATGGCAATCCTTGAGGAAGGTGTTGAGGCTTTCGCATTTACTTCGGGACAGGCAGCAAGCATGTCTGTATTTGATTACCTGAAGCGCGGAGATCACTGTATTCTCTGCGACGATCTTTACGGCGGTACACACAGAATCGTAGAGGATATATTCAAAGAAAACGGAATAGAGATAACATATGTTGACATGTTCGAGTCGGAGAATGTAAAAAAAGAGATTCGTCCGAACACCAAAATGCTTTTCCTTGAGACTCCCACCAATCCCATGATGAAGGTCGGAGATATCAGAGAGATAGCAAAGATAGCTCACGAAGCGGGAGCGCTTTTTGTAGTCGACAACACATTTATGACTCCCTATTTCCAGAAGCCTCTTACTCTCGGAGCAGACATAGTCGTTCACAGCGGAACAAAATATCTTTGCGGACACAATGATGTTATTGCCGGTATCGTGGTTATCAAAGACGAAGCGCTCACACATCATTTCCAGATTCAGATAAAGAGTCTCGGATCGGGTCTCGGACCCATGGACAGCTGGTTAATATTAAGAGGGTTAAAGACACTTTCTCTTCGTATGAAGAAGCATAACGAGAACTCTCAGATTGTGGCTGCATGGCTCAGAAACCATCCCAAGGTTAAGAAGGTTTATTATGTCGGATTTGAAGATCATCCCGGATATGAGATGAACTTAAAGCAGGCATCCGGATTCGGCGGTATGATTTCGTTTGAACTTGACTCTCAGGAAAGCGCAAGAAAACTTCTTTCAAATGTTAAAATGGTTATTTTTGCAGAGAGCCTCGGCGGTACTGAATCGCTTGTAACATATCCGATTACCCAGACACATGAAGATGTTCCCGATGATATAAGAAGAGCGCTCGGAATCAACGAAGCTTTCATCAGAATATCCGTCGGAATCGAAGATCCTCAGGATATAATCAATGACCTTGAACAGGCTTTGAATTCATAAATATTTAATTTCGAAGGTGTATTATGAAAATACCTTTTACAAAAATGCAGGCATACGGCAATGATTATGTGTATGTGAATGTGGCCGGAATGCCCGAAATAAACTGGAATGAAGTGGCGATTCAGATTTCTGATCGCCATTTTGGCGTTGGTGGGGACGGTCTCGTTCTTGTCTGTCCTTCGGATAAAGCGGATTTCAGAATGCGTATATTCGATCCCGACGGAACCGAGGCGGAGATGTGCGGAAATGCCGTCAGAAGCGTTGCCAAATTTGTGTATTATCACAAGCTTACTGACAAAACCGAACTTACGATAGAAACTCTGGGCGGAATCAAGAATTTATTCCTTACCGTTGAAGACGGTGAAGTAATCAATATCGAGGCCGAAATCGGTAAGCCGATTTTTGATCCGAAAGCGATTCCCGTTGATTGCGAGAGCGAAGAATTTTTTGATGAAACCGTTAAGGTTAATGTTAACGGAAGAATCATGAATGTCAGGATGTCATCTCTTTCCTGGGGCAATCCGCATACGGTAATCTTTATCGATGATTTGGAAAATCTTGATATCGAATCGATAGGACCGGCAATAGAGAATCATCCGCTTTTTGCCAAAAGAACCAATGTTACTTTTGCAAGAGTCATTGATAAAAACAATATTCAAATCAGAGAATGGGAGAGAGGCTGCGGCGAGACAATAGGCTGCGGCACCGGGTGTTGTACGGCACTTGTTTTTGCAAACAGACTCGGTCTTTGTGACAAAGAAGCCACGGTCATGCAGATAGGCGGACCGCTTGAAGTTATATGGGATGAGCAGGGACTTGTTCACATGAAAGGTCCAAGCCACATTGTCTTTGAAGGAGAATACGATTATGAAGATAGATAAATTGATGGAAGGGCTTCTTTACGAAGTGCTTTCCGGAACGGTTGACAAAGAAATAAAATCGGTTGTGTACGATTCGAGAAAAGTAGAAAAAAACAGCGTTTTTGTATGCTTAACCGGATTTAATACCGACGGCCATGATTATATTGATTCGGCTGTGGAAAAGGGCGCATCGGCAATTATCGTTGAAAGAGATGTCAAAGTAAAAAGCGAAGGCGTTACCGTTTTGAAGGTGGTTAATTCGAGAGTGGCATTATCAAAAATTGCAGCCAACTTTTTCGACAATCCCGCAGACAAACTTGTCGTTGTCGGTGTGACCGGAACCAAAGGAAAAACGACAACCACACATATGTGCAAGAGCATTATGGAAGCATCAGGTGTCAAAGTCGGAATGATCGGAACCATCGGTGCGTATGTCGGAAGCGAATATATTGAAACCAAGAATACAACACCCGAATCATATGAGATACAGGAACTCTTTTCCAAAATGGTAAAAGCCGGCTGCAAGGTCGTTTTCATGGAAGTTTCTTCGCAGGCTGTAAAGCTTAACCGTATAGCCGGAATTCATTTCCAAATTGGTGCATTTACCAATCTTTCTCCCGATCATATCGGTGCAGGAGAGCATGCGGATTTCGAAGAATACAAAAACTGCAAGAAAGCATTCTTTAAACAGGTTGAAACGGGAGTCATCAATGTTGACGACGAATACGGTCTTGAGATGGCTGAATATCCTGCCAATTTAAGAACGATTTCCTTAAAGGACAGAGCATATCTTTATGCGGATAATATAGAAAATACATGGAAGGATGATTTGATCGGCGTTTCATTTGACATGCACGGCGATATCGAAGGAAAAGTTACCATCGGAATTCCCGGTGTGCACAATGTCGACAATGCACTCATAGCTTCGGAGATAGCGCATCTTCTCGGGGCACCGGACAAAGCAGTTTTCGAAGGTCTTAAGAATGTTCATATCAAGGGCAGAACGCAGCTTGTAAAAGAGGCTCTTCCCAAGGGAACTTTTATTATCGATTATGCTCACAATGCCATCAGTACTGAAAGCCTTCTTAAGACTTTAAGAGCATACAATCCGAAGAAAATTACATGTCTTTTCGGAGGCGGCGGAAACAAGCCTGTAGCCAGACGTCATGACATGGGAAGCATGGCTTCCAAATATGCGGATTACATTATCCTGACCGAAGATAATCCCAGGATGGAAGAAATCGACGATATCAACAAATCGATTATCGAAGGCATCAAGGAATACGGTTGCCCTTATGAAGTTATTTATGACAGAAAAGAAGCAATCGAACATCTTTTGGATATTTCCAAACCCGGCGAGATTGTTGCTTTGATGGGCAAGGGACATGAGACTTACCAGGATGCCAAGGGTGTAAAAAGACACTTTTCGGAAGAAGAAGTTATCAAGGAATACATGAAGAAAAATTAAGCAAAAAATTATGGATAAAAAGAAAACTATTTTTATAATTGCTGCGATTGCTTTTACGATTTTGCTTTCGCTTCTGGCAATTTTCATACTTCCAAAAAAGAAATATACATTCCCTCTCGATACGGACAAACTTGACATTTTAATTGTCGGCGACAGTTTGTTTTGCAATGACAGCGGAGAAAAAAATCTTGCAGAAACACTCGCTGAAGTAACGGGATGCGAGATGCAAAACTGTTCAATCGGCGGAACATGTGCGTCCAATATCAATGCAAACAAAGAGGTTGATTATTATGCCGACATGCTCGGATTTTACAACATCTCGAACATGATTTTAAGCGGCAACAATGCTGCTGTTTCCGATGATGTAAGAAATCTTTCCGCGACTTTTTCAGATGCATATACAAAGATTACTTTTTTGATGGGAACTGACCTTGATAAGGAAGATGTGCTTATTGTTAATTACGGTATTAACGATGCATTCCTTCGTATCCCCACAAAATCCGATGATCCTTTTGACGAATACACTTATTCCGGAGCAATGAGACGAGGTATTAAGGGCATAAGCGAGAAGTATCCCGATTTAAAAATTGTGATCGGGGAAGTGACATTTACTTCGCTTGTTCTTTTCGGCGAGAGTGACAGTTATTACGATGAAATTACTGCGCAGTACAGAAAAGAATACAATGAGGAACTCAAAAAAATAGCTTCTGAATTTGACAATGTATATTATTTTGATTTCTCGAGTCACGTTGAAATAAATGAAGAAAATTACGGACAGTATCTTATAGACGGAATTCATTTTAACGATGAAGGAAAGAAAATATATGCCGATTGCCTGGCTGATTATATCGGAGAAATACAATGACACAAAACAAAGGCGGTATTAAAACAACAGAATACTTAAATATCATCGGTACGGCATTCTTTACGGCAGTTACGTTAATTCAAAGCGTGATGGCGGTCATCTGGATTGCAAATAATCTTTTTGCCGGAGAAAACGGAAAGACGGCAGTGTTCCATTATAAAGAACTTGGCATTTTTATTGCCATGGCTGCCACGGTTTTTTGGCTTCTTCGAACCATTGCAATAAATGTGTTTGAAGGTAAAGTCAAATTCATTCACTATGCACTTGTAACGGCATACATTATGTCGATTCCGACAGTTCTTGCCGTGGTATTTAATTCGACTCTTTTTGCATTATGCATTACGCTTTTTTCGCTTCTTCTGTTTTTCTCATTGAGATATTTTTACGGAAAGCATGAGAGAAGGCTTTTCCATCTGATCGGAATATTTGCAGTACTCGCGATATTGTCGTATTTTAACAGGGGTGCGTTCTGGTGCGGAGTTTTTGAAACATTTGTTTTTCTCACGATTCAGTTAATCAGAAACATCGGCATAAGAAGAAAGAATATGGCTGACAAGTCATGGAGAAATACGCTTCTTCTTTTCTGTATCCTTGTGATAATCATGCTTATTCCTCAGTATTGTTCTTATAACAATATCAAGCACACTCTTTATTCGCAGTCTCTCGAGGAACAGCTTGCTGCCAGAGTGATTGTTCCCTATGTCGAATATGAAAAGATTGAGGTAAAAGACGAATATCTTTTGGGCGTTATAAGGAATGCGGATTACGGATTGGGACATCCGTACAGGAATTTCAAGAGAATAATTCACCGTTATGAAGAAGACAATCTCAACATGGATGAGATTTGGAAAAACCTTTACAAGAACGCATATTACAGATATAAAAATACTATAGTGAAAAGATATGCAAGGGATGTAATAAAAGGTATTCTTGCTCCCTTTGTTACAGAAAGCGATATGCATTCTTCAACGCTTGTAACCCATCATGGATATTATTATTCGCTTTTTGAAAAGAATGCTCCCGCATTTTCGAATGTATACATGAAATTCGGATTAAGGGCTTTGTTTGCAATTGCCTTGACGATAATGCTTCAGGTTGTCATTGCCATTATTAAGGATATTGTTACCGGAAGGTTTAAACTCAAACTTGAAGAGGGAAGACACAAAATAATAGAAGCCGTAGTACTTATACTCTGCTTCGGACTTTCCTGGACACTTGTACAGACTCTTTTCTCTCTTGAGGGATCGTCGTTTCTTACAAGTATCGGAGCAGTGGAAACTTGGATACTCACGGCTTCGCTTATCTGGTTTAAGAATTATAAAAAGGTTGATTAAAATCTGTTCTTTAATACTGTGACTAAACGGTCCGCGATTAATTCGCGGGCTTTTTTATTGGGAGTGATTCCGTCATCTTCAAGATATGCATTTGCATTGTCTTCATGAATAAGCACTCCGCTGTATAGATCCACATATGAAACACCGTAGTAATTGGTAATCATTCTTGCGGCATTGAATGTGTTTTCGATGGTACCGTTACCGGTATCCGCCATCGCACAGGAAACTTTGTTGCCGTCACTGTCGGTAGCGTAGCAAAACGCGGGTGATACATAAACGAACTGAGTGTTCTTATTGGCTTCATTTATGATATAAACCGATGTGTATAATGAACCGAGAAGCGTTGCACAGTTTTCGGTCTGAGCATCCTCACCGATGTAGTTAATCGGAAGATGGCCTTCAATATAATCATGTCCGTCATAGCAAAACATAACAACATCGATATTTGCGAAGTCAACACCTTGCAATATGTCGATAACTTCTTGATATCTTTCCAGATCGTGAGTCGAAGGATCAAGATAAACCAAAGCTTCGTTTTGCTTGTCAAAATTATGCCAGTTTGTACTTAAGCAGAGCCAGAAAAGTGTGAAATAATCTTCAGGACATTCGCTCGGGGACAACTCAGTTTCATTAAAACTGTTAAGATATGTTCCGGGAAGAGTGCAATCGTAAATGTTTACGTTTTCCAATTCTTTTCCGAAGTAATCAAGAATTCCGCTATTATCATCCCTGCCTGCGTAAAAAGAATCGTTTCCGAATACAAGGATGTCGGTAACACCGTCAAAACCGTCGGGATTCATTTTTGATGCCGGCATTAAAATTATATTGTCTTTTGTGTCCAGCTTAATCTTTTCGTAGTCTTCGGGGGTCATTATATATTCTTTACCCTGATTCCAAACAAAGACTCTCAGAACAACGACTATTGCGCAAATTATGAGTACAAGAGGAAGAGACCATGCTATGATACGCGGATAGTTTGGTACTCTTTTTTTCTTTTTCTTTTTATGAACTGAATTATTATGAACCGAATTATGATTTCTGTTATTTTGGTTTTCCATTTTATTCTCCATTATAAAAACTCGCCTTAACGGATGATAAGCATAATATTACATTATATTGTGGATAAATGCAAACAAAAGGCATATATGTTGAAAGCAGGACAGAAAAGTGATAAAATTAACTCTGTATGTATTAGACGAGGTAGATTATGAAGAAGAAAAACATATTTGATACAGACATAGAGATGGTTAATTTGGACACCATAGGCAACCTTGAAGTTTCCTATGATGAGATGAGTTCGCCCAATCCCGAACTTGCCAACGATGTCCAAATGGTAATGAAAGAAACCCAGGTTTTTTCGGCAGATGATGTTGCAGCCGCAATTCAAAGAAACAATGAGGTACTCAATGACCTTGGAAATATAGATGAAACAAAGATTATCAATGCCGACGAGTTAAGCGAAATCGGTGAGACCAAGATTATTGATACAGTCAGGGTGAATGAACTTGAGGCTGAAGACAATTACGACGAAACTCAGGATGCTCCCGCACAGGAGTCGGACTATATTGTATCTGACGGTGATTATGAGTTCGAGACCGAAGATCCCGGCGAGGAAGAATATGAGACCGAGGATTCAGATGAAGTATCCTATGATGAGGATTCAGAAGATGAGTATGAGTCCGAGACCGAAGAAACGGTTTATGAGGATGACTCAGAAGAAGAATTCGAAAATCAGGATGAGGAAGCAGATAATGATTACGAGTTCGAAACAGAAGAATCCGATGACACATATGAGAGCGAAGAATATGATGATTACGAATTCGAGCCCGACGAACCAAAACATAAAAAGCATGTAAAAGACGCTGCTGTTGCTTCCAAGGAAAAGAAAGTCAGGGAACCCAAAGAACCTAAGGTAAAGGAAGTCAAAGAAGCCAAAGTTAAAGAGACAAAAGAACCTAAGGCAAAAGAAGCAAAAGAAGCCAAGATAAAAGAAGCCAAGGCCAATGCTGAGAAAGAACCCAAGGTTAAAGAAGCAAAGGGACATTTTGAAAAGGAAGCAAAAGTAAAAGAGCCCAAAACGCATGATAAAAAGAAGCATGCGGTGGCTGCAGCAGAGACAAACGGCCCCCAAAAAAATAAAGCAAAACCTCAGGATGCTGATTTTGAGATACCGGTTCAAAATGCAAAGAAAAAGCATAAGAATCATGCTGCAAATGCAGATGTTTCCGCAGCTTCGGCAGCAGAAGCCATGGGTGAAGAAATTGCGGACGCAGTTTCCGAAATTGAACAGAATACGGAAATTGAAGCTTTTGACAATGCTAAAAGAGTATCAAACGAAAAGAGAAACAAGAAGAAAAACAAAACCGGCTTTTCGCTTGGAATTGTTGAGTATTCGGGAATTGCAATAGGCATAGTACTCATTATTCTGCTTGTTATTCTCGGAGCAAAACTTTCATCAAATAAGATAAAGAAAAACAATATACAGCAATTTGCATCAATCGGAGAACTTTACTCCGGAATTGACAGCATAGGCAATGAAGGAATAAATGCGATTGCCGAGCAAAAACAGATTTCGAGCATTACTCCCGCAGAGGATGAAAAAACCGAAGAAGTAAAAGAAGATGAGAAGGAAAAAGAGGAAGAAGTCAAAAAAGACGTCGCACCCATTTCCGTTAATTTCTCTTCGATAGAAAAAGATTTAAAGATAAAATTTGTAAACAAGAATACGGGAAAACTTGTTACGGGAATTAAATTTGAGGTTAATGCAAAAGGACCCAAGGGTGACAACTTTAACTGGGTTGACACCGATATGGACGGAGTCATTTATATAAACAATCTGCAGCCCGGAACCTATGAGGTGACTGTGGTATCAGTGGATCCTTATGAATTCCCCGAAACAGCAACCAAGGTTAAAGTTCAGGATACGGTTGTATATCAGGTTATCAATGTAATGGACGAAGCCGTCGACATGAGTCAGGTTAACCTTGCACAGGAAGAGAACCAGGCAAAGGATGTCGATCAGGGAACGGAACTTCAGGATACCGTCAAACTTGTGGATTCGACTGCAACACCCGTAGAGGGAAAAGACGGATTTGTAAAAGTCAATAAAGCAGATATCAAGGATCCCAAGTCTTATGCATCCGCACATGAATGGGGCGGATTCAGAAGGGTTGACGACGTACAGATAGAAAAGGGCGCAAGCGTAAATGCAGTTGCCATCCCCGAGGGATGCTCGGTTTCCTGGGAAGGCGGAAACGGTATTGCATCAGGTAATGCGGACGGAAGCATCACAGGAATTGCAGCGGGAAATTGTACCCTTACTGCCACAATCAAAGATGCCGACGAAAATGTCAAAGAACAAAAAACATTCAATGTTACCGTAACCGAAGCAGAACCGGCAGATGTTAAAGTTACCGCACTGACCATCAACGGAAGCAATGAGGTTAAGGTTGGCGCAAGCATAAAACTTGGTGTTAAGGTTGAACCCGACAATGCCACAAAGAAAGAAGTAATCTGGAGCAGTTCAAACGATGCAGTGGCAACCGTGGACGGAAACGGAAATGTTACCGGTGTGGGAGAAGGAAGTGCCACAATCAAGGTTCTTTCCACGGACGGAAGCAATGTTGAAGGATCATTTAACGTAAATGTTATAAAGGATGCACCCGCAGTACCCTTAACTTTAACTGTAACAGGTACGGACGGAAAGGATGTTGCGGATTCCATAACCCTTTATCCTGAGGAAACATATCAGCTTAACATCAGGGTTGAAGGATATGTATCCGACGGCGGTGTTAAAATTGAATCATCAAACAATGCGGTAACCGTATCAGATAACGGACTTATCACGGCAGCAGCAGTCGGAACGGCGGATGTGGTTATTTCCACCAACGAAAAGGATGCCGCAGGCAATCAGATTGTTAAGAAAATAAGCGTAACCGTAAAAGACGATCCTTCTAAAGACTCGACAAAGCCTTTGACATATTCGAAGGACGGAAAAGATTTGCAGGTTTATTATAAGAACGCCGAAGGCAATTATGTTGAAGCCAAATGGGCCGATTATTACAAATACGATGAGTTTTATGTAAAAGGTGATGTGGAATACAAATACACCGGATGGCAGACCATTGACGGCAATGTATATTATTTCAACGAAAACGGAGAAAAGGTAACCGGAGAGCAGATTATCGGCGGTACCAAATATCATTTCGCTTCCGACGGAACTCTGATAAAAGACAACGGTTCAAGAGGTATCGATGTATCGACATACAATGGTACGATTGACTGGACGGCGGTTAAGAATTCAGGTATTTCCTTCGTTATCATAAGATGCGGATTCAGAGGATATACAAAGGGCGGTCTGATTCTTGATTCCAAATATCAGTCATATATTCAGGGTGCAACGGCAGCAGGCTTAAAGGTTGGTTTGTATCTTTTCTCACAGGCTACCAATGAAGCGGAAGCAGTTGAAGAAGCATCGCTTTGTGTTAACCTTGCACAGGGTTATAAGATTTCATATCCGATATTCATAGACAGCGAATATGCCAACGGAGCACATTCGGGAAGGGCAGACGGACTTGATAAAGCTACAAGAACGGCAGTCTGCAAGGCGTTCTGTGAGACGATTAAATCCGCAGGCTATACACCCGGTGTCTATGCTTCGAAATCATGGCTTTACAACAAGCTTGATGCAGGTCAGTTAAGCGGATATAAGATATGGCTTGCTCATTACACGGGTGAGACGGATTATACCGGCAAATACGATTTGTGGCAGCATACCGACAAGGGAAGCGTAAACGGAATCAAAGGAAAAGTCGATTTGGATATAAGTTATCTTGGTTACTAAAAAAGAGTAAAAACACAGGCGGTTGAAGGCATAGCTTTCAACCGCTTTTTTTATGCTTAATTTACATGGATTTTTTCGAAGGTTTGTTTGACACATACAGACCCTATCGGTTAAAATTACAGTAGGGAAATATTTAGGGGAAAAAGAATAAATTTCGGAGAGAATTACGTGATGAATCATAATATTGACGATGAAATTATCAGATCGTGTTTCGGCGACTGTCTTTTTCTTTTTTACAGCAATATAAATAATAATATCAAATCCATTCGTATGATGGATGAGGACTTGAAACTTGTCTGGGACAAGTCTTTTTCGCGTACCGGAGATTATTTCAAATCGGTTTGTGAATTGATTGAAATATATGTTCATCCCGAAGACAGGGATTTGGTTAAATACATTTTTACATTTGAAAATTATTCGCGTCTCATGCGAACCAGAAGAAATTATACTCTGTATTACAGATTCAAAAAAGATGATGACTACATCTACGAGAAACTGTATATTTCCAAGTTAAAAGACGAGGACGAATATTCGGGAGTTCTGGTTTTTGCAAGCACGGATGTGGATGAAGAGATAAAGAATCACTTAAAAGAAGCGGAAGAAAAGAAACAGTATTATTCCGTATCCTATGCGCTTGGAAGAGAGTATTCCTCCATTTACTATGTGGATATGGAGAGCGGAAAGGTTACTCCCTACAATTTAAGCCAGAGAATTGAAGGGCTCTTTGGAGACAAGTTTTTCAGATACGACTACGAGGAATCGACAAGCGAGTATATTCGAAAGGCAGTAATAGACAGTGACAAGGAAATGATGAAAAAAGTCCTGTCAAAGAAATTCATCCTTTCACAGTTAAGCAGCCAAGATCATTTTACATGGATATATCAAAACAACGAGGGCTGTTATTGCGAGATGAAATGCGTCAGGGTAAGCGAAGACGGCGAGCCAATGGCGGTTGTAATGGGATTTGCGGTAAAAGACGCCGAAATCCGAATAGAGATGGAAGAAAAGGCACAGACCGATTTCCAGTTGTCTCTGCTTGACGGTTTAAGCCGCGATTATGAAATGGTTTGGCTTTTAAGAAGCGACAAGAGAATGCGCCTTTTCAGAGTATCCGACAATCCGGAGGTTCAAAGAGTAGCGTTTCAGTATTATGATTCGGTCAATTTCGATCTGGGATTCGCCAGCTTTATCGAAAGATATGTGGTTGAAGACGACAGGAAGAGACTCAAGGAATTTGCCCTTTACGACAATCTTATTAAAAATGTACCTCAGGAAGGAATGTATTCAACGATTTTCAGAAGAATTATTCCCGATGGATTTGTTTACATTCAGTTATGCTTCACAAGAGCTGTCGGACCTGACGGCGAAGAAAACATTGTATGTGCGGTTCGTGACGTAGACGCTCTTATCAGAGAAGAAAACGAGAGAAAAGAAAAATATAAGAACGCAATCAAAGAAAGAGACCTTGATGGCTTGACCGGTATCAGAAACAGATTCTGTTACGAGAACTATTTAAGAGCTCTTGAAAGAATGAATTTTGATTCGCTCTCAATCATTTATATCGATGCCGACTTCCTGCACGAACTAAACAATACGGAAGGTCACGATGCGGGCGATGAGCTTATAAGATGCGTTGCAAAAGAAGCTTCAAATGTCTGGGGAATAGATAATGCATTCCGAATCGGCGGCGATGAATTTGTTGCGTTTGATTATGACATGGATCGAAAGAAGATAATGAACCGTATCGATTCTTTCAGAAGAAAAATGGGAGAACACAAATACAGTGTATCCGTAGGCTTCAGCCATACGGATACAAAGGTTGATTTACAGGAATTAATTACAAATGCCGAGAAAATGATGTATGAAGAAAAGAAGAAACATCACGAAGGCATGAAACGATAATAATCGACGATTTTCTTTACTGCTTCTATTACATCGTCGGTGTCTTTTTCGGATAATGTAGGATATAAGGGGATACTGAGTATCCCTTTATATATTTCTTCTGCATTCGGACAAAGTCCTTCTTTATATCCCAAATGTCTGTAATATGGGAACAAATATGTAGGTACATAATGAACCTGGCACTGGATGTTTTCGGCACTCATTGCGTCGAAGAATTCACGTCTGGTGCATTTTAATTTATCAAGATTAAGCCTTATTATATATAAATGTCTGCAGGTATCCGATTCGGGTATTTCTTTCTGCACGATTATTTCAGGAATTTGTGAGAAAGCATCATTATATTTTTTCACGATTTCCTGTCTTTTTTTCTTAAACAATTCCAATTTTTCAAGCTGACTTATAAGAAGAGCAGACTGAATATCGGTGAGTCTGTAATTGTATCCGAGAGAAATCTGCTCGTAATACCAGGGACCTTCGTGAGGTGCATCTTCCATGAGGTCTTCATCATGTGTGATTCCGTGTGTATGAGCGAGCACGAGTTTTTTGTGGAATTCTTCATTGTTTGTTGTAATGGCACCGCCTTCGCCCGATGTGATGGTTTTTACGGGGTGAAAACTGAAGCAAGTCATATCGGCAAGAGAACCGACCTTTTTTCCCTTGTAGGAAGAACCGATGGCATGGGCTGCATCCTCGATAAAGATTAGATTATATTCGTCGCATATGGCACGGATTTTTTCATTTTCCACGCACTGTCCGGTAAAGTCCACTGCGATTATGGCTTTTGTTTTATCTGTGATATGAGCTTTAATGCTTTCGGGATCGATATTGTATGTTTCGGGATTGACATCTGCGAATACGGGAGTGGCTCCGACATAAAGAACGCAGTTGGCACTTGCCGCAAACGTTAATGGTGTTGTTATTACTTCATCACCCGGCTTTAAACCTGCCGCGATACACGCACAGTGAAGAGCCGCCGTTCCGTTTGATACGGCAACGGCATATTTGCATCCGCAGTATGCTGCGAGTTTTTTTTCGAGTTCGCTGACCTTCGGACCGCATGTCAGGTAGTCGCTTACAAGAACTTCGCTTACTGCCTTGACATCGTTTTCGTCTATGCACTGATGACCGTAAAATAATTTTGTATCTCTGACGGGTGTTCCGCCTTTTATAGCCGGTAAATTCATATATAAACTCCGTTTTTTATATTTTAAATTCAGTTTAATTAAGTCCTTAAAAACACCATAAATTATAGTTTAACCTTGTTTCTAAGTCAAATGAGACACGCATAAGTCAGTGCGGTTAAAAAGCAGCGCGAAATGATATATCATACAGGTTTCTTTATTTGCCGCAAATGTGGTATAATAACTTTATCTATGTGATTGTATAAACGGAGGTAAACAAATGAAAGGTATTATACTTGCCGGAGGCTCCGGAACAAGACTCTACCCGTTAACAAAAGCAATATCCAAGCAGATAATGCCGGTTTATGACAAACCGATGATTTATTATCCGCTTTCCATTCTGATGCTTGCAGGTATCAGAGATATACTTATTATTTCCACACCAAGGGACCTGCCCATATTCGAGGATCTTCTCGGAGACGGTTCACAACTCGGACTTAATATGAATTATGCCGTTCAGGAATATCCGAGAGGCCTTGCGGATGCATTCATAATCGGTGAGAAATTCATCGGTGACGATTCGGTGGCTTTAATACTCGGCGACAATATTTTCTACGGACAGAGCTTCTCGAAAGTTCTTCGCGAAGTGGCATCAAGAAAAGACTGTGCGACCATTTTCGGTTATTATGTCAGAGATCCGAGAGAATACGGTGTGGTTGAATTCGACGAAAACGGCAAGGCCATTTCCATCGAGGAAAAACCCGAGAAACCCAAGAGCAATTATGCGGTTCCCGGATTATATTTTTATGACAATGAGGTTGTAGAAATTGCCAAGAATGTTAAGCCTTCTGCAAGAGGCGAGATAGAAATCACAAGCGTTAACAACGAATATTTAAGAAGAGGCAAACTTTATGTCGAGACACTCGGCAGAGGATTTGCATGGCTTGATACGGGAAATCACGATGCGCTTTTGGATGCCGCAGACTTTGTAGCCGCATTCCAGAAGAGACAGGGATTGTATATTTCATGCATCGAAGAAATCGCGTTTAAGAGAGGATTCATCACCAAGGAACAGCTTTTGAAACTTGCCGAGCCTTTGATGAAAACAGCATACGGACAGTATCTTGTTGAAGTTGCAAACGGACTTTGATTATGAACAAAAAATTACTTTTGATATCGCTTACGGCTGCTTCGCTTTGCCTGTTGCTGATACTCTGTGTGGTTTTTTTGACCAACTCCGATTTGAACAATAAAAAGCCTTCCGATCCGCCTCCGGTTACAACTGCAGGCGATGCAAACAAGGCTAAGGAAGTCTACACGGACAGCAAATCTTTTTTGAAAGACGAAAATTTTTTGGATGCAGAACAGCCAAGCCTTGTTCCCAAAGAAGAAAATAAGAAAAAAGACGTCAAACTTATCGTCAGCTCGGTCACAAAAGATATCAGGGTGACGATAGTCGACAAGTACGGCAAAAAAGTTGAAGGTGTTCCTTTCTATGTCGATATTGAAGATGTCGGTGAATACAAAGATCTCGATATGGACGGATATTTGTACATCGCGGGAATCAAGCCCGGAAACTACGATGTGACACTGGTGGAGAATGACAATTATCAGTGCGACGAAAAGATAAACATCGAAGTTTTCGAGACGGTTCAGTACTCCGCACTTGAAGATATCAAATATTCCATCGTGCAGGAAAAAGATATCAACGTCGAAGAGGAAGATACAAGACAAATCGAAGTTTACAAAGACGATACCGAGAATACCAAGATTACCAAATCCGGCGACGGAGTGGAAGTCGGAATAGATGTCTCGGCATGGCAGAAAGACATCGATTGGGAAAAGGTTAAGGCGGCGGGTGTCGAGTTCGCAATATTGCGATGCGGATACCGCGGATCCAAGACGGGCGCGCTCGTGGAGGATTCGTATTTTTACAAGAATCTTACCGGTGCAAAAGAAGCCGGTGTAGAAGTGGGAGTGTATTTCTTCACTCAGGCGATAACCGAAACCGAGGCTGTCGAGGAAGCCAGTATGGTACTTGCGCTTGTCGGTGATACGGAACTTGAATATCCTATTTTTATCGATACGGAAAATACGAACGGAAGAGCGGACGATATCGACAAGAACACAAGAACCGCAGTATGCGATGCTTTTTGCAAAACCATTGAAAAGGCAGGAAAAAAGGCCGGTATTTATGCATCGAGAAGCTGGTTTAACAATAAATTAAACGATGACAAACTTTCCGATCATTACAGATGGGTGGCGGAATATGCATCAACCACGGCTTACAAAAAAAGATATGAGATGTGGCAGTATACATCGAGCGGAAGCATAGACGGAATTAAAGGAAGAGTTGATCTTGATATCAGCTACCTTGACAAATAAAACATTCAGGAGAAAAAAGATGGGAAAATTCAGTGTTGAAACATGTGAAATCGAAGGACTTAAAGTAATCACTCCGACAGCATTCGGAGACAAAAGAGGTTATTTCATGGAGTCCTATCAGGCTAATGATTTTAAGGAAATGGGTATTGATACCGTATTTGTTCAGGATAATCAGTCCTCATCGACAAAGGGCGTTTTAAGAGGCATGCATTTCCAGAAAAACTTCCCTCAGGACAAACTTGTAAGAGTTATTTCCGGAGAAGTTTTCGATGCTGTTGTAGATCTTAGAAAAGATTCACCCACATACGGCAAATCATTCGGTGTTATTCTTTCTGCCGAGAACAGAAAACAGTTATTCATTCCCAAGGGATTCGCACACGGATTTGTTGTGCTTTCGGATTATGCAGAGTTCTTCTACAAAGTCAGCGATTTTTATCATCCCAATGATGAAGGCGGACTTTTATGGAACGATCCCGAAGTCGGAATTGACTGGCCCATCAAAGACGAGTCCGAACTTAACATTATCGAAAGAGATCAAAACTGGCCCAAGCTCAGTGAATTAAAATAATATACAACATGTCCCGTTCGTTAAAAAAAGCAGTGCAGGATGCGCTGCTTCTTCCGAGAAAAAAACAATATGATAAAGATTTTAACCGTCTTTTGAAAGAGCATCAAAAAAGATGTGAAGATCTGCGCGCTTACGTTACATCCGACGAGATTGTCAAAGAAACAGGAAGCGTCGTAAGAAGACTTGAAATCGGCGAATTATCAAAGAATCTGAGTAATCATGTGAAATATGAGTATTCAAAATTCTTTCTTGTTTTTGATGCCTCTTTGGGCATATTGAGAGAAGAAAGCGAAAGAACGGTATATGAATATTTAAAGAATAATCCCCTCGCCTTAATGCTTTACGGCGATGAGGATTATTTTGCTGTTTCTAAAGATTTTAACGATAATGATTCAATTAAAGCAGGCAGGGCGATTCGTTTCTTTAAACCCTGTTTTTCTCCCGATACACTTTCATCCTTTGATTATATCAATGCTTTTGCGGTAAACGGGGAAGTGTTAAACAATGTATTGGAAGAATTTGAAGACGAGTATTTAAAGCTTGATAAAGAGAGTCTTTTATATTCTTTGACAATTGACATCTGTGCGAAACTTACAAGAGAGAAAAAAGAAAAATCAATTCAGCACATATCTTCGGTTTTCGTTTCATTCCCGATTGAAATTGAAAGCGTTTCAAAGGTTAATGATTTAAATGAAAGCGGTGAAATGTTATACACTGAATTCAAAAAAATACCGCCGCTTTTTTCGGATGAAAAATATAAAAACATAAGACAAAAAGCAATTGAAAAACTTGATCTTATTCCTTCAAACAATAATCCGAGCGTGTCTTTGATCATTCCTTCAAAAGACAATCCGGACATGCTCATCTCCTGCATCGACAAACTGAATTTATCCGGTGAAAAAAATGTCGAATTGATTGTTGTCGATAACGGATCGAATAAAGAGAACAAAGAAAGAATTGAGGAGTATTTAAATAATCTCGATTTTGAAAATAAATACATCCATGATGTTTATGAATTCAATTATTCGAAGATGAATAATATCGCCGCAAAGGAAGCCAAAGGGGAAGTATTACTTCTTCTTAACGATGATATCGAGGCTTCGGGAAATGAATGGATTCAAAAAATCGCAGGCATGGCTACTGCAAAAAAGGCAGGATGCGTGGGATGTAAATTAGTGTATCCCGACGGAAAGATTCAGCATGTCGGAATAGCGGGCGGAGTGGACGGACCCGCACACAAATTCATGGGAGAAGAAGACGAAGATAAAGTCGGATTCGGCGACAATACCATGAACAAAAACGTGCTTGCGGTAACCGGTGCATGTCTTGCGGTAAGAAAAGAATTGTACGAAGAAGCAGGCGGACTTTTTGAAGATCTTAAAGTCGGATATAACGATGTGGATCTTTGCATGACTCTTTTTGAAAAAGGATACAGAAACATTCTTTTAAATGATATCAAACTTGTGCATCACGAATCCGTAAGCAGAGGAAGGGATGCAAAAAACAGAATTAAATCCGAACGTCTTTACAACGAAAAAGAGATACTCAAAGAAAGACATAAATCCCTTATGACAATCGATCCTTATGAGGGAGGATGCTCTGATTTTAAACTTGATTTTGAAAAAGAATATGAAGATAAAACAATAAATGCCAAGGGCAAATTCGAATCCAGAAAATCCAATGACGATGAAGGCTGGGTTTATTCGTCTTTCGAAGAACTGAAAGTATATAAAGAAGAGAAGAATAAAATACTTCTCGCCAGGGGATTTGCTCTGGTACCCGGCATTGACAACATGCGATTTGATTTTGATTTGATTCTTGAAAAAGACGATAAACAATTTGTGATTCCGATTAAGAGAAATTTACGACTGGATCTTGCGGGAAGGTTTAACGGAAGCAGAAATACAGACCTTTGCGGAATGAATATAAGGGCAGAGGCAGACGAACTTGAGAGCGGAACTTACCTTGTAAAAATATATGCAAAGGATCACGGCAACGTAAGAGAAATAATTACAGATACGACACAAAGAATCAGTATTTGATCATACAAAAAGACAGGATAAAAATGGGAAACAGCGAAATCGAAAAATTAAAAGAAGAACTCGAAAAAGAAAAATTGAAAAACATGGAACTCTCTTCAAGGATTACTGAACTTGAGGACGAAAAAGAGGAGATTGAAGACAGCCTTTCAAGGATCAGAAACAGCAAGGCTTATAAACTTTCCAAACCTTTAAGAAAGGTTCGTTCCCAGGTAAAAAGAGTTACGCAGTACGGGTCGGTATCGGCGGTTAAAGAAAAGATTAAGAGCCGTAACCTTTTGAAAAAAAGATACAAAGAACTCGGAACGGATTCTTTTCCCGATTTGATGAGAAGAAGCGAGGAAAAACAAAAAGAATACGAAAAGAAAATCGTTATTTCCATACTGGTTCCTCTTTACAATACGCCGGAGAATTTCTTGAAAGAAATGATTGAATCCGTCACATGGCAGACATATCCGTATTGGGAACTTTGCCTTGCGGACGGTTCGGACGAAGAGCATTCCTATGTGGGTGAAATATGTCAAAAATATGCCGCCGATGAGAGAATTAAATATGAGAAACTTGCTAAAAACGAAGGCATTTCAGGCAATACAAACGAGTGTCTTAAGATGGCAACGGGAGATTATATCGGACTCTTCGATCATGATGATATTCTTCATCCGAGTGCGCTTTTTAAATACAGAGAAGCAATCGACGAAGGCGCGGATTACATTTACTGCGACGAAGCGACATTTCAAAACGGCGACATTAACAATATGATTACGGTTCATTTTAAACCGGATTATGCGATAGACAATCTTCGAGCAAACAATTACATTTGTCATTTTTCGGTTTTCAAAAGAAGCCTTTTAAATAATACCGAACTTTTCAGAACAGAGTATGACGGAAGTCAGGATCACGATATGATTCTGCGTCTTACGAACCTTGCAAAAAAAGTTGTTCACGTCCAGGGGATTTACTATTATTGGAGAGCCCATGCCGGAAGTGTTGCAAGCGATATAAATGCAAAGACATATGCGATAGATGCAGCCAAGAGAGCGGTATCGGATCATTTGATCAATTGCGGAATATACAATACAAGCATTACTTCTTCGAGAGCTTTTGAAACCATTTTCAGATTGAAATACCAGGTGGTCGGCGAGCCTCTTGTATCCGTCATTATAAGCGACGATACTTCGGAATGCGTTGAAGCTTTAGACAGTTACAATACTTATTCAAATATTGAAATTATAAAAGAATCAGATTTTTCGGATGAACTTTCGGGACTTAACTTTTTCAAAAAGTTAAATTATCTTGCGGCAAAAGCCAACGGAGAGTACCTTTTCTTCCTTGACGGAAATGTAAAAGTTTCGTCTGCGGATATTGTGAAGGAACTGCTTTCGGTGGCACAAAGAAAAGATGTCGGAGCAGTCGGCGGCAAGATAATAAATTCTGCCGGAAAGATAGAGCATGCTTCGGTGGTAATCGGTATCGGAAAAGACAGGGCAGCAGGACTTGTTCATCACGGATTCGACAAAAAATACATCGGATATATGGGAAGACTCTGCTACATTCAGGACGTATCCGCTCTGGTACATGACATGCTCATGATCAAAAAGAGCGATTTTGAATTATGCGGCGGATTTGTCGAAGATTATAAAATTGCCTTTTCGGATGTCGCATTGTGTCTTGATCTACGAAGAATGGGACGCTTGAATGTTTTCGATCCGTATGCGGAAGGCATCAGCGACAAAGCACAGATTCTCATGGGAAGCGCCGACGAAGAATATGCCGATGACTTAAAGAGATTCAAGAAAATATACGAGAAAGAAATATCGAATACAGACCCGTACTACAATAAAAATCTTACCAAAGATTCTCTTGATTATTCGGTTTGTCAGAAAGCAGGAAAATGATAAATTTTATTTTTGTTTTACTTATATATTTAAGCTTCGCAATACTGATTTTCGCATTGAAGATTAACAAGAATTTAACCGGAAAAAAGAAGGTTTTGACTATTGTCATACCGACAGCGGCTTTCTTTTTGCAATTGATAATCGAATGGATTATATACATGATTCTGTTTGTATTCGGTGACAGCAAAAGTACTTACATTTCAGGGTCGATGATTATCAATGCAATTGAATTGTTTATTCCGTTTTTAACCGTATTTGTAATGGGAAGCATAAACGGCTGTACGAAAAAAATCGGTATCATATCTTTGATTGTGCTTATATTTGCAGTTCTTTCTTTTATCATGAAATACATTTATTCCGATGCTTTATTCAAAACGCTCGAAGACATAAACGGTTTATTGCTTGAAGATCCCCAGTCTTTGTCCTATATGGATTCATTAACAAACGAAAACGAACTTGAAGGATTCCAAAGAATTATTCTTGTTTTGAATGCGCTTCCTGCGTTATTGCTTGAAATATATCTGACGGTGACTGCCAAGAGCAGAAATAATAATTTGCGTAAATGACAAAAATAAAACCGGTATTTTGTCATGATGCCGGTTTTTGAAAAAACTATCCGGCCTATAATATTATTTGAAAGTATGCAAAAATCCGGAGGTAATAAAAGTGTTTGCCTGTAAGAATTGCGGCGGAAATATAATATACGATATCAAATCGAAAAAACTCGTCTGCAAAATATGTAATTCCTCGTTTGCTCCCGAAAGCATAACCAAAGAAAACGACAGTGTTGATTACGATTATTTCGAGACAACGATTTTTACATGTCCGCAGTGCGGTGCCAAGATTATGTGTGAAGAAAACGAAGCATCCAGCTTTTGCACATATTGTTCTTCTTCCACTGTTTTAACTTCGAGAATTTCCAAAGAAAAGAAACCCGATTATATTATTCCTTTTGAAAAAACAAAAGAGGAATGTATCGCATCATTTAAGAAGATTACAAAAAAAGCCATCCTTGCTCCAAATGAGTTAAAGGATGAAAAAATACTTGATAAATTCAAAGCCATATATGTTCCTTATTGGTTTTACGATGTGACGCAGGATAATCATTTTTCGGTAAGCGCCGCAGAGATGTACAATAACGGAGCCGCGGCTTTTACGGCTTTTGTAAATGTTACCGGAGATATCAACGGAGAATTTGAAGGCTTAAGCAGAGATGCTTCCTATAATTTTTCGGATGATCTCGGAGAGCGAATCGCTCCATTTTTTGCAAGTGAAAAAAAGAAGTTTTATCCTTCATATTTAAGCGGATTTTACGCCGACGTTTCCGATGTTCCGAGTAACGTTTACGAACATGAAGCGGTGGAACTTGCCAATGATGTTGCAAGAGAAGTGGTGACCGGGGAAGCAAAGGCTGAAAACGATAAACTTAAAATCTATCTTTCAAACGATGAAGCCACCAAACAGTTTGGCACCACAGTCACGGCAAAAAAAGCGCTTTACCCTATCTGGTTTATGTCTTTTAAACAAAAGAAAAAGATTGCATACATGACTGTTAACGGTCAGACCGGAAGAGCGGCAAGCGACTTCCCGGTATCGATACCGAAGTTTTTGCTGGCAACATTTATTCTTACGCTGCTTTTGTTTTTGCCGGCCCTTGGCGGTATGTTTTTGTTTTATGAAACCGCGCCTTACATGTTTCTTGATGTAACACTTCTTCTTTCGATTGCCGCATATATTATTTATTACGTGCAGATGAAGATCATGCAGATAAAGGATGCCGATTCAGAAGATGCCGGCAAATTCTATAAAAAATACGGAGTGGTATACATTAAGAACAAAGACAAAAATGAAGTCTTCAAAAAAATGCTCAAAGACAGCCTTTGGGATATTATAATCGGAGCAGTGTATGTACTGATTGTAATAAGCTTTATGTGGGATACATTATCCATCCTTTCGCTGACGGGTGTAATTGATGTGATGTTTAAGATCATTCTTTCTTTTGGTAATCTTGTACTGGCTGTAGTAGGTTTCATAAGAGGAGGAAGACTTAAAAACAGCTCGAAATATTACGGAATACTCGTCGGAATGATAAGTCTTGTAATTGTACTGGCGGGTCAGTTTATAGCACCGCAGAATAAATATTTATGCATTGCGTGCGGCATGGCGCTGACACTCGGGTGTTTCTTTACCATAATGGATCTGATTAAATACCACAACGAATTATCCATGAGACAGCCGCCGCATTTAAGAAGAAGAGGAGGTGACGAAATTGCCGATACTTATAATATGTAGTTTGTTTATCGCGTTTTTCATCGCATTCATTCTTTGTTTTTTTATAGCAAAAATAACTTCAACTCCTGCAAAGATAAAGGCTGAACAGGGAGAATTCGAATTAAGCGGAATAAAATACAACTGCGTTGCCAAAAATATTAAAGTGGTAAGCAAAGCAGCAATGATGTACCAAAAGCCATACGATCAGAATTAAGTAAATGACCTTCAAAAGTTGTAAAAAACAGCTGCGAAGGTCTTTTTTTACGGCAAAAAAGAAAAAATATCAAAAGTGTATTGACAAGTGTTATACACTGTTATATAGTGTTTACTGTTATAAGGTGTTTATTACACAGTATAACAGTTGGTTTGTTGGTAGGTAAGACGGTGGAAAATATGAAGATAATAATTAACAACTCTTCTATGGTACCCATATATGTGCAGATTATTCAGCAGATTAAAGCTCAGATTGCTGACTGCTCATTAAAAGATAACGAAGCGCTTCCTTCGGTCAGAGCCTTGTCAAAAGATTTGAACATAAGCGCGTTAACCGTAAAAAAAGCATACGATGAACTCGAAGCGGACGGCTTTGTAACAACCGTTCACGGAAAAGGAACATACGTCAACGGCAACAATTCGGAATTCATCAAGGAGAACAGACTTAAAGAAGTCGAAGATGAAATCAGAACGGCGATAGAGAAGGCAGACAATTATGCAATTCCCAGAGAACAGGTCAGGGAGATGTTTGAGATGCTTATCGAGGATTAAGCCGGAGGAACCGATATGATAAAGATTGATGGATTAAAAAAAGAATACAGTGATTTCAAACTTGATATATCAGTCGAATTTGAAAACGGAACGATTAACGGAATCGTCGGTACGAACGGCGCAGGCAAGAGTACCTTGTTTAAAGCCATTCTCGGTCTTATCTCATACAAAGAAGGCGTGATAACTATTAATGATAAAAACGTCAGGGATTTTAAATATGACGACAAAGAAAGAATCGGATGTGTAATGACGGATTCGTTTTTCTCTGAAACTTTCAGTATTAAAGATATTGCGGCAATAATGAAAGCCACATATAAATCTTTTAACCGGGATGCTTTTATAAAAAAATGCGAGGAACATAAACTTCCTCTTAACAAGAAAATAAGAGATTTTTCAAACGGTATGAAAGCAAAGGCCAAAGTTCTTTGTGCTCTGTCAATTGATACGGATGTTCTTATTCTCGATGAACCCACGGTCGGACTCGACATTATAGCAAGGGACGAGATTCTCTCGGAAATAAGAGATTACATGGAAGAAAACGAAAACAGAATTGTTTTAATCAGTTCGCATATTTCTTCCGACATAGAAAAGCTTTGCGATACCACGTATATGATTAACGACGGAAAGATTGTTTTTCATGATGATACGGACAGACTCCTCGGCGATTATGCGGCTCTTAAGGTTGATGAAGACAGTTTCGAAAAGCTGGATAAAAGCCATATAATGGCATACAAAAAAGAGAAGTACGGATATGAATGCCTTACAAACGAGAAGGAGTATTATTCGGAAAATTATCCCTCAATGGTAATTGAAAAAATGACCGTGGATGAAATGATGATGATAATCATCAAAGGAGAAAAAGTATGAAGGGATTGCTCGTAAAAGATTTAAGAATAGCCGCAGAACAGAAAACTCTTTTGGCACTCATGCTTTTTTGCGCATTAATATGTCTTTTTACTATGCGTGATCCGACTTTTGTAATCGGATACATGTGTCTTATATGCGCTACTCTCGGATCGACAACTTGTGCGTACGATGAGATGAATAAAGGAATGTCTTTTATTATGACACTTCCGTATTCAAGAAAAGTTTATGTTTTTGAGAAGTATCTGTTCTCGCTTATGATGGGATTAGGCGCTTGGGTTTTAAGTACGATTCTTGCAACGGCCTGTATGTTTATACTTAAAAAGCCCATTGGAGCGGAATACTTCTCTACGGTATTTATGTTTCTGTCTCCCATATTTTTAATACCCGGAGTAATGATTCCAATAATACTCAAATTCGGACATGCCAGAAGCAGAATAGCTTTATTTATAATAGTCGGAATCGTACTTGCATTAGGCGGTATCTTATCGCTGGTCGGTTCCGTAAATATCGGGATGGGAAATTACTTTTTTGATGCCGGTGAAGTATACGGAATGATAAGAGTTATTCCCATGCGAGATATTGCAGCGATAATCACGATAATTACGATTTTATTCTTTGTTGCTTCCATGATGTTAAGCCTGGCATTGATAAAGAAGAAAGAATACTGATATTGCATAAATCAATATCTTGTATTTATATTGATATAAAAATCACAATCTGGTATAGTATTAAAAGTTTGTGAATGAAAAAAATACAAATACAGCAATAAAAAAGAAGGAGAGGAAATGGCTTCATTAATTGAAATCAGGAATATGTGTAAGATATACAATCCGGGTGAAAATGAAGTAAGAGCACTCGATCATGTATCCCTGTCAATCGGAGAGAATGAATTTGTAGCCATCATCGGTCATTCGGGATCCGGTAAATCCACACTTATGAACATGCTTGGATGTCTGGATGTTCCTACCAGCGGAATATATCTTTTGCACGGCTCGGATGTATCGCTTATGACGGATGATGAACTTTCGGATATAAGAAATCAGGAAATCGGATTTATTTTTCAGGGCTTCAATCTGATATCCAACCTTACGGCGTTTGAAAATGTCGAACTTCCGCTTATATACAGAGGAGTGTCCAAAAGAGAGAGAAGCAATCTGGCAAAGGAAGCACTTCGAAAGGTCGGACTTGAAAACAGAATGGATCATAAGCCTTCGGAAATGTCCGGCGGTCAGCAGCAAAGAGTTGCCATCGCAAGAGCAATCGCTCAGGCGCCTCCCGTAATCCTGGCCGATGAACCCACCGGAAACCTGGATTCGCATTCAACCAAGGAAATAATGAACATTTTAAAGACGCTTCATTCCGAAGGCAGAACGGTAATCATCATTACACATGATAACGATATAGCCGCCAATGCCGAGAGAATAGTCCATATAGAGGATGGAAAGATTACATCGGATTCTTCCAATGACGGAAATATGAGCAGAGATGATATTGCAAGAGAAATCAGAGGAAATTCAACGATGTACGGAAACGAATCGGATGATGACGATACAGTAACACAGGAATCAAAAGATTACCCCGATTCGCAAACCATTATGGAAGCGAACGAAATAAATCTTTCGACAGAAGAAAAGAAAGATTATCCGGAATCGGAAGTTGTTGCAGAAAACATAGATTTACATTTGAATGGAGAGAATTAAGATGAGCAAGAAGGAAAAAGCACAAATTTCACTCGACAGAGAGGATCTTGATGCGCAGCTTGAAGCAGCGGCTTTAAAAAGAAAAAAAGCAAAAAGAAAGAAAGTTATTATAAGGGTAATAATTGTTGCGGTTATCCTCTTTGTGGTTCTTTTAATCGGAGGCGGCGTTATCGCTATTATGGCTTCAAAGAAAGTACAGGATAAAACAGTTAATGTAACCCATGCCACAGAGGAAGAAATCACTCAGGAAGTTAAGATTAACGGTACGGTTCAAAGTGCCAATATTCAGCATTTCTACTCACCTGCAGCCATTAAGGTTGAGAGCGTTGTTGAAGTAGGAACTTATGTTAAGAAGGGCGATCCCATTATCAAGTTCGAAAAAGAATCCTATGAACTTGCATTAAAGCAGGTAGAACTTAACGACAAGATTACCGAGAACAGCTACCAGAGCAGTGTGTCGGACAACAACAATTCATTGAGCAAACTTGCACAGGCGCAGGCTGATGTTGCCAAGTATCAGGCAGAAGTTGATGAGCGACAGGCAATCGTTGACAACTATGATGAAAACGGAGCCATGAACAAACTCAATAAGGATGTTCAGACACAGATTGCCATGGAGCAGGGTACAATCGAATATTGTACTGTCGAAATTGACAATCTTTGGGTTGAATATAAGATGCAGGTCGGCTATGAAAATATGAGCCAGGGTGAAGCCGAACAGGCTAAAAAAGAATTTGAGGCAAGAGCCGATGTTAAGGAATTAAGAGACAAGATCAATTACTCAAATGATGTAATTAAAAATGTAAGCGGATTGATTTCCGACAAGACGGAAAGTCTTGCGGAAGCAAAAGCCAATCTTGCCGAATCAAAATCAAAACTTGAATCGGCAAAGGCACAGGTTGAATCTTACAAAGCAACATCAGGAAACAGCTATGACAGAGAAAACCTTCAGCTTCAGGGTGAGTTGAATACATTAAAATCAGGCAGTGCATACGAAGAGATTTTAAAATACGAAAACGGATGCCTTGTAGCTCCTTTTGACGGTATCGTAACCAATTCATTTGTAAGCGAAGGAATGACAACATCGGTTACAGGAAGTGAAATCATCGAGTTCTCAAGTATTGATGATGTAAATGTTGCGGTTTCCATCGGCAAGAAAGACTTAAGCAAAATCAAGGAAGGCCAGAAGGTTAAAGTAACTATTCTTGATAAAGATTATGACGGCGAGATTTCAAAGATAGCCCGTATGGCTGTAGCATCTACCGGAAGTTCATCCGTATCCGCATTGATTAAGATTCTTAATCCCGATGAAGATATTTATCTCGGAATCGATGCAAAGAATGTAATTGTTACCGCACATGAAGATTCATGTCTCACTCTTCCTTCGGAATCAATCAACGTGGACAGTGAAGGATTCTTTGTATACATTGTTAACGATGCAAATGTTATAGAAAAAGTTCCCGTAACGCTCGGTATTTCTTCGGAAGACCGTACACAGGTTACGGAAGGCGTTGATGAAAACGACAAGGTAGTAACGTATGTTACATCCATTGTAAAAGAAGGTGCAGTTGTAGTTCCCGTTGATGAAGCGGATGTGAATGCAATGCTTGAAAAAATGGGTGTTGACGCAGGAGTCACAATCACTAATGATTAATACTTGAATTAAGTTAACGGAAATAATATGGGACAGTTTTTGGAATATGTAAAAATTGCATATAAAAGCATACTTTCAAACAAAGGAAGAACTTTCCTTACCATGCTCGGAATCATAATCGGTATTTCTTCGGTAATCATGATTACGGGACTCGGAAGCGGTGTAAAAAATGCTTTGGACGGATCGCTCGGAGATCTCTTCAGAGGCCAGACTTACATTTATTCCACAGGTGAAGAAAATATCACTGTGGATGACATTAATTATATTAAAAACAATGTCAAAGGCTTGAAGATGTGCACCATGGAAAACTATTACAGGGGAACCGCTCAATCCGTAAAGGGAGAGTTCACGGTAGATTATTACATGGTCAACGAAACGTATGAATACTTTGCAGTGGAAGGTATGCTGCACGGCAGATATTTTACCGAGGATGAAGTTAACAATGCCGAAAATGTAGCCGTTATAGATGAAGCGGGAGCAAAGGCATTCTTCGGAAGTACGGATGTTGTAGGTCAGTCTTTCTATGTGGATTTGTATGGAGATTTGCTGGAATACCGAATTGTCGGAGTAAGAAAAGCCAAGGAATCTCAGCTTATGAATCTGGTTAACAATTTAAACGGAGACTATAATCTGGTTAAACTTGAAACACCATACACACATTATGAAAAAGCAACCAATGATACATGGATAATGGATAATAACAGCGATGTACTTATATCTTCCGATTCTCCGGATGTTAACGATACTTTGAAGAGAATAGTTAATATTCTTGAAAGCAGACATGATGTCAGGGGAGAGGAACAGTTTTACATCGATTCATTTGATTCGTACATGGAAAAAATAAATCAGGTAATCGGATATGTTACACTCTTTATCGGATTTGTTTCCGCAATTTCTCTTTTGGTAGGCGGTATCGGAGTTATGAATATCATGCTCGTATCCGTAACGGAGAGAACATCGGAAATCGGTATCAGAAAAGCGCTCGGTGCGAGAACAGGATCCATCATGACTCAGTTTCTTGCAGAAGCTGCAATGATAACCTTTGTGGGTGGAATTATCGGAGTTTTGCTCGGATACGGCGGTGCAGAAGCATTGTGTTTTTTGGTGAGCAAGATTGCCAAGATGTCCGTGCATATCTCAATTAATATTTTCGTGGCTTTGGGTGCCGCAATTTTCTCTGCTGCGGTAGGATTGTTCTTCGGAATTTTCCCTGCAAAAAAAGCAGCAACATTAAGCCCGATTGAAGCATTAAGACAGGAATAGATAATGAGCAGATTTTTGGAATATTGCAAAATAGCATTCTTTAATATCAAATCAAATAAAATCAGAGCTCTTTTGACAATGCTTGGCATCATCATCGGAATTTCGTCCGTGGTGGCAATAGTCAGCCTCGGAAACGGATTTAAAAAATCGATTAACGATGAACTCTCAAGCCTTGCCGGAAATACCATTGAAATATATTCCATCGGTGATTTTGATTTTACTGATGAAGACCTGGAAGCAATAAAGGAAAAGGAAAAACATATCGTCGGAATTTCTCCGTCCCTTACGCTTCCCGGAGAAGCATCCTATAAAGATTTAAAGACTTATTCGATGCAGGTTAAACTCGGCAATGAGTTTTTGAATGAAGCATCAAAATACGACATGCTTTACGGCAGATATTTCACAAAAGAAGAGTGTGAATATTGCGAAAAGGTTTGTATTTTGGATAAGAGTTCCGCACGTTTAATCTTCGGAACCGAAAATGCGGTCGGAATGACCATAGATTTATATTACGGTAACAATAAAAGAGGCGGCACTTTCAGAATCATCGGTATCAGAGATGACAATTCCTCCCAGATGGCAGACTTGTTTATGGGTACAGGAGGAGTTGATGTTAAAGCTGAATGTCCGTTCACTTCTTTTATGGATGCTTTGGGACTTACAGGAGTTATAGAAGGATATCCTCAGATAGTAATTCTTATGGATGATGCCGAAAATGCGGATACTGTATTGTCTCATTCCAGAGCAATCCTTGAAGCAAGACATGATGTCAGAGGTGAAAACCAGATTATTGCATTTGATTACAACATGATTTTCCAGTCAGTTGATGCATCACTTACCATGGTGACGCTTCTCATAATGCTCGTAGCGGCGATATCGCTTTTTGTAGGCGGTATAGGAGTTATGAATATCATGCTTGTATCCGTTACCGAAAGAACAAGAGAAATCGGTATAAGAAAGGCACTTGGGGCAAGAACGGGATCCGTGCTTACACAGTTTCTCGTAGAGGCGGCATCGATATCCCTTCTCGGAGGAATTATAGGTATTGTTTTGGGTCTTGGCGGTGCTGAATTGGTTTGTTTCCTTGTTTCAAACTTAAGCACTTCCAAACTGGTTGCTGATTTTAACCCGTTTTTTATCCTCGGTATTGCCGTTTTCTCAATGTCAATCGGTATAGTATTCGGTATTCTGCCTGCAAGAAAGGCGGCCAAATTAAGCCCTATCGAAGCATTGAGAAAAAGATAAATTCGGTGATAAACTTAATTGTTTTTCATATACATCCCCTTTCAAACAAAGAATCGTTTTCGATTCTTTGTTTTTTTATGATATAATAAACGCGATGTGCTTATTGCAAAATGATTATTGAAGGATTGATATGAGCAGTTTCAGAAAGGGTTTTACAGACGGAATTCCGATAGGACTCGGATACCTTGCGGTATCTTTTTCTTTTGGTATTCTCGCTGTTGCAGGCGGACTCAATGTTTGGCAGGCGACTCTTATTTCAATGACCAATTTAACAAGCGCCGGACAGTTTGCGGGACTTACCATAATGCTTTCAAGAGGAAGCATTATCGAAATGATTGTTTCCCAGTTTGTAATCAACTTAAGATATTCACTTATGTCGATTTCCATGTCCCAGCATATAGATAAAAGCATGAATCTTCCGAGGAAGCTCTTTTACGGAGAATTCCACACCGATGAAATATTTGCCGTAGGTATGGGACGCCCCGAGAAACTTAATCATAAATATTTTCTCGGCGTTATTATCGCTCCTTATATCGGATGGTCGCTTGGAACTTTTCTCGGCGCCGTATGCGGTGAGATTCTTCCGGCCATGATTACGAGTGCCCTGGGAGTGGCTTTGTACGGAATGTTTATAGCCATAATTGTTCCTCCGATGAAACACTCATACAAGATAAGCATTGTTGTGGCTATCGCAATTGCTTTGTCTCTTTGCTTTAATTTTATTCCGCTTCTCAAAAATGTATCTTCGGGATTTTCGATTATAATCTGTGCCGTTGTCGCTTCGATTTTCGGCGCCCTTGTATTTCCCGTGGATGATGAAAAAAAGGAGAGCGTGGCAGATAATGATAATACGAAGGGGGATAAGAAATGAACTGGCTTGAATTCTTAAAATACCTTTTCGTGATGGCAGGCGTAACATATTTAATAAGAGTCCTTCCGTATGTTTTCATGAGGAAGGAAGTCAAGAACAGGTTTTTTAAATCTTTTCTTTTGTATGTTCCCTACACCGTGCTTGCGGCCATGACAATTCCGGCTATTCTTTTTGCGACCGGAAGCATTTACAGCGCTATAGCGGGTCTTTTAGTGGCGGTTATCGTGGCATTGTTTGAAAAAGGACTGCTTACCGTTGCGATTTCCTCATGCGTGGCGGTTTTGGCAGTTGAGTTGATTCAAAAATTTATTCTGTGATAAACATACACTGATTTCTCTTTTGGAGATAATAATTTTGATAAACTAAGAGGCTTACATGTTTTTTGGAAAGTCTTTTTTGAAAAAGAAATTAATATAATATATAATATTTCTGTTATAAGAAAAATATACAGGCATCAATAATCGGGAGATTAATAATGGAAAAAGTAGCTGATACATTAAACAGAGAAAAATTAACAAAAGCCATGAACGGCTGTATTGAGTGGATAAGAGATTTTTTTGAGAAGAACGGCAAAGGATGCAATGCGGTTCTCGGTATATCCGGAGGAAAAGATTCATCCGTTGCTGCGGCAATTCTTGTTGAAGCACTCGGAAAAGACAGAGTAATCGGTGTGCTTATGCCAAACGGCGAACAGGCCGATATCGACATGGCTTACAAACTTGTAAATCACCTCGGAATCAAACATTATGTTGTCAATATCAAAGATGCGTTTGACGGAATCGTCAATGCTTTCCCCGATGACCTTAAATTAAGCGAGCAATCCAGAATCAATTTGGGACCGAGACTCAGAATGAGCACCGTTTATGCCGTATCACAAAGCGTTAACGGTCGTGTTGCAAATACCTGCAATCTTTCCGAAGACTGGGTAGGATATTCAACAAGATACGGCGATTCGGTCGGTGATTTTTCTCCTCTTTCACATTTTACGGTTCAGGAAGTAAAAGAAATCGGAAGAATCCTCGGTCTTCCGAAAGAATTGGTGGATAAGGCACCAAGCGACGGTCTTTGCGGAAAGACGGATGAAGATAATCTCGGCTTTACCTATGCCGAACTTGACAGATATATAAGAACAGGCGAAATAGACGACGAGGAAAAGAAAAAGTTAATCGACAGAAAGCATGAGATGAACCTTTTCAAACTTGATGTAATGCCCTCGTACGTACCCAAGTGGGAGTAAAATATGAACAGCGGATATGAAAATTTAAAACAACAGATAATAGAGCTCATACATTTTTTGAGAAGCATGCTTTATCCCGAGATATTCGGCGAGATGGGTTACAAGTCATCCGATTCGTTAAAATCGGAAGCAAGATTCGTACTTATTGATTCGCTAAGGACTGTTTGCGATGAAGGAAAAGATGTTGAGAAAATTGCGGATGAGATTTTCAAACAGCTTCCGAATGTCAAGGCACTTCTTGATACCGATGTTCAGGCGGCTTATGTGGGAGATCCCGCTGCACAGTCGACAAAAGAGGTTATGCTTGCTTATCCTGCATTTGAGGCAATCAGCATATTCAGAATCGCGCATGAGTTTTACAAGCTTGAAGTTCCGATTCTTCCGAGAATGATGACCGAATATGCACATAAAAATACAGGCATAGATATTCACCCGGGAGCTACAATCGGAAAATTCTTTTTCATCGATCACGGAACAGGTGTGGTAATCGGAGAAACAACCACAATCGGAGAAAACGTTAAACTTTATCAGGGCGTAACGCTCGGTGCAAAGAGCTTTGCGGTCAATCCTGACGGATCTTTGGTTAAGGGAATAAAAAGGCATCCGGACATCGGAAACAATGTGGTAATATATGCAGGAGCCACCATACTCGGCGGCAATACAAGCATCGGAGACAATTGCGTTATCGGTGGAAATGTCTGGCTTACGCATTCCGTTGATGCCGGCAACACCGTGCTTGCCGCACATGAAAGAAATGAAATATTTACCAATTAGAACATCAAAAAAGAATCTCAGGTTTTGAGATTCTTTTTTGATTAATCAAAGTATTTTATCCACATGTAAATCTTTTTCCTTGGAAAGATCAACCATCTCATCACCGCATTGAACAATCGGTTTGGAAAGAGCATTCTTATTTATGAATATTATCTTTCCGGCTCTGCCGTCGCTTAGCTGAACGGTGTAATGAAGATAAGTGTTGCTTACGTTTTCAAGGAATGTGAGAATGAAGTGTGCATCGTATTTTTGAAGTCCTTCGTTCTCATAAAGTTCGATTACCCTGAAAGGACACATGGGTCCTCGGTAAATTCTTGCCGATGTCATTGCATCGTATACATCCACGATTCCGACTATCTTTGCATATGTGTCGATTCTGTCTGCGGTAAGTCCGAGAGGATATCCCGAGCCGTCGCATTTTTCGTGATGCATTAATGCCGAGTTGGCTATATGTACGTTCACACCCTGAGCTTTCAAAATATGATAGCCTTCCACGGTGTGGGTCTTTACCAGCTGATATTCATCGGTTGTGAGCTTTTCTGGCTTCTTGATAATGGAATCGGGAATTTTTAATTTTCCCAGATCATGAAGCATTCCGCAAAGTGTCAAAAGATCAATTTCTTCAGGTTTCATCTTAAGCCATCCGCCGAATACATTGCAGATAAGCGACACATTCATTGAATGGGCGAAAGTCAAATCATCGTACTGACGCATATTGTGAAGCATGTCCATCGTGCTGTACGAAGAATTCTTTGCCTGGTTTATCAGACTTTTTGTATTGTTTAAAAGCTCGTCCGTGTTGATGGGAGAGTTTAATTCGACAATATTGTTTATGCTGCTCTTGAAATCCGTAAGGGTATCGTCGAAGGTATTCTTGAAATCAGTGAAATCTTTGCTTTGCTTAATGATTTCAGAATGAGGCGGCTCTTTAAGCTCCGGAGCCGGAAGAACCTCTTCGTGCGGTACATCCTGCATTTCGTCTTCGACACGTACCGACATTATCGAATAGAATTCAAGACGCGTAATTATTTTATCCGTAAGAACCGTTCCGTTGGTAAGAATCATCTGACCGTTGTAGCTGTAGACATCTTCGGCCAGAACATATCCGGGAACAAGGTCCTTGGTTTTAATTCTTTTCATAAAGTAACCCGTTTTCCGAAAAGCAGCGCTTTTCACAAACACTTTAACATCAAAATCTTAAAGAAATTATAAGAAAAAAAGGGACAAAAGTCAAATAATACTATTGACAGAGAAGACAGGAAATAGTAAGGTAGAAATGATAAAAAAATACGTCTCTTATTCAGAGTGGTGGAGGTACATAGGACCTGCGAAGCCACGGCAACCCCATTTAGGAAGGTGCCAACCTGAGCGAGCAATCGAACAATAAGAGGACAGTGGTATAAAATGATTTTTGAATGCCGGTCCTTTTAGGAGCGGTTTTTTTATCATAACCGTTGTTTGATTTTATAAGGAGTTATTTATGGAAAGAAAAATCTTTACTTCCGAATCCGTTACCGAAGGTCATCCCGACAAAGTCTGCGATGCGGTATCGGATGCTATTCTTGATGCATGTATGAAAGAAGATCCCGAAAGCCGTGTGGCATGTGAGACTGCTGTATGTACGGGATTTGTACTTGTTACGGGCGAGATTACCACAAAGGCACATCTTGATTATCAAAAAATCGTCAGAGAAACAGTAAACGAAATCGGTTACAATGATGCCAAGACAGGATTTGACGGCAACACATGTGCCGTATTCGTGGCTATGGACGGACAGTCCGCAGATATCGCCATGGGCGTTGACAAGGCTTTGGAAGCCAGAAACAAAGAAATGAGCGATGAAGAAATCGAAGCTATCGGTGCCGGCGATCAGGGTATGATGTTCGGTTATGCGACAAATGAAACCGATGATTATATGCCTTATCCCATCTACTATGCGCACAAGCTTTGCCGTCAGCTTACAAAGGTAAGAAAAGACGGAACACTCAAATACCTTCGTCCCGACGGAAAGAGTCAGGTATCGGTAGAGTATGACGATAACGGTAAGCCGGTACGTTTTGATGCGGTTGTTTTATCCACACAGCATGATGAAGATGTTACACAGGAACAGATTCACGAAGATATTAAGAAGTATGTTTTCGATGAAGTACTTCCCAAGGATATGGTTGATGAGAATACCAAATATTTCATCAATCCCACAGGACGTTTCGTAATCGGCGGACCTCACGGCGATGCAGGCCTTACAGGCCGTAAGATTATCGTAGACACCTACGGCGGATATGCACGTCACGGCGGCGGAGCATTCTCCGGTAAAGACTGCACAAAGGTTGACCGTTCAGCAGCTTATGCGGCAAGATATGTTGCAAAGAATATCGTGGCTTCCGGAATGGCTGACAAGTGTGAGATTCAGCTTTCCTATGCAATCGGTGTTGCAAAGCCCACATCAATTATGGTTGATACTTTCGGCACAGGAAAAATTTCAGATGAAAAGATTGTTGAGATTGTAAGAGAAAACTTCGATCTTCGTCCTGCCGGAATCATAAAGATGCTTGATCTGAGAAGACCCATCTACAAGCAGACTGCAGCTTACGGACACTTCGGAAGAAACGATTTGAATCTTCCCTGGGAAGCGCTTGATAAAGTTGACGTTTTGAAAAAATATTTATAAGATAAAAGACGAATGGATGTTTCGATAAAGAAACATCCATTTGTTAAATTTGCAGACAGGAAAAGAAAAGATGAATGTTAGAATAAAAAAGCTTTCTGAAAATGCAATCATTCCCACTTACGGTACACCATTTGCCGCAGGTGCGGATTTATACGCATGTATTGATGAAAAAACGGATATTGCACCGGGAGAGACCAAAATGGTCGGTACAGGCATAGCCATGGAAATTCCCGAAGGATATGTGGGACTTGTTTTTGCAAGATCGGGTCTGGCATGCAAAAAAGGACTTGCTCCCGCCAACAAGGTCGGAGTTATTGACAGCGATTACAGAGGCGAGATAAAAGTTGCCCTTCACAATCATAATATTTCGGGGGATGCTTTAAGCGTGGAATCGGGTGAGAGAATAGCACAGATATCCATAGTGCCTTATCTTAAAGCCGAATTCGAAGAGTGCGACAGTCTCGAAGATACGGACAGAGGAGAAAAAGGATTCGGATCAACAGGATCTTTTTAGTTTATACACCGGTCAAATCAAAATCCGGGATAAATGAATCAGAGGCGGTATCGCCTTCCTGAAAATATGCATTTTTTATTCCGAGAGAGAGTACGTAATCAAGAAGTTTTTCGTACTCTCTTTTTGTTACTTTTCTGAGCAGCTCCGGATTCTTTTCGCCTGCTTTTTTAAGAGCATTTGAATTTTCCATCGGAGTATATTGATTCATCAAAGATATATAGATTTTATCTTCATAAGTTTCGTATAAATATTTTACGACATCTTTTGCATTCTTTACTCCAAGCGGGAGAAGGAGGTGTCTTACAATCACACCTTTTTTCATAAGACCTTTATCGTCAAATACCGGTTCGCCGACCTGACGAAACATTTCCGCAATCGCTTTTTGGGCAGTTTCTCGATAGTGCGGAGCATTGGAATATTTTATCGCCATCGCTTCATCAAAATATTTAAAATCGGGCAGATAAATATCAATCAAACCGTCAAGCGTATGAAGAGTTTCGGGCAGTTCGTACGCAGATGAATTATATACAATCGGAATGGTAAGTCCGTTCTTTTTGGCAAGGATTAAAGCTTCTTTGATTTGATAAACAAAGTGAGAGGGAGTGACAAGATTTATGTTGTTGGCACCCTGAGACTGAAGCGATAAAAATATATCCGAAAGTCTTTCGATTGAAACTTCTTTTCCGATTAATCCTCTGGATATTTTTTCGTTCTGGCAAAAGACGCATTTTAAATTACAGCCGCAAAAGAATACGGCTCCGCTTCCGTTTTCTCCGCTTATGGGAGGCTCTTCGTAAAAATGGAGGGCAGCTCTGGCAAGCGTTACCTTTTCGCCCTCGCCGCAAAAACCTTTGTGCTCGCTTCGATCGATATTACAAAGTCTTGGACATAAATTGCATGCTGACGCCATTTTTGAATCCTCTCGAAATTCAAATCGATGAAAATATTTACACATCGATGAATTATTTTTTCTCAAACATGGAACATTATATCACAATATATGTAATCCTTGCTTTTTATATGGGCATTTACTAAAATGTTAAAGGTAAGAGGATAAAGATTAATGGGCAAGAATAAAAAGAAAAAAGATTATAAATTCATCGGATTGATTGCGGTTGAGATTCTCTTTATTTTGACCTGGATTGTGCTTTCATTTACGGGGAACAAAGAAATCATTCATATCAATCCTTCTTCTTTTACGGGCAGCATTTCGGGAGATGATGCAAACGGAATATCCATCTCATCGAATGTTACCTCTTCATCTTTTCTGCTTAAAAAAGGTGCATACAGAATCAGATTAAAATATCATACCAATGCAGATCAGAAAAATACTGTTCTTGTTACTCCTTATTCGGAGAATTACAATCCCGTTAAAACAAATGCGGTTACTTTATACAGCGGTCAGAACGAGACAGATTATGTGTGTTATGTTTCATCAAAATGTGAAGCGGCATTAAACGTAAATTACGCCGGTGAAGGCGAGTTTACAATTTACGGAGCAGACATAGTAAAAACCAATATTTTGCAAAGAGAAGTAATTGCAATTGCTTTTTTGCTTTTCGCAATTATTGATGTTCTTTATATTCTTGTTCGCAAAGGCTTTTTCACCAAAGAAAGAAAAGTGACATGGCTTCTTTTATCCGCATGCTGTATTCTGGCATCCTTACCGCTTCTTACGGACTATATGGTAATGGGAAGCGATTACATTTATCATCTTCTTCGTATCGAAGGAGTTAAAGACGGTATTCTTGCCGGATATTTTCCTGTCAGGATTTATCCCGAATGGATATACGGATACGGTTATATCGATGCTGTTATGTACGGCAATTTCCTTTTGTATTTTCCTGCCCTGTTAAGACTCATCGGTTTTTCGGTTACATTCTCATACAAGGCATTTATTCTGCTTATTAATATTCTGACGGTAATATCTTCCTATGTTTGTTTTAAGAGTATTTTTAAAGACAAAAAAGCGGGCATACTTGCAAGTTTTCTCTATGTGCTGATGCCGTACAGACTTGTTGCGTTATACAATCTTTCAAGAGCGGGAGTTTTCTGCGCCGCAATTTTCCTTCCGATAGTATTGCTCGGATTATATAAAATCTTTACAGACGATATAAACGATAAAAATATAAATACAATTTTATAATCGCATCCTTCGGTATATGCGGAGTATTGTGGAATCATGTTTTGACCACGGAAATAATTGCATTTTTCATCATTATTTTCTGTTTGAGTTTAATTAAAAGAACATTCAAACTTAAAAGATTTATCCAGCTTTTATCTACACTTTTGGTATCTTTCGCAGCGAGCCTTTGGTTCGTCATTCCGTTTTTGGATAATTACATGAATCAGAATCTCCAGATAAAAAATGTATCTGCAAGAACGATTCAAAGTCGCGGATTATTCCCCGCTCAGCTTTTTGCATTTTTCATAAAGCAGGATACCAATTATACAATGTACGGTCAGAGCGGCATGGAAAAATCTCTTACTTTAACGGTCGGATTTACGATTGTGCTCGGATTGTTTTTATTCCTTGTTGCCGCAGCATTGAATGAAGAAAAGAAAAATAAGTATGTAATGACGGGAATGCTTTTTACACTCTTTTCCGTATTGACAGGATGGATGTGCACGATGTTTTTCCCCTGGGATGTTCTTCAGGAGAGCAATCCTCTTTTTAAAACTTTAATATCGAGTCTGCAGTTCCCTCCGAGACTCCTTATGGTGCTTTCAATCTTTATGATTATGGCATCGCTTTGTGCATATATGCTCTTTAAGGAGAAGGGTAAAATCGCAGATGCAATGGCTTTGGGACTCATAATCCTTTCCGTGATATCCACGCTTTTCTATTCGTCGGAACTTCTTAATGTCAATGCACCTTTCAGGCTTTACGATGTGCCCGAATTCGGTACGGGATTTACTTCGGGAAGCGAATATATATTTGATGAGATAAAAAGCAATTACAACGATCTGCTTACATACAGAGATGCGATTCCAAGCGGCAATGTTGAGATGACGGATTATTCAAAAGACGGACTCGACTGCGTGGTTAATTGCATTAACGAAAGCGGCGAAAACGGTTTCGTGGATCTTCCCATGCTTTTCTATATCGGCTATTCCGCCAAGGACCTCGATACGGGAGAAAACATGACCTGCATCTTTGGCGACAGATGCGATATAAGGGTAATAATCCCTCAGGGTTATGCCGGAAGATTTGAAGTAAAATATACCGGAAGAGGATACTGGCGAATCGGAGATTTGATGAGTGTCTTAACTATAATTGCCGTTGGAGCATGGGTATTGGTATCCGTTAAGAAAAACAAAAAGAGAGCATAAAGAAAGCATAAAAAAAGGATGTTGGAAAATTCCAACATCCTTTTGCTTAGAGTGTTTTATTTGAAATATCTTTCGTAAAGACCTTTGAATGCCTTGCCGTGTCTTGCTTCATCACGAGCCATTTCATGAACTGTGTCATGGATTGCATCGAGGTTGAGAGCTTTGGCACGTTTTGCAAGATCTGTCTTGCCTGTTGTGGCACCGTTTTCTGCTTCTATTCTCATCTCAAGATTTTTCTTTGTTGAATCTGTTAATACTTCACCGAGAAGCTCTGCGAATTTGGCAGCATGTTCAGCTTCTTCAAAAGCTGCTTTTTCCCAGTAGAGACCGATTTCGGGATAACCCTCTCTGAAAGCTACTCTTGACATTGCAAGATACATACCTACTTCTGAACACTCACCGTTGAAGTTTGCTCTTAAATCTTCTTTGATATCTTCGGGAGCATCGCTTGCAACACCGAGTACATGTTCAGCAGCCCAAGCCATATCTTCTGCCATGGGGGAGAACTTTGATGCGGGAGCACCGCAAACGGGACATTTTTCGGGAAGGGGATCTCCCTCGTGAACGTAACCGCATACATTACATACATACTTCATAATTATTTACCTCCGTTTTTATGACGTTAATAAATTATATCATATACGATGCTTCTTTGTAAAAGACGATCGTATACCTATTTCCTCTTTTTTTATAATCCTTATATAGTTGGGAATATGCTTGGCAAGTATTGCAGCACTTCCTACAGCCAATATTAAAGGATATATAAAATTATGATTGGTTATCCCAACATAAACAGGGAAGGAAATAAGCATTGTCAGTGTGGCGAGCACGATGTAATCGGTGGTCAGAGTAATAACGGCTATAAGTACCGCAGCGATTAAAAACAACCACCATCTGTAACCCAGGATACAGCCGCAAAGTGTGGCAAATCCTTTTCCGCCTTTGAATTTAAGATAAAAGGGGAAAATGTGACCGAGAATCGCCATCGAAGCTGCGATATATGGAAGGTATTCATATTCTGCAAAGAAAGTTCTTGCGACGAATACAACCACGGCTCCTTTTAATATGTCAACGGCACCCACAAAAACACCCCATTTCCATCCTAAAGTCAATGTAGTGTTCGAAGCTCCGAGGTTTCCGCTTCCTCCGCTTCTTATATCTTTTTTAAGAATTTTGGAGATGATAAATGCCGTGTTTATGCTTCCTGCAAGGTAGGCTATCAAAGCACCCAAAATATAAACAGTCATAGTGCCTCCGAATAAAAGTGATTTCTCTGTAATAGTACAATTTTTTGGCTGAAAATTCAATCATATAAAAATGTTTTCAAATACATAACAAATGTTGTATACTTTATTTTGAATTGCGTAAACTTTGAGGCTTTAAAAACCTAAGTGTTACAGGGGAAAATATGAAATTAAATTACAAAAGAACGATTCTTGCCGGATTGGCTTTTATGTCAATTTCCGGATTCTGGGGAATGTACGATGCCGTAACTCCGCTTATCCTTAAGGATTCATTCCATTTGAGCGAGGTTTTGAACGGTGTTGTAATGGCTATGGATAATGTATTTGCTCTTATCCTTCTTCCCGTATTCGGAATATGGTCCGACAGAACCAATACCAGATTCGGAAAAAGAATGCCGTTTATCGCCATCGGCACATTGCTTGCGATTACAGCGATGTTTTTTATGCCGTATGCGGATAATCAAAGAAATCTGGTAATGTTTCTTATCTCTACCGGTGCGGTTTTGCTCTCCATGTCTTTTTACAGATCTCCCGCAGTTGCGCTTATGCCGGATATCACTCCGAGAGAATTAAGGAGCAAAGGCAATGCGGTAATCATGCTTATGGGTACAGCCGGAGTTATTTATTCTATGGTTATGATTAAACTTTTGGTAAAGAACCCCGAAGGATCCGCAACTCCGGATTACATGCCGCTCTTTTTATCAATGATGGCATTCATGACATTAAGCACCGTTGCACTTATCCTTACGGTACCTGAGAATAAATGGTCAAAGGAAGTAAAAGAAAAAGAAAGCCCCGAAATAAAAGAGGAAAACAAAAATGCGGGAAAGAAGCTTCCCAAAGACAAACTGAAAAGTTTGATATTTATCCTTCTTTCGGTTTTCTTATGGTATATGTCTTATAATGCAGTCAACTCCGCTTTCTCGAGATATTCAACACATGTTCTCGGACTCAAGGACGGAAGTTATGCCACTTATATGCTTGTGGCAACGGTAGTTGCGGTAATAAGTTATATGCCCATAGGTATTATTTCAAGTAAGTTCGGAAGAAAGAAAGTTATAATGGCAGGTGTTATCGGCCTTGCATCTTCTTTCCTTGTATGTACTTTTGTTACCGGAGGCGGAGCACTTTTATACATTCTATTCGGTATCGTGGGCATCTCGTGGGGCGCAATCAATGTCAATTCGTTCCCGATGGCTGTAGAAATTGCTTCTGACGGAGATGAAGGAAGATACACAGGATATTACTATACATTTTCCATGGCGGCACAGGTGCTTACTCCCGTGCTCTCCGGTGTGTTTTTACAGTATGTTTCCTACAGATCGCTCTTCCCCTACGGAGTCGTATTTGCAGCACTTGCATTCTTTACGATGTCCCAGGTTAAGCACGGAGATATTGTAAAAGATGAAAAGAAATCACTTCTCGAACATCTTGATGTCGACGGCTGATATTACTAAAGGTGATTTTCATGAACACTTATCTTAATAATTTTAACCAGCATATTTCTTCGGATGAGGCAGCAGCATTGTTCGTATTGGGCCTTTTTGCATTTGTATGGATGATGGTATTTATAGGAATGACGATAAACCATTTTCTTTTGGCAATTCCTTTATACATTATGGCCGACAAGGCGGGATATGCTCATCCGTTTCTGGCATTTATACCGTTTGCAAATTATTATCTTGCACATATACTGCCGATGAAAGAATACAATTACATAGGCATGTTCAGGACTTATGAACGAGGGAAGGGATTCGCTCTTTACATGGTTTTAAAATACGCGGTGCCGTTTGGCGTAGGCATAATCGTAATGGTATTTTCGATGATTCCGTTTATAGGCTATATGGTGGCATTTGTATCGCAATTTATTTCATGGGCTGTTTTTGCGGCTCATTCAATCGGAAAAGCCGTAATGGTTTCGGATTTGATTCAGACATATATTAAAAAATCCGACAAGGGACTGGCAATATTCCTTGGAGTATTATCGGTTTTCGTTCCGATTGCTTTTCCTATTGCCTGCTTTGCGTTATGTACAAAAGAACCTGAATTCGGATTCGGAAACTTTTACTGCCCTGTAAGTTTTCACGAAGAAGAGGAATAAAAAAAGGCCGATAACCTTATTGGTTACCGGCTGTTGCTTTTTCAAAATCCTTTAGAGCTTTTTCATATCCTTCAAATACAAAGGCATGCATGCCGAGTCTGTTTGCGGCATCCACATTTCTTTGGCGATCGTCAAAGAAAACACATTCTTCCGCTTTTAAATCATACTTTTTAAAAAGAGCTTTATAGATTCCTTCATTCGGTTTAATGATATTGATATGTGATGAAACCACTTTACCGTCAATCAAATCGTAAAACGGAAAAGAAGTCTCCACGCTTTCATCAAACAGTTTGACGGGATAGTTGGTTAAAAGGAAAACTTTGTATCCCGCAGCCTTTAAATCCGAAATCCATTTAACGCAGTAATCATAAGGCCTTACGGTCTTGATGAGATTGTCGTAAAAACATCTGATTTCCTTTTCGTATTGAGGAAATCTTTTTATGGCTTCATCCATAACTTCTTCCTCTTTCATAATACCGAGATCCATCTGATCCCAGAGAGGGTTATTGATAAAACCTTTATCAAGTGTATCGATGCACTCCTTGCTGAATCCGAGTTCCTCCATAAGCTTGTCCCATGCAAAGTCAACAAGCACTTTTCCTATATCGAAAACCACATTTTTAATTGCCATATTAAACTTAATCCTTTCAGGTAATTTCTTGCTGCAGTAATCATTATAATATCGATTTTCCGCCTTGTCATCACGAAAAACTGTTTTATTGACACCCCAACAAAAATGATATATCATTGTTAACGTTACGGCGCGTGGCTCAGCTTGGTAGAGCGCTGCGTTCGGGACGCAGAGGTCGTGGGTTCAAATCCCGTCGCGCCGATAAAAAGAAATGGATGCCTGTTGGCATCCATTTCTTTTTGTTGTTGTGAATTGATTGAACCCGCGACCTCATTTGTGACAATTGCATTCGGGTACAGAGGGTCCACGATGTCCGGTGGACCTCGGTTTTGGACGAACCGGAGCGAAGCGGAGACCGTGGGTTCAAATAAGATGACAATGATTTTCTTAAACTATTTGAATTGGTTTTGAATTGCATTATATTTGGTGTATTCCGAAAAAAAACGTTTATCACAAAACAAAGAGGCTATTTATTCGGAATTAACTGGGGAAAATAGAATTTTTTTGATATGTTGTATAATCGTTGAATGAGTGCTTAGTTTTTAGTATTATATAAACAAGATAATCTATAGTTGAATGGTAATTTGATTATATTAAAACATTGGATAATTATTCAAAATTATTTATATAAATGGTTATAAGAAGGAAAAAATGGAAAGGATAAGATTATGTCATTATGGGATGGATTAGTTGTAGATATTAATGCAGCGGATACTTGTGGAGAACTATTAAAATCTACTTCTGAAGAAATGAGAAAAATTCAATCAATAGAATCAGAGGATTATTATAGTACGATAATAGCCAATTCTAATTGTTCACTTGCGTTGGAAAAATTGAACGAGATTAGACAATTAATAGCTGATTATTTGGATGTTGATAAATCGGTTTTTAACACAATCGTTTCTGATTTAAAAGACTTTGACAAATCTGTAGGAGATTCATATGGAGAAAAATGAAAAGATTATTGATGAAAAAATAGATCAACTTTTAATAAATGAAAAAAATAAACTTTTGTATCAAAAAGATGAGGTTGAATATATATATAAAAAGTTAAACGATGATTTTCTCGAAAGAGATAGCAAAATTCGGAGGGCTTTGGATTCTGGAATGTTAAGTGAAAAAATGACAGAGTTCTATTTGACACAAAAAAAAGAATTATATCGTAATTTTGAAGAAGTTGAAAGAGAGAAGAAGAGTGTTCTTGAAGGTATAGACAAACTAATGGAGCAGTTAAACCGCAATGAAAAAAAAGAGAAGAGCGATGAAAAAGCATAGAGATTCTATCTGCAATCATTATTTTTTTAAATTTGGGCAGGAGATTTAATAAAGAAAGGTTTTTTATGGAAGGAAATTGGGCATTAAGCAAAGAGTCGATTGAAAAGAAGTGTAATGAATATATCACTATATTGAATACTGATATTCAGGATTTGAAAAATACTAAATCTGAATTAAAGAAAATTTCAGATGAAAGCAAACTAGAAGGGAAAGCATTAGACAAATTTAAACTTATGTTATCAGATTATGATTCTGTTATAAATCTAGCTATATTGGCTGATGAAAAAGACATAGAGGATTGTAACGCTTTAAAAGAAAAAGCTGATGAATCCTATTCTGGAAACTTTATTAGCCATATGTACAATTGCGCAGAAGAAGACAGGGATGAATACAGAAGAATAGCGAATGATTATCGAGAAAAAGCAAACAATTTTTGCTCTGTCATTAAAACTATTTTAACAGATGGTACAGAAATAATCACTACGGTAGCAAATCCCTATTGGTTTCCGGCTTTTTTGAATGATCTTTATGCAGATAAATGCCAGGAAGAGATGAATCTTTGGCAGTTAGAAAAAGATGAATTTGATTCTATAAATGAAAGCACATCAAATCTATTTAAAACTGGAAATGCGCTTCGAGAATTATCGAAAGCTCTTCTTGCGTTAATGGATAAAAATGCGATTGAAAATAACTATGAGACATCGATTAGCGGTGCTTTATATAGAGATTATAATACACTTAAGATTATAAGAGATATTGAGAAAAGATCTTTTTTTGATAACAAAGAAGAATTTAAAACGAAGCATCCAGAACATTCGGAAATGGTAGATTTACAGACGGAGATTTATTTACTTCAAGACAAAATAGAAAAATGTGAAAATGAAACGGCAAAAGAACAAATGAAAAAACAGCTTGACAGATTAAAAGATAAACAAAGACATTTATTCTGCCAAGGATTTTATAAATATGATGCTGAAGGAAATATTGTTGGAAATAACCTGCAGGATTGGAAAAATGACAACGAGAATGATACTATAGACTTTTTCTTAAATGTTTTCAGAAGTAATAACAAAGAGTATTTGGATATTTCAGACTCGAATACAGCGCTTAATAATTCAGAAAAATTGGAAACTGTAAGTGCTATAGAGAAATTAAAAAAGTTGAAAGAAAGCATAAAAGGGAATAGTATAGCGCAAGAGGAAATACAAAAACAAATTAATTATTTAGAAAATAAGTTAGAAAAAGACGGTACGGGGACTGTAATTTGGAGCTATTACGAGTCGCATGATATAGAAAAAAACGGATATGATAAAGAAGATATATTAGAATACGCGTACAGTTCAATATTACTAGAAAGAGCAACAGTGTGTGGTAAATTTGGTTGTTCAAAAGAATCCGTAAGAAGCATGGTAGAAACTTTTTGGAATAATGGAATTGTACCTAATGGCGTAGAATCGTATGGAGCTAATGGAAATCTCTCGGTTGGATTTCTTGCGTTTGCGATTTCAGGATCACTAACTGCTGATGAGGATGCGGATGTGTCTGCTGGTTTAAATGTGGGAGCAGGATTAACTGAAGGGACAACTCCCTTTTCGGCCTCGTTCACAATAAATCAAACAGATTATTTGGCTGAAGACGTAGACGATATAGGCAAGGATAGTATTTCATTGGGAGGGTCTGGCGGAATGATTGTTTTGTTTGGTAAATTACCGGTACCTCTGTATGGAGGTGTAGACTTAATAATGACTTCTGATTCATTTACGAAAAAGGGTTCAAAGGTTAGATTTGGAAAATCTAAATCTATTGGATTGGGAGTGCCCGGAGCAGAAGTTCATGGTATCTATTCTAAGACTGTTCTGGATAAAGAATTTAATGTTTATAGTGTTTTTGATGAAATAGTAGAAAATATGGAAGGAAAATAAAAATGGTTGTTTTTTCATCTCACACCTCTTTCCCTGCATATTTATTAATATTTGTTTTTATTATCCTTGTACTATGGATTGTTCTATTCTTTGGCATCAGAAAATTATGCAAATTAGATATTCCGGCCGGAAGCAAGTTTATTGGAAGTGCTTTTTATGGCGGAATATGCTTAATTGTTTCTGCTGTAATATTTTTATTCGGAAGTATTTTTTATGCTGAAGACAGAAAGCTTTTTCATAATATTTACAAAAAGTATACAGATGGTGACTACGATACTGTTGAGGGATATATAGAAAACTTTAATGTTGGACAGGATTCAAGTACCAGAACTTTAGATGAACAATTTGATGTTAACGAAGTTCATTTTGTAGTGTATCAGGATGATTATCTGTCATATTTTTATCATCCAAAGCGAAACGGAGATAGTCTTTTGAACAGGAATGGCCAGTATGTCAAATTAAAATATGTAAGTTATACAGATTCAAGTATTTCTTCCGGTGAAGAACGAAATTATATTGTGGAAATAGAATTTTTAACACCGCCACAAAATGAATAACGGTATAATGGAATATTTAAAGAAGACAACTGATAATTTTATTCGTCACTCCGTATTCCGCATTTGATTCGATTGTTTCCGTAAATCTTTCTTTTACGTCGGGATGAGCATTGCTTGGGGCGAAAGAATAATCGGCATAATCGGCCATGGTCAGATCGTTTAAGTAATCTCCGAATACCATTGTTTCAGAGGGCAGAATACCGAACTTATCCTGTATTACCTTGACGGAGCTTCCTTTTGAGACATTGCGGGAATATACATCAATCCATTCGTATGATGTAACCTGCAGGCGAACTTTTTCATTATTGTATTTCTCGAAATACGGATAGATATTTTTTTCGATATCATCAAAGTATAAAAGAGCGAATCTTATTACCTTTTCGGGTACGTTTTCAAAATTACATTCATGCCATCCGGGATAAAATTTTAAGAGTTCATTTTTTGCACGTTCTGTTACCGAAGAATTGTTCTCAATCCATTTTCTTTCTCTTCCGCAGGCTATTGGCAAAAGACCTTCGTGGCTTCGCATCTCTTCAAGAAAAGGTTTGTAATCCTCCAACTCCAATCCTTCTTCAAATAACAAATTGCCTTTATGATATATCCTTGCTCCGTTATCGGATATAAATGTCATTTCCGATGCAAGATTTCCGAATGCTTTATTCAATCCATCAATCGATCTTCCGCTGGCAATTGCGAATATTATATTTTATTCTTTCATTAGGTTGTATGCTTCCATAAAATTTGGAGGAAATTTTGAGTTTGGATCAAGCAGACAACCATCCATATCCGATACTATCAGTTTTATCATTATTCCGCTTCCTTTTGTACTTTTAATTATGATACACCCGATTCATTCTTACGTCCAACTGCCGTTTGATTTTAATATTATACTCGAAAGGCATTTCATATTGTATTATTATTAAATTTTTAGTAATATATTTATGCGATATACTTCTGTTTATTAGATTTTGTTCTGAATCTAATGCTTCCGCTATTGAGAACAATCGAATACCAATCAAGAAAGAACGTTTATTCTGTCATTCACATATTTGTTCATTGACACGCGTAACGTTACGGGTTACACTTGTGATAAGATCATTTAATCACAAAGGACTAAAAGAGTTCTTTGAAACGGGATCAAAAAAAGGAATACTGCCTGAACATGCTCCGAAACTGACCAGAATACTGGACAGGCTTGATTCAAGCACATCTGCGCTGGATATGAATTTGCCGGGGTACAGATTGCATCAACTTAAAGGTGACAAACAAATAATGTGGTCTGTAACTGTAAACGGAAATTGGAGAGTAATATTCTATTTTAAGGACAAAGATGCCTACTTGGTGGATTATTTGGATTATCATTGAGGAAAAAGTATGAGAAGAAAACCGACACATCCCGGAGCAGTTTTTCGGGAAGATGTGATGAAGCCTTTAAATTTATCTGTTACGGAAACTGCAAGGATGCTGGGTGTAAGCAGAAAAGCATTGTCTGAATTTATAAATGAAAAATCGGCATTAAGCCCCGATATGGCCATCAGAATAAGCAAAGCCACCAATACATCGGTTGAGAGTTGGATGGATATGCAGCAGAAATTAACAATATGGAATGCGTATAAAAATGAACCTAAGAATGTAATACCATTTCCTGAAAGGTAAGATAAATCAAGGCTTCAAAGGCGCTTGGTGAATAATAAAAGCACCCGTTGGGTGCTTTTATTTGAATTAATTAGAATTTCTGTTCTTGTAATGTTTTTTGATTACCTTAAATGTTTCATCAGAGATAACGTGCTCTATCTTGCATGCATCTTCGGAAGCGATTTTTTCGGGAACGCCGATATCCGTGAGCAGCTGGCTTAAGATGACGTGGCGTTCGTAGATTTTCTTTGCAACCTTTGAGCCGCTGTCGGTAAGTTCGACGGTTCCGTTTGCATCGACTGTTACATATCCTTCTTTTTTAAGATTCGAAAGTGCGATACTTACGCTTGGCTTGGAAAAATTCATTTCCTTGACAATATCTATTGCACGAACTCTCTCCAATCCTCTTTTGTATAAAACGAGAATGGTTTCGAGGTACATTTCTCCTGATTCGTATAAAGCCATATTTGTTCCCCCTGTCAGTTGTTTACGTCTTTTAAATAATATCACAGTTTTTAAATATATAAAACATTTTTTGCCAAATAAGTGATATTGAATAAAAAGGCGAAATCCCTTATAATCATTGTATGGGGATACACTTGCGGTGATAGGTTAATCGATACGAAAATCACTTGTTAAGCGGGGTAATAAAATGGGCGCAAAAAACAATAACGGAAAACCTAAAATCAAATTGGGGATGAAATTAGCTTTCAATCTGGCTATTCCCATTTTTTTTATGGTGATTATAGGAGTGTCTTCTTACAGCAGAGCTGTGAAGGGGATTACCAACAGTTATAAAACATCCATCGAGGAAACTCTTTCGATGGTTAACGAATATGTTGAACTCGGCGATACTTTTATCGAAACCACGGCGAATACTCTTGCCCTGGATTCGGAGATTAACGGATATTATTTCGGCTCGTACGAAAGCGATGAAGCCGCTGCCATAAAGAAGAAGGTTACATCCGAAATCACTTCTTCGAAAAAGAGCAATGACCTTATTTACAATATTCATATAATTCCAAACAGCGGCTATCTGGTAATGACGACGCAGCATTTTGATTCCGGAAAGGGTTCTATTGACGGATTCATGGCTGAGTATATGGAAAGCGCTGAAATGCAGGGCAAAAAGAAACTTAAAAGCTGGATTGACAGACACGAGGTCATCGATTCAAAGCTTTCGCTTAAAAGTTATGAGACATTAAGATCGTATCAGGTTCAGTCTTTAAACAAACAATACATAGTCGTTATAGATGAAGGAATCGAAGGATTTTCTTCTTTGCTTGAAGATATCGAACTTGCTGACAATTCCATAATCGGTGTTGTTACGGAAAACGGAAATGAAGTTGTATACGAAAATCTTCCCGAAGGCGCGACTTCGGTATTGCCGGAAGAAGGAAAAGTATTTGCCGGAAGCGATTTTTATGAGTCGATAAGTCAAAGCGAAGAAATGAACGGTTCTGTTGATGTTCGTTTTAACGGACAAAAATACTTATGCATGTATTCGAAAAATGAGGATTCGACATTTACCGTCTGCGCGCTTATACCAAGTAAGGCTATTACGGGTCAGGTGTCATCCATCAGAACCTTTACGACAATCATGGTTTTGATTTCCATGATTCTTGTGATTGTTATCGGAATCGGAGTTATAAGCAGTATCCAGAAAAACATGGCTCAGATTACCGGCAAGTTAACCGATGTATCGGGCGGAGATTTGACGGTTAAAGTCAGGGCTTTCGGAAATGATGAATTTTCACAGCTTGCGGATTCCACCAACCATATGATTTCCAATACCAGAAAACTTGTAGACAAGGTTAACGGGGCATACGGCGTACTTGACGAAACAAGCGATGAAGTAAAGAATACTTCTGATACCATAATCGAGTATTCGGATACGATACAGGGCTCGATTGCCAATATGAGAAAGGGCATGGAAGAGCAGAGCAAATACATTCAGGTCTGCGTTGAAAAAACTTCCAACCTTGAACTCGGCATGACCAATGTCGGGGATGTAATCACAGAGGTCGAAAGATTTGTCGCAAAGACGCATAAACTAATCGAAAACGCCAGACAAAATGTCATTACTCTCGGCGAAAAAGCAAAAGAAACCGATGAAATCGTATCGAATGTTTCAAGCGATGTTTTGGCTTTAAAATCCGAGACCGATATTATTTCCGAATTTGCGGACACAATTAATGAAATATCGGATCAGACCAATCTGCTCTCTTTGAATGCATATATCGAAGCGGCAAGAGCCGGCGAGAGCGGAAGAGGATTCTCGGTAGTGGCTGAAGAAATCCGTAAACTTGCAGATAACTCCGCAGAGGCGGTCGGAGAAATCAGAAACAAAGTCGACTCCATTTCCCTTCAGACAGCCGATACGGTCAAGAGTGCAAGGATTGCTGAAGAAACCGTGGCAGCGCAGACTGCAATGGTAGAGGATATTATTGAAATATTCGCTCAGATGAGCACTCAGATGGAAGAGCTTGTAAAAGAACTTCGCAAGATCATAATAACTACAGATAAAGTCACCGGAGATTCAAGAGAAACTGCGGCATCGATTCAGAATATCACGGCACTTATCGAAGAGAACAGCGAAAGCGCCGAGAACATGAGTGATATATTTGACAAACTTCTCGAAAACATTGAACATCTTGATAAGGTATCCGATTTGCTTAATGAAAATATGGATGAACTTAAGAAAGAGATATCTTTGTTCAGAGTTGAATAATTATAAAGAAGGTTAAAAAATGAAAAACAAAAAGGTGATTTTTGTTATTGTGCTTTTTGTTTTCGGACTTGCATGTTTTATAGTAAATGCCAAGTTTGAAATAACTGCACTTCTTCCGGCGCTTGCTTTGTTTGCGGTAGGATTATTTCTTCTTATAAAAGGAGGAGACTGGTTTGTAGACGGCGCGAGTGCAATAGCGGAAAAGTTTAAGGTACCTGAGATTCTCATCGGTGCGACTGTAGTTTCAATCGGTACAACGCTTCCCGAGGTTATGGTATCCGCACAGGCGGCAGCAAAAGGAAACGGAGCCATGTCTTACGGAAATGCGATTGGTTCCATTATATGCAATGTTTCGCTGATAGCGGCGATTACTCTTGCGGTAAAGCCGGCAAAAGCAGACAGAAAATCACTTATCGTTCCCGTTGCATTCTTCTTCTCGGCAGCAGGACTTTATACATTCACGGCTTATGTTACCGGCAACTTCAGCAGAGTGACGGGAATTGTTCTCCTGCTTATGTTTGTTGTATATATGTCTTTGACCGTGGCTACTGCACTTAAAAGAAACAAAAAAGGAGCGCCAAAGGAAGAAGACGGCGATAAAGAAGAAAAAGAAAGCATGCCTGTTATTACCGCAATTATTCTTCTTGTGTTCGGAGCAGCCATAATTGCGTTTGGCGCAACGCTTCTTGTAGACAACGGAACAATTATTGCAAAGAAAATCGGTGTTCCCGATTCCGTTATCGCTCTTACGGTGGTTGCACTCGGTACATCGCTTCCCGAACTTGTAACCGCAATAACTTCACTTATCAAAGGGCACGGTTCGCTCTCGCTTGGAAATATCATCGGCGCCAATCTTTTCAATCTCGTTTTGGTAAGCGGTCTTGCAATTACGATTAAACCTTTTCAGGTTCCGAGCGAAAAAGTATTTTTGAATACAGGCCTTAATTCATCTTTGGTAGTGGATATTCCTTTAATGATTTTCGTAATGCTTTTCCTTACATTACCCGCACTCGTAAAAGGAAAACTTTACAGATGGCAGGGCGTAACACTATTAATACTTTATGCAGCGTTTTGCGTATTCCAGTTTGTATTTTAAAATAAAAAGCATCCCGAAGGATGCTTTTTTATTTGTACGGATGTTTTGAAATGTATTCTTCAAGTATCTCGGCTGAATCTCCCACAAGCTCGACGCAAGGACGTTTTTTGTAATAACTCTCGGTTCTTGCTTCGGGTGTTGGGGAATCGTGTTTTTGCGAAAGTGAGAGAAGCTCTCTGCAGACTATCGAACCGTTCTTTTCTTCAAAGGCACGTGCCACTTCCTGAATTCTTTCATAGTGTGCGGCCTTTTCTTCTTTTGAAGAAGAATCGTCATAACCGTAGAGAAGACCGAGAACCATTCCCATACCGCTTACGCTTCCGCATATTTCCCTCATTCTGCCAAATCCGCCTCCGAAAGACGAAGATAGTTTCGCAAGAGTTGATTCGTCCATTTCAAGCAAATCCGAATAAGCGAGAACAACGGCCTGAGCGCAGTTATATCCCTCTTTGAAATAATTCATTGCTTTTTCTCTTCTGTTCATAATAACCCTCCGTATAAAAAAATAAGCACCAACCCCATGGCTCCTACGTCCACAAAATTGATACTTAGTGCGCGATCAGGGGCTCGAACCCTGGACACCCTGATTAAGAGTCAGGTGCTCTACCAACTGAGCTAATCGCGCGAACAAGACAGATTATAGTATAAGTTTTTTTGTTTTGCAATACTTTTTTTAAAAAATTTTTGACCGGGATGCTTTAAAATAAGCCAAAGTATGATATTATTTCAAAGCAGACGATAAAAACGGACGGGAAATTGATATGATTTTTGATACACATGCCCATTATGATGATGAGGCTTTTAACGAAGACAGAGAAAAACTCATAGATGAGATTTCAAGAAGCGAAATCAGAAAAATAGTCAATGTCGGAGCCAACCTTGTTACAAGCCAAAACAGTGTGGATCTTTCCGAAAAATACGATTTCTTTTATGCTGCCGTGGGCGTTCATCCGGACGATGCGGCAGAAGTGACCGAAGAAGGAATCGAAAGACTTAGAGAACTGGCCAAAGGAAAGAAAGTGGTGGCTGTCGGCGAAATCGGACTTGATTATTATTGGAACAAGGAAAACTCAGACCTTCAAAAGATGGCTTTCAAAAGACAGATTGAGCTTGCAAGGGAATTATCTCTTCCTATTATTGTTCATTCGAGAGATGCCGCCGCAGATACAATGGAAATTTTACACGAAACCGATGCAGGGAAACTCGGAGGAGTGATTCACTGCTTTTCCTATTCACCCGAAATAGCGCTTGAATCCGTGAAGATGGGCTTTTATATCGGAATAGGCGGAGTAGTGACTTTTAAAAATGCGAAAAAGATAAAAGAGAGCGTGGAAGCGATTCCTCTTGAAAAAATAGTGCTTGAAACAGACTGCCCCTATCTTGCTCCAGATCCTTTCAGGGGAAAGAGAAATTCATCGCTTTATCTTGAATACGTGGTTAAAGAAATCGCAAGATTAAAGGGCATTGATGAAAATACCGTAATGGAACAGACATTTAAGAACGCTTTGAATATGTATAATATTGAAGCTTAGTTAAAGGAAGTACAAATGAGCAAAGAAGCATATCTCGGAAATCCTGCCAGAACTGCGGAAGTATTGAATAAATTCGGCATTTCGGCGCAAAAACGTTACGGTCAGAATTTCCTGATTGATTCAAACATTCTTGAAAAAATAGTAAAATCCGCCGGGATAACAAAGGATGACACCGTGCTTGAAATCGGTCCCGGCATAGGTACGTTGACCCAGCATATCGCCAATTCGGCAGGGAAGGTTATCTGCGTTGAAATCGACACAAAGATGATTCCGGTGCTTGAGTATACGCTCTCGGAGTTTGACAATGTCACTGTTATAAACCAAGACATTCTTAAGGCGGATATAAAGGGAATACTGGCAGAGCATGGCGATAGAAGCGCCAAGGTTGTGGCAAATCTTCCTTATTACATAACAACACCCATAATAATGGAACTTCTTGAAAAGGATCTTCCGATAGAAAGCATTACCGTCATGATTCAAAAAGAAGTGGCCGAGCGTATGCAGGTCGGACCGGGAAGCAAGGACTACGGTGCGCTTTCTCTGGCGGTGGCTTTTTACAGCAATGCCGAAGTAAAGATGACGGTTTCGCCCAATTGTTTTATTCCCCGTCCAAACGTGGACAGTGCGGTAATAAGGCTCGACAAGCTTAAAGAACCGAGGGTTTCTGTAAATAACAAATCAGAGATGTTTCGTATTATAAAGGGTGCTTTCGAACAAAGAAGAAAGACTTTAACCAACGCTTTGTCCCATTCTTCGGCGTATAAAACCGACAAAAAGAAAATAGAAGACGCTCTCATACAAATGGGCAAAAATGTAAATATCCGCGGAGAGGAACTTACGCTTGAAGAATTTGCCGTACTTTCGGATATTTTAAGCCAATAATTTTTGACATTACGTGAGGCTTATGATAAACTATATAGGGTGTTTTTTGAATTGGCAAAACACAATATGTACTGATTTTTATAAGCTTACGAGGTGGTAGTTTTGGATAAATCGGATAGCAGACTTCATTGTGAACAGATAGAGAAATTCATGAGAGCCGGCAGATACACGGATGCCGTATATCTCGCAGATAAAGTGGACTGGCGAAAGGAAGACGACATAAAGCGCCTTATTCAGGCTGCCGAAGCCTACAGAAGAAGCCGCCGTTACGATGATGCGGTAAATATTCTTAAGATGGCTCACAACAAAAAGCCCAACAACAAGAAGGTAGTTTATCTTCTTTGCGAGACTTACTTTGAAAGCAAAGACGTGGTTACCGCTCAGGTATATCTTGACAGATATCAGAGCATGACCGACAAAAGTGACTGGCATTACGATGCGTTAAAATACAAAAGAGCATTGGCTTATGATCTTCCGGTAACGGAAAAGATAGATATCCTTGTGGATTTGAAGAGAAAAGAGCCTGCAGCAGAGCAGTTCAGATTCGAACTTGCAAAGCTTTACAATCAGGCCAGACAATATGCAGAATGCGGCGCAGAGTGCGATGAACTCGTGCTTCTTTTCGGCGACGACGGAAAATACGCCAGAAAAGCACTTGAATTAAAGAAGAGCTGCATTCCTCTTACTGCAGAGCAGGAATCACTCCTTCGCAGATTAAGTCTCGGTGTCGGCGACGATGACAAAAATACCGGCAACGGCAATGTAAAGATAATGAATACAATGGACATGAGTACCCTCAATCTCGAGAGTTCTCTTGCCAAGGATATTCAGACATTAAAATCCGAAGAAGACGCTCCAGTTAAAAGAAAGAGGAAGGAATTCCATACCAAATCCCTGGAACAGACAATTCCGCCTTCGACTCAGGAAATCTTTTTCTCGGACAAGACGGAAGACATCAGCTTTACCCAGTATGATATCTCCACCAGCAAGGCTGCCGACATCAGAGAGGTTCAGTCTCCCAAAAAGAAGAGAAATCCCGAGCTTGAGGAAATGGGAGAGCATTTATACAGCAAATCGGACGGACAGATTTCGTTCTCCGATACCGCAATAGACGAATCCGAAGACAAACAGGCTCCCGGACAGATTACAATGGACGATCTTCTTTCGGACTGGTCGAAGATAAAAGAGAGAAATACTCAGAACTTAAGAAAGAGCATCCATGCGGATGTTGTTGAACAGACAGGCAAGATTTTCGAGAAAAAGAAAGAAGATACTTACGAAGAGCCTGAGGAAGAGCCCGGCAGCATCTGGAAAGAGGTTGCTGAATTAGACGACGAATTCGACGAGGAAGAGCCGGAGACTGTAGAAGAAGTTTCGGAAGAAAATATTCAAAGTACAATTTCCGACACTCAGGATATCGAAGAAGCCGAAGACGTAATCGAAGCCGAAGAAACAGAAGAAACAGCAGAAGAAACCGAAGAAGAGAATATCGAAGATACACAAGAAGCAGAAGATATTGAAGATACAGAAGATGCTTTGAGTGAAGAAGCATCAGATGAAACGGCAACGGAAGAAGAAAACGTAGAGAATGTTGATTTTGCGGGCGAGACAAAAGTCATTCCCGACATTAACGATATTCTCGAAGAATCCGACTCCGATGCTAATGAAAATGCAGAAAATTCCGATATAAACAACGGACAGGAAGAAAATAAAGAGAACGAAGAATCCGAAGAAGGCAACGCTTCTTACGACGAGGAAGAAGATGAAAAGGAAGAAGAGGGCGTAAAAGATTTAAGCCCCGAAGAAAGAAAACTCTTCTCGCAGTTTTTACATCCCCGTTCAATGAGAACTCAGATTGCCAATGCTTTGGAAAATATTTCCCTTGCGGCTTATGTCGGTAATGTGATTATCACTACGGATAATACTGACAGCGGTTTTGCTTTGGCAAAATCGATTGTTAAGTTTGTTAAATTTGCGGATGTGAATTTCTCGGGCGCGATGTCCAGGATCTCTGCGAATGATTTCAACAATAAAAATGTTATCGAAGTGCTCGACAGATTAAACAACGGCGCACTCGTTATTACCGAAGCCAATAAACTTTCCAACAACGCGCTTATTAAGCTTACTCAGGGCATCAATCAGGAAGAGAGAGGCATTCTCCTTTTCCTTATTGATTCAAGAGCAGAGATAAAGAAATTGGTAAACCGTCAGCGTACACTTACCGATTACTTCAACATAAAGATTGATATAATCGCCATGAGCGAAGCAGCTTTGGTAGATTACGGAATGAAGTATGCAAACAATCTCGGCTATTCAATCGATGAAGGATTTGCAAACATGGCATTCCACAAACGCGTACGTGAAGCTCAGGCCGGAAATCATACGGTAACAATCGCGGAAGTCAAGGAAATTGTTGATGAAGCCATCGACAACAACAAGGGAAGAAGAGTATCCAATCTCTTCAGAAAAATGTCCAAGAATCTCAGCGATGAAAACGGTATGATTATGCTTCGCGAAAAAGATTTTGAATAAAATTTTTGGGGGTTTTGCAATGGCCAATGAAGAAAGTGTTTTTATATCCGAAGCGGATTGTTATCTTTTCGGACAGGGAACGCATTACGACATTTATAAAAAACTCGGAGCGCATATAACCACAAAGGGCGGAAAACAGGGTGTTTTCTTTTCGGTATGGGCTCCCAACGCAAAAAGCGTTTATGTAATAGGATCGTTCAACGGATGGCAGGAAGACCAGTATCCGATGGAACGAATCGGTGATATCGGAATTTATACAGCCTTTGTTAAGAATGTAAAAAAAGGAGATATGTATAAATTCCTTATTTATACGGAAAACGGAACCAAGCTTTACAAGGCCGATCCGTATGCGAATCAGGCGGAATTAAGACCGGGAACCGCTTCTGTGGTTACCGATATTTCCGATTTCAAGTGGAGCGACACGGTTTGGATGAATGCCCGTGCCTCAAAGAATCTGTTCAAAGAGCCCATGGCCATTTACGAATGCCATATCGGTTCGTGGATGAAACATCCCATTCCCGATAACGACGGCTTTTATTCTTACAGGGATTTTGCCGACAGAATCGTAAAATACTTAAAAGAACTCAAATATACCCATATTGAGCTTATGGGAATAGCGGAGCATCCTTTTGACGGATCGTGGGGATATCAGGTGACGGGATATTATGCTCCTACATCAAGATACGGAACTCCCGAAGATTTCCAGTATCTTATCAACGTACTCCACAAAAACGGAATCGGAGTCATTCTTGACTGGGTTCCCGCGCATTTCCCCAGAGACGCTCACGGTCTTGCCGAATTTGACGGAACCTGCCTTTATGAACATCCCGATCCCAGACTCGGCGAACATCCCGACTGGGGTACAAAGATTTTCAATTACGGCAAAAACGAGGTCAGAAACTTCCTCATTGCAAATGCTCTTTTCTGGGTAAAAGAGTATCATATAGACGGTTTGAGAGTTGATGCGGTTGCTTCCATGCTTTACCTTGATTACGGAAAGCAGGCGGGAGGATGGGTACCCAACAAGTACGGCGGAAATGAGAACCTTGAAGCAATCGAATTCTTTAAGCATTTGAATTCAGTTATAAGAGGAGGATTCCCCGGAGTATGCACTATAGCCGAAGAATCCACGGCTTGGCCCAAGGTTACTGCCGCTCCCGAAGACGACGGACTCGGATTTACGTTTAAATGGAATATGGGCTGGATGCATGATTTCTGTGAGTACATGAAGCTCGACCCGTATTTCAGAAAGAACAATCACAATAAACTTACTTTCGCAATGAGTTACAACTCAAGCGAGAATTACATTCTTCCTTTATCACACGATGAGGTTGTGCATCTTAAGTGTTCCATGGTCAACAAGATGCCCGGATACCAGATAGACAAGTACGCCAACCTTCGTGTGGGCTACACATACATGTTTACCCATGAAGGCAAAAAACTTTTGTTCATGGGACAGGAATTCGGCCAGGAAAGAGAATGGAGCGAAGAAAGAGAACTCGACTGGTTCCTTTTGGAAAACCATTTAAACAGAGGAATGCTTGATTACGTGGCAGAACTCTTAAAGATTTACCGCAAATATCCTTCCCTTTACGAATTCGATGCAAGCTGGGACGGATTTGAGTGGGTTAACGCCGATGATGCGGACAGAAGTATTTACAGCTACATCAGAAAAGGTTCATCGGGAAAGAACAACATACTGGTGGTTCTTAATATGACTCCGATGAGAAGAAACAATTATTGGGTCGGTGTTCCGAACAAAGGCAAATACAAATTGCTTCTTAACAGCGACGAAAAGAGATTCGGAGGAAACGGAGGAGACATTCCTTCCGTTATAAATGCTACCGAAGGAGAATGCGACAACAGAAAATATCATCTCGAATTCGATCTTCCTTCGTACGGTGCGGCTATCTTTGTATTTTGATGAAGAACACTTTTTCCGTTCTCAAAAGAGCGGGAAAAGTGTTTTATTCTACAGAAAGGGAACGACATGATTTTTTATTTTTCAAGCACGGGTAACAGTAAACACGTAGCGGATATGATTGCAAAACGAACAGGTGAAGAAACTGTTTCGATGGCAGACTGCGTCAAGAAAATGCAATATGATTTCAAACTGAAAAAGGGCGAAAGAATCGGATTCGTTTATCCTATTTATTGCTGGAGTTTGCCTTCGGTTGTTGAAGAATTCGTCAAGAATGTTTCCATTGAAAAATACGGAAAACATTATACATATTCTGTGGCTACATGCGGCGTGGCTACCGGCGGTGCGGATATGGAACTTGCAAAAATCCTTTCAAAGAAGGGAATAGGTCTTCATGCCACATTCTCGGTTACGATGGTGGATAATTACACACTGGTTTTCAATGTGAAAAATGCCGCCAAGAATGAGGCAAAGAATCTTCGCGCCGAAGAAAGCATCAAAAACATAGTATTTCTTATTAATAATAAAACAGGCGGATATCACAACCATCATCGCGGATTATGGCCTGCAAGCAAGGCTACGAAAGTTATGTATAATGTATCCAGAAAAACATCGCCTTTCAAAGTGTCCGAGGATTGCATAGGATGCGGACTTTGTGCAAAACAATGCCCTACCCGTGCGATTTCGCTTGATTACGGAAAGCCTGTATGGAAAAACAAAAAATGTGCATTGTGTTTGGGATGCCTTCATAATTGCCCAGTCAATGCCATAAATTACGGACCCACCACCAAAAATCACGGACAGTATAAATATACGGAAGTAAAAGAAGACTAAAATACGCAGGAGAAAAGCAATGCGTGAAATAAACGTAAAAGAAGTAACCGATGCGGTTGCTTCCATGTGCATCGAAGTCAATCATGTTCTTTCGGAAGATATGAGATGCGCTTTGGATAATGCATATAAAAAGGAAGAATCCGAACTCGGCAAACAAATCCTTGATCAGCTCAAGGAAAACCTTGTTATTGCAAAAGAAGAAATGATCCCCATTTGCCAGGACACGGGAATGGCTGTTATTTTCATGGAGATCGGACAGGATGTACATTTTGTCGGCGGTAATCTCGAAGATGCAATAAACGAAGGCGTAAGGAAGGGATATGTCGAGGGATATTTAAGAAAATCCGTGGTTGACGATCCCATAATCAGAAACAACACGAAGGACAATACTCCCGCAGTTATTCACTACAGCGTGGTCTCGGGAGACAAAGTTAAGATTACAATTTCTCCCAAGGGCTTTGGAAGCGAGAACATGAGCAGGGTATTCATGCTTAAACCGGCTGACGGTATAGAAGGCGTAAAGAATGCCATTCTTACGGCTGTAAAGGATGCGGGACCAAATGCCTGCCCTCCCATGGTAATAGGCGTCGGAATCGGCGGCACATTTGAAAAGTGCGCGCTTATGGCAAAACATGCTCTCACAAGAAAAGCCGGAACACATTCGGATATTCCTTATGTAAAAGAGCTTGAGGAAGAAATGCTTGATAAAATAAATGCACTCGGAATAGGACCTGCGGGACTTGGCGGCAGTATCAGTGCAATGGCCGTAAATATCGAAACCTATCCTACGCATATTGCTGGACTTCCCGTCGGAATAAATATTTGCTGCCATGTAAACAGACATATTGAGCGCAGTATCTGATTTTGGAGAAAAAGATGACTAAGAACATAACCGTCCCCATGGACGAACAGACAAAACTTGACCTTACCGCAGGAGATTACGTATATCTCACAGGTACACTGTATACCGCCAGAGACGCGGCTCACAAAAGAATGCAGGAGTGTCTTGACAAGGGTGAGAAATTGCCAATAGATATAACCAACCAGATTATTTATTATATGGGACCTTCTCCCGCAAGAGAAGGAAGACCCATAGGTTCTGCCGGACCTACCACTGCGGGCCGTATGGATAAATACACTCCGCGCCTTCTTGATCTGGGACTCGGCGCGATGATCGGAAAAGGCAAAAGAAGCGAAGAAGTCAAGGAAGCGATTGTCAGAAACAAGAGCGTTTATTTTGCTGCGGTCGGCGGAGCGGGAGCGCTTTTATCCAAATCCATAATAAAAAGCGAAGTGGTGGCTTACGATGATTTGGGAACCGAAGCCATCAGAAAACTCGAGGTTAAGGATTTTCCCGTTATAGTTGTTGCCGATTCGAAAGGCAATTACCTATATAAATAAGAAACCGGGAAGAATTTGTGATTTTATGACTCAGGAAGAAAAATACTACCTATATAAAGAAAAGAATTTTGCCGGAAGGTTCTTTGGGCATCTGTCAACCGTCCTTACGCATAAAAAATATGTAATGAGGGCGTGTTTTAAAATGGGCCTTTACAGACAGGGCCTTTTTCATGACTTAAGCAAATTCTCTTTAACCGAATTTGTCCCCAGCGTAAAATACTATTCAGGAAGACTCTCGCCCAACGCCGTTGACAGAAAGATTAACGGCGCGTCTTTAGCATGGCTTCATCATAAAGGAAGAAACAAACATCATTTTGAATATTGGATTGATTATTCCGCTTCGAGCGATGAATATGCTTTCGGATGCAAAATGCCGCTTCGTTTTGTGGCGGAAATGGTAGCGGACAGATACGCGGCATGTGTTGCATATAATAAGGATGAATATACAAAGGGAGATGCGTGGGCGTATTATCAGAGAGCCAGAGACGTGATCATAATGCATAAGGATACGAAAGCTGTTCTTGAGAAGGCTTTAACCATAATGGCGAATGAAGGCGAGGATGCTGCATTTAAATATATGAAAGAGATATTAAAGATTACCAAAGGGACCGATTACAGCATCGAAAGTCTTGGCCTAAAAGAAAGTTGACAAAAGACAGGCGTACATTTATAATAATCAGTGCGTCATAAAACAGTTACAGCGAAAATGAGACGGTTTTCCTGGCAAACTGCATATTGGTAAGCGTTTTACTTAAGACTTTGGAGAAATACTCAAGAGGCTGAAGAGGCGCCCCTGCTAAGGGTGTAGGTCGGGTAACCGGCGCGAGGGTTCAAATCCCTCTTTCTCCGTTTGAAAAACTGCCACTTATTCAATGACTGATAAGTGGTTTTTTTATGTCAAAGCACTGATTTAAAAGGTGTTTTCGGCAAATAAAAAAATTTCTTAAAAAAATTGAAAATACTTGTTGACATTCAATGTCCCAAGTGTTAAGATAATCAAGCACTGCCAAAAACGGGCAAGTGCAAAGAACCTTGACAAATAAACAGCAATGCAACCCTGAAAATTCAAAAAACACATCAAAAGATGTGAGAGTAAATTTCAGAGAAAGAA